>JAEEGL013869370.1_pt1 | contig 16260 bp, 8 predicted proteins | sample 9134231 | NCBI WGS metagenome assembly JAEEGL01 (sample SAMN16246548, study PRJNA631951) | gut metagenome | biome: gut microbiome; feature: rumen; material: fiber-attached | host: Bos | place: Iran: Karaj | collected 2018-10
CCACGACCATTTTTGACCACTGCCAGATACACAGCGTCGGGAACGGATCCCTCACCGCACCATCCACGCCGCAGGGACAGAAGTTTGGCTACGTCTTCTACGACTGCGAGATGACAGCAGGGGAGGGCGTCGATGAGGTGTTCCTGTCGCGTCCGTGGAGACCATACGCCAAGGCCGTCTTTGTGCGTTGTGAACTGGGTGGTCACATCGCTCCCGTAGGCTGGGACCCTTGGGGGAATGAATATCCTGAAGAGACTGTGCACTATGCCGAATATGAGAGCACAGGTCCCGGAGCCAACCCTTTGGGACGAGCCTACTTCAGCCGTCAGCTTGACAACCTCGATGGCTACGACATGCTGCAGATCCTGGCAGGACGCGACGGTTGGATGCCTGCGGGAGAGGGGGCACCGGAGATTGCTAAAAGATAAGACCCCCTCAATCCTCCGCACCCCCTCAATCCCCCGCTTCTCCTGGACGTGACTGAAAGGAACAACAGCGGGGGCAGAATACCTGCTTAGGGAGGACTGGTGGGATCTGATTTATTTCTCTTGGGTTTGAAAGAAAAAGGATATATGTGAAAACACTAACATTCTCATATAATTAATTACTAACCAAACAAAAAAATGAAACAGTACCATTCGAACTTGAAATGGTGTTCGCTGACCATCCTGATGCTTTTTGTGGCACAAGTGATGCTGGCACAGACGCGCACCATTACTGGCAAGGTGACTGACGCACAGTCGGAACCCCTTGCAGGTGTCAATGTAGTGGTCAAGGGTACCCAGTTGGGTACGATGACCGACATGGACGGTAACTTCACTCTCAGTGTTCCCAACGGGAGCAAGGAGCTTGTGGCATCGTTTGTGGGCTTTGAGACACAAACCATTGCCCTTGGAAACAAGAACAACATCCGCATCAAGATGGTGGATGACTTGGCAGACCTCGAGGAAGTCGTCGTAGTAGGTTACGGCACGATGCGCAAGAGCGACCTCACGGGTGCCGTGAAGTCGATCAGCTCGGAGAACTTCAAGACCGGCAGCAACCTGACATCGCAGCAATTGATGCAAGGCCAGTTCTCGGGTGTGAACATCACGATGAGCTCTGGTAAGCCTGGTGGATCGAGCGCTATCCGCGTACGTGGCGGCACATCGATCTCGGCATCGAACGACCCTCTCTACGTAGTTGATGGAGTGCCCCTCAATGCAGGTGCAGGTGCCAGTCATACGAAGATCTCGTCGTCGGTAAGCACCGATGCCTTCGACCTTGAAGCCGTGGATCCCCTTTCGATGATTGACCCCGAGGATATCGAGAGCATCAACGTTCTGAAGGATGCTTCGGCCACCGCTATCTACGGTTCACGTGGTGCCAACGGCGTCATCATCATCACTACCAAGCAGGGCAAGAAGGGCGTGAAGCAGCTCAACTACGGACTGAACTTGGGTTGGAGCTTCAATGCCAAGAAACTCGACGTGCTGAACGCTGACGAATATCGCCGTGCCTTCAGCGACATCAACAAGACCCTCGATCCTGCCAACCAGATCACCCTCCAGGATGGTGGCACCGACACCGACTGGCAGGACGAACTGATGCGCGTAGGCTTCTCGCAGAGCCACCATGTATCACTGATGAACAGTTCGAAGGGCACCAGCTATCGCGCTTCGCTGAGCTATACCGACCAGAACGGTATCATCAAGAACTCAGGACTGGAGAGCTACAACGGTCGTGTGAACATCAACCAGACTGCCCTCGACGATCGTCTGAAGATTGACTTCAACATGGGCTACAACGAGCAGCACGCCTCGCAGGCTCCTATCTCGGGTACCGTAGGTTCGGAAATGGGCACCTGTGCCCTTTATGAGGCCTACGTCTTCAATCCAACGCTTCCCGTCTTCGGAGAGGATGGCGACTATGTGGATGTACGTCCCTACCGTGTGAACCCCGTTTCGTTCCTCGAAGAGGTACAGGACAAGCGCGTGACCCGCAAGTTCATCGGCAACCTTTCGGCCGACTATAACTTCTGGGGCCCATTGACCTTCCACACCAACCTGGGCTACAGCTACAACAACATGAGCCGTGACAGCTACATTTCGAAGGACAACCTGTTCGGCGCAGGCTTGAACGGTTATGCCTCGATGCAGAAGATGGAGGACTACACCAAGCTCCTCGACCTCATCCTGAAGTACAACCAGAAGTTCGACAAGCACAATATCGACGCCATGGCCGGTTATTCGTACCAGTACTTCAAGAACAATGGTAGCCTCACCTCAGCCCAGGGTTTCCTCTCGGACGAGTTCAAGTACTTCAACATCGGCGCAGCCAGCAGCTTCAATGCTCCTACGAGCTATATGGAGAGCAACAAGCTCATCTCCTTCTACGGACGCGTGAACTACAACTACGACAACCGCTACCTGCTCACTGCAACCGTACGTCGCGATGGTTCGAGCCGATTCGGTGCTGACCACAAGTGGGGCCTCTTCCCATCGGCAGCCGCATCGTGGCGCATCAGCCAGGAACACTTCTGGGGCTGGGAAGCCATGAATGACTTGAAGTTGCGTTACAGCTTCGGTATCACCGGTAACCAGGAGATTGGTAACTACCAGTCGCTCAACACACTGGCTGCTTCGTCGAACGGTTACCTCATTGGAGGCAGCAAGATCACCATCATCCTGCCTGCACAGTATTCGAATCCCGACCTGAAGTGGGAGGAGACCGCCCAGCACAACATCGGACTCGACTTCGGCTTCCTCGACAGCCGCATCCGTGGTAGCCTGGACTGGTACTACAAGAAGACCGACGACCTGCTGCTCAGCGTTGATGTTCCTGCTCCTTCGCTCATCACCCGACAGATTGCCAATGTAGGTTCGGTAGAGAACAAGGGTATCGAATTTGAGATTGCTGCCGACATCATCCGCACCAAGGATTGGCGTTGGGACATCTCGCTCAACATGAGCCACAATACCAACGAGGTGACCAGCCTCTCGAACGACAAGTGGACAGGCGATGACGTGCTCACCGCAGCTTGTCAGGGTCAGGGTCTCTCAGGCTCTTATTCGCAGCGCATCAAGGAGGGTTACTCAATCGGCACCTTCTGGGGCAAGGAGTACCTGGGCATCGTCGATGGCAAGGAGACCTATCGCAAGAACGCTGACGGCAGCGACTGGGTAGGCGAGATCGGTTGCGCTATGCCTGACCTTTCCTACGGCATCACGACCAACGTACATTATAAGAACTGGTCGATGGGCATCGTACTGCGCGGCACCATCGGCAACGAGGTATACAACTGTACGGCCAACAACCTGATGTACACGGGCAACCTGCCAGGACGCAACATCCTGCGCGAAGCCCTCGATTCGGGCATCACCTACGGCGAACCCAAGGCATTCTCGTCGCGCTTCGTAGAGGACGCTTCGTTCCTGCGACTCGACAACCTCAACCTCGGCTATGACTTCGCAGTCAAGGCACTGCACATCAGCCATGCCCGCGTGAGCCTTTCGGCACAGAACCTCTTCGTCATCACCGGCTATTCGGGCCTCGATCCAGAAGTCAGCTCGGTCATCTCCAGCAATGGCATGTCAACCCTTGGCATGGATTACCTGAGCTATCCACGTGCACGCACCTTCACCCTGGGTCTTAATGTAACATTCTAACCAAATAAAAGCTGAAAACGATGAAATACAATAATATGATCAAAGGTATTGCAGCCTGCTCGATGGGTGTGCTCCTTTTGGGCACCAGCTGCACCGATTTGGACGAGGAGCTGTATGGTCAGCTTTCGCCCGACACCTATTATCAGAATGAGAGTGAGGCACTGTCGTCGGTGGCCGGTGTCTATCACTACACAAGCTACATGGTACGTGCCGGCGGTGACGGATGGCGTGTGGGCGAGTATTCGACCGACGAACTGTTCTGCCCAGGCCGTGGAGGCGGCTGGTGGGACGACAACCAGGACGAGATGGCACTGCATGCCTGCACCCCTACCAACGAGCGCCTGAAGGGCTGCTGGGGCACTTACCTCTTCCCAGGCATCGGTTGTGCCAATGCCGTGATTGCTTCGCTGGAGGCTTCGCCAAAGGCTTCAGAGTTTGCCGGACTTATTGCAGAGTGTCGCGCTTTGCGAGCCATCGAATACTTCTGGGCCATGGAGTATTGGGGCAACATCCCCGTCTTCACCGGACCGAAGGTCGATGCCAACAACCTGCCTGTGACCTCGCCTGTAGCTGACGTCTATGCCTTCATCGAGACCGAGTTGAAGGAGGCTGCTGCCGCCCTTCCTTCGGTAACTACCGTAGGTGCCAACTATTATCCCCGTATCACCAAGGAGGCTGCCCTCTGTCGTCTGGCCCAACTCTACCTCATGGGCGAGTTCTACACAGGCACTCCACGTTGGGCAGACTGCGAGAATGTTTGCAACCAGATTATCAATACGGGTGCCTATAAGCTTGAAGAGCACGTAGGCTATTGCTTCCGTGAGGATTACGAGGGCAAATCGACCGAGGTCATCTCAGCCTTTGCCGTGGATGCCAACCAGAATGTGGGCGGCAACGAGTTCTGGCTCTACTCACAGGGCGAATGGGACATGGCCAAGTATGGCTGCACAGCTTATGGTGCACGCGGATACTGCTTCAACGATGAGGCCTTGAACCGCTACGAGGCAGGTGACGAGCGTCTGGAGCTCTTGGAGTATGGCCCACAGTTCGACCTGAACGGCAATATGATTGATGCTGCAGGCAATGTCGTCACCAATCCTGCTGACCAGCTCGTGCTGAAGCCCATGACCAACAAGCGTGATTCGAAGACCGACGAGGGTTACATCGTGCTGAAATATACTCCTGTGGGCGGAACAACCAAGGGCAATTCGCTCAACAACGACTACGTGCTGGATCGTTATTCGAACGTGCTGCTGATGAAGTGCGAGGTACTGCTTCGCCAGAACAAGGACCTCAGTACAGCACTTAGCCTGATCAACCAGGTGCGTAACCGTTCGGAACTGCGTGACCTCACAGCTGCCGAGCTCACTCTCGACAACATCGAGCGCGAACGTGCCAACGAGTTCATCTGGGAAGGCCAGCGTCGTCGCGACATGCAGCGTTTCGGTTCGTTCTTCACCGCTACCAACTGGTGGAAGCCAACGCCCGATGCCAATCGTGACACCCAGTTCTACCCGATTCCTGCCCAGCAGATTGCTGCCAACCCGAATCTGAAGCAGAACCCCGGCTATTGATTTTCCCTGAATGAAAACAACCGCTACATTGGCTGCATTGGCTGTCACTTTGATGACGGCCAATGCACAGCCATTTCTCAACTATGGCTTCGAGCGAGAGTTTCCTGCCTGCCTCGACCAGATGCAGGAGACGTTGACCTATCCGATGGCTTGGGGAAACAGTCCCATCAAGTCATTTGACCTTTGGAGGGTAGAAGCACGTCACTGTGTGCTCGATGCGATGCAGCTGGCACCACCTGTTTCGAACGACTACCAGCTGGAAGTGGTGGCAACAGAAAGGCGCGAGGGCTACGAGGCACGCAAGCTGCGGTTCAACCTTTCGGCCTTTACACGAGCAGAAGCGTATTACCTGGTGCCTGATGGCAAAGGACCTTTCCCCACAGTCATTCTTTTGCATGACCACGGGGGATACTATTTGATCGGAAAAGAAAAGATGGTGCGTCCCTTTGCCTGTGCAGACTCCATCGTACAGGATGCCGAATGGTGGCAGACGCAATGCTACGGCGGGCAGTATGTGGGTGATTACTTGGCACAGCAAGGCTATGCCGTCTTTGTGACCGATGCACTTTATTGGGGAGACCGTGGACGTCGAGAGGGACGTCGGGAAGATACCCACATGCGCATGGCAGGCAACCTGATGGAATTGGGTTACTGCTGGAGTGGAATCATCACCTACGACGACATTTACACGGCAGACTTTGTGGCTACATTGCCCGAGGTTGACAAGGATCGCATTGGCTGCATGGGACATTCGATGGGCGGCTATCGCACCTGGATGCTTGCAGCGATGAGTGACAAGGTGAAGGTGGGAGTCGCTGTTTGCTGGATGGTGACCACCGACGTGCAGTGCTCGTGGAAATACGGCAACGAGTTTGGCGGTTTTGCCAATACCTTGCCCGGCATCAAACGTTATCTGGACTATCCTCACATTGCATCGATGGCTTGTCCGAAGGCGATGTATTTCATCAATGGACAGCACGACAAACTCTTCCATCCCGAGGGTGTGCAGAAGGCTTATGACTACATGCATAGCGTCTGGGACGGACAGGGCGTAGGCAGCAAGCTCAAGACCGAGCTATGGGATATGTCCCATTGGTGCGGACCTGAGGTTCAGCAGGCTGCCAAGGTATTTTTGGATGAAAATTTGAGATGATTTGTGAAAAAATAGTAGATGACAATTAATAATATTATGTGTGTATAGTTTAGAATATTGTTAGTTTATGTAACAAACTTACGGACCAGCAGTGGCGTGATGCTACGGCTGGTTTTTTCGATTCTTCCATTCGGTGGCTGTCATCTGATAATATGCCTTGAAGGCCTTGCCGAAGTAATGAGGGTCGTTGTAGCCCACTTCGTAGGCCACCTCGGCAATGTTGAGCTGACCGTCGTCGATGAGTTCGGCTGCACGTTTCATTCTTGCATCGCGCAATAGGTCGCTGGGCGTTTGACCCAAGAGGGCCTTGATCTTCTTGTTGTAGGCGCTTCGACTCATGCTGGTGGCCTGAGCCATGTCGTCGACCGAATAGTCGGCATTTGCAAGATTGCGCTGCATGTCGGCGATGACCGTGTCGATGAATCGTTGGTCGGCAGGTGAGAGGAGGTCGGCAGGCACGGATGGTTGTGGAATATGCTCCTGGTTCTCCTGCATTGCCGTGTAATGAGGAGCGACAGCAGCCGACAAACGGTGCTGATAGTACTGCTGCAGGAGAAGACGCTTCTGCAGGATGTTCTCGACGCGAGCTGTGAGGTAGGATGCGCTGAAAGGCTTGGTGATGTAGTCGTCGATGCCGGAACGCAGTCCTTCGAGCTTGTTGTCGGTGTCGGCCAAGGCAGTAAGGAGAATGAGGGGAATGTGGCACAACTCGGGGTCCTGACGCATGCGTTGGGCCAATCCGAAGCCATCGAGCCCGGGCATCATGACATCGCTGATGACGATGTCGGGCATCAGCTGGGTGGCTTTTTGCAGGCCCTCGATACCATCGGCCGCCTCATACACCTGGTACTTCGAAGCGAAGATCTGACGAATGAAGCGACGCAATTCGTCGTTGTCCTCCACGACGAGGAGTGTCATGTCGGAGTTGACATTGACGGTTTCGGCCACGGGAAGATTGACTGCGGAGTGTTTGTCGCTGAGGTTGTCGCTGACGATGAATTCGGTGTCGGGGGCGAAGTGCTCACGGCTGGTGTGCAGATAGATGGTGAAACAGGTGCCGACATTGGGCTGGCTGTGGACTGTGATTTGTCCATGATGCAAATCGACAAGTTCCTTGGTCAGGGACAGGCCGATGCCAGTGCTCTCCATGCCTGATGGCGTATGACGCAGTTTGCTGCCGAAGCGTTCGAAGAGATGCTGCAGACCTTCGCGACTGATGCCCACACCATAGTCGCGCACCGAGAGGATGGCCTTGCCCTTGGCCTCTTCGACGGTGACACGGATTGGATGGCCGGTGTGGGAGAACTTGAAGGCATTGCTCAGAAGGTTGCTTACCACTTGTGCAAGTTTGTCGGGATCGGCCCAGATGGGGAGGGTGTCCACCTTGTGTTCGTAGAGGAGGTCGATCTGCATGGTTTGAGCCAGCAGACGGAAGTCGTCGACCTGACGAGCCACGAAGGGGACGAAGTCGAAGTTTTCGACCGTGAGCGTCATCTTACCGTTCTGTATCTTGCGGAAATCGAGAATCTGGCTGACGAGGTGCGACATCTTGGTAGCGTTGCTCGAGACGATGCCCAGTTGCTCGGCAAGTTCGGGCGTCAGGTCCTTTCGTTGCAGGATGTGCTCCAAAGGGCCGGTGATGAGTGTCAGAGGTGTGCGCAGCTCGTGAGAGACGTTGGTGAAGAACTTGAGCTTCATGTTGGTCAGTTGCTCTTCGACCTTGACCTGATGCTTGAGACGATAGATGACGATGGCAATGCCGATGATGAGCGCCAGCAGAGCCAAGGCAGCAAGAATCTTCAAGGCAGTTGCCAAGTTCGTTTCGCCAAATGTAGGCTTTACTTCGACGGGCAGGCTTCGAACGTTATCGACCCAGAATCCTCCACTGTTGGTCGAACGCACTTCGAGCTGATAGCGACCAGGCGAGAGGTTGGTGTAGGTGGCGGTGTGACCTGTGCCCACGTAGCTCCATTCATCGTCGAATCCCTTGAGGCGATAGGCGTAGGTGATGACTTCGGGTGCCACGTAGTCGAGGGCAGCAAAGCGTGCCACAAAACTGCGTTGGCCTGGCTGGAGCAGGATGGAGTCGTTGTTGAAGTGAATGGGCGGTACGAACTGGTCGATATCCAACGAACGGGGATGGAAATGCAGAAGTCCGCGTGTGGTGTTGAACAACAATTCGCCGTTTTGAAGCGAGATGGCTTGACCCTCGTTGATGGTGAAGCGAATGGGGAAGAGGCGCGCACGGTAATTGGTTATGTCGCCCGACTGGAGATTGTAGCTGAAGAGTCCGTCTTCGGTAGCGCACCATAGCAGGTTCCCGTTGGCTTTGTCGGAGGGAAGGGCGCTGCTGTCCTGCAACATGGATAGCACTACATCGCCGGTTTCACCTTGCTCGGGGCTACCCAAACGTTGGAATGTTGCAGTGCCGTCGGAAGCGAGTTTCATCTCACTCAGGCCTCCTCCAAAGGTGCAGACGAAGCTGCGACCGTCGTTGGTGAAGTAGATGCCGTGTACGTCGTCGCTACTGAGCGTAGTCGGGTCGTTCTTGTCGTGATGATAGCGGTGGAAAGAGACTTTGTCGGGGGAAATGAAGTTTTCGGAGCACGAAAGAAGACCGCCCGTGGTGCCTATCCAGATGTTGCCTTGTCGGTCACCTGTGATGAAGCGTGCGCGATAACAAGAGATGAGGGGATAGGAGGTAAGCTTATTGCGTGTACTGAAGAAGCGAGAGGGCACTCCCTGGTCATCGCGTTCCATGATGTTGATGCCATTCTTGAAGGTGGCCAGCCAGATCCGACCGCTTGAACTTTCGTAGAGACTGTAGATCTCGTTGCTGCTGAGGCTGTAGATGTTGTCGTCGGACGATGTGAATTGACGGAGCTGGAAGGTGAGGCTTTTGGGCTTTGAGGTCTTTTCCTTAGGGGGTGTGAGCATAAAGAGACCATTGCCTTTTGTGCCAATCCATATCGTGCCATCGCGGCTCTGCAGGAACCCGTAAGCCAAGCCCAGACCATCTTTCCTATCAGTACGCACACTGCCATCGCGGCAGAGATTGCCCACAAAATGATAGTTGGAGTCATAGACTCGTATCACACGGTCTTTGCCTCCCGTCCAGATGTAACCGTCGCGATCCTGAAGAATGGCGCGAATGTTGTTACCGGCAAAGTCAAGTGCACGGCGGTCGTAGCTTTCGACAGAGAATGGGTACTGGCCGAATGACACTTTTTCCAAGCCATTACCGTAGGAGCCAAACCACAGGTTGCCCTGGCTGTCGCTGTAGAGTGAAGTGAGTTTGTTGGCATTGCTCCAACGATTCTGCAGGTTGGGATTGTAGAAAGGCACGAGTTCGTCCTTGTCGCGATCGTACCATGCCAAACCGCCACCAGAGGGATGTATCCAAAGCTGGCCATCGATGTCTTCGGCAACCATTTGGTCTTCGCGAGAATCGACTATCTCATTGCCATAGACATCGTGGAGGATGAAGTGACGGGCAGAGTCGGTCATGGGGTCGAAATGTACGACACCTGTTTTGTAGGTGCGTATCCACAATTGGCCCAGTTGGTCGATGTAGATGTTGTGAATGGAATTGTCGCCTAGCGCCTTGCAATTGGCTGTCGTAATGTGCCTTGCTTTGTCGAGCGGCAGAGGAACGAGGAAGAAGCCATCGGTGGCAGTGCAGGCAATGAGACCTCCCGAGGGATGACGACGCAGGAGCTTGATGGAGGAACGAGTGTCGAGTTGGTGACTCTTTACCTCACGATCGCCCTTGCGGATATACAGTATCTTACCGTCTCTTGAACCTATGTAATAGATGCTATCGTTTTCGACAAACTCGTAGGAGGTCAGGTTGGTGATGATGGACACCTTGTCGGTTGTCGGGTCATAGCGGAAGCCTCCCTCTTCGGTCAATATCCAATGGCGCCCCTGACTATCTAACTTCAGGTCGTTGATGCGTGAAGGCTTCATCAGGTCGTAGGATGCAAAGAAGTCGCGTACCGAGACTTCGTTGTTCGTCGAGTCCCTTTGAGCAATCAGCAGTTCCTGCTGCTGTGTGATGAGCCAAGTCGTACCATCGTCCATAAGCGTGAGTTGCTTCACCTGGTGAGCTTCGGAGGTAATCTGTTGGAACTGCTCCAAGCGTGGCTCGAAAGTATAGGCGATGCCATCGTAGGATACCATCCAGAGATATCCGTAGCGGTCTTCGGCCAATTGATCTAGACGGCTGTTGGTGGGTTTGATACCATTGGGACCTGCCTCGAAGCGGCGGAACTTGTATCCGTCGTAGTTGTAAAGTCCATCCCATGTGGCAAACCACATCAAGCCCTGATGGTCCTGCAGGATGTTCTGTACCACGTATTCCTCCAGGCCGTCCTCAGAGGTGTACTGGGTGAATTTGTGGGCAGGCAGAGCAAGGGCTGCATCAAGACAGAATACATACAGAAGCAGTGCGGCAAAAAGATGCTTTGAAAAGTGTGCTATCATTGTGTGAATCGTTATCAAAACTGAAGTGCTAAGACTCGTCGATATTTGCGCCGCAAAAATAATGAATTCTTTCGAGAAAACCAAGCATTCGCCTACTTTTAATGATTTTCTTTGGTTTTTGTTGCTTTTTGTTCAATTTTTGCGTATCTTTGTGGCTGGAAAAATTTATTTTTTTATATGGAGTATTATATTATAATAGGTGTAGTTGGCCTTGTGGTGCTGCTGGTGATAGTAGCACTGGTGGCTCATCACATTGGGAAAAGCAAGGTGGAGTCGAAACTGGCAATTGCGAACAAGGAGAAGGAACTGCTGGGACAGCGCTTGGTGGAGCTGAAGGAGATTTCGACCCGTGTGCTGACTGACCAGAAGAACGAGGCAGAGAAGCGATTGGACGAGGCGAAGGCTGAGGCTCGTGAGCTGCTGGAACGTACGAAGGCAGAGCAGGCAGAGACGTTGGAACGTACGAAGACCGAACAGGCGGAGACGTTGGAGCGCACGAAAGCAGAACAGGCAGAGACGCTGGAAAGAATGGAACAGCGTCATCGTGAGGAGAAACAGCAGATGCAGGAACGCTATCAGGCACAGCTGAGGACGCTGCAAGAGCTGCAGGAGCAACAGATGGCTGCACTCGGCAACCAGATGCAGAATGCCACCCAGAAGCTATTGGAGGAACGCCAGGCTGCCCTTGAACAGGGCAATACGAGGCAGATGGATGCCTTGTTGACGCCACTGCGCGAGAAACTGGCCGAGATGAAGAATGCCTTCGAGGAGAGCAGGGAGAGCAACCACCGCAATTCGGCTGCATTCGAGACACAGATGAAGGCGATGCTCGACGGCACACTTCGGCTGGGCACTGAAGCTCAACGTCTGACCGAAGCGCTGATAGGCAACGGCAAGGTGCAAGGTGACTGGGGGGAGCAACTGCTGGCGACGATTCTGGAGAACAGTGGGCTGCGCGAAGGCAGCGAGTACGAGGTGCAAGGAAACGTGAAGGATGAGGATGGCAACAACCTGCGCCCTGACGTCGTGGTGCATTGTTCGGACGGGCGTAATATCGTGATAGACTCGAAAGTGTCACTGACCGGCTATTATAACTATGTGAATGCGACAAATGAGACCGAACGCCAGCAGGCAGAGCGTGACAATCTGGTGTCGATTAAGACGCACATCAAGGAGCTTGCCGACAAGAACTATAGCAAACTCGTCCCGAATGCCGTGCCTACGGTGCTGATGTTTGTGCCCAACGAAGGCAGCTATATCCTTGCCATGCAGAAGGACAAGAACCTGGCTAACGAGGCTTTTCGTAAAGGTGTGCTGCTCATCAACCCAACGAACCTGATGCTTGCCCTAACGTTGATCTACCAACTGTGGAAGATCGAACATCGCGAGGAGGATGACCGACGCATCGTCGAGGCAGCTACCGTGCTCTACGAGAAGTTCTGTGTCTTTGCTGAGACCTTCGAAAAGGTGGGTGCACAGTTGCAGACAGCCCAGAGAAGTTATGATCTTGCCAAGTCGCAATTGAACGAAGGACGCGGCAACATCATCAAGCGTCTCGATGCTCTGCAGAATATGGGAGTTAATTCGGGCAAGCAAATCCCTACGAAGTTGAGAGAAGAGGGGTAAATACCCTAATATATCTTGATGAAAGTATGGATTTTTGTCCGTTTTAGCTATAATTTTGTACAAGAATGTATTTTTATACTATTTGCAACAAAAGTTATAGGTGTTTGACTGATTATTTTCTAACTTTGCAGCGCCGAAAGGAAGATGTGAATCACCAATTGGTAGTAAGATTGTTTTTATCGCAAGGTTTAGTTATACATTCGATGTTTATTAATGGTATTAGTTTTATTCTAAGGTATAGATAGTGTTATTATAGGATAAACTGGCCGTGAGGTCAGTTTATTTTTTTTGAAGACCCCCTAAATCCCCCTTAAAGGGGGACTTTTTGTAGTTGCCATTTTCTGATTATTCTGCCATCTTCTGGTCGAGCTTCTTCTGTTTGTCGCCGTTCCAGTAGGCGCAGTCGAGCTGGAAGAAGGTTGTGGTGTAGGGCATGGTGAGTGGAGTCTTGATGATGATGACGTTGTAGAGACGACCTGCTTCGTCGAGGCGGGCAATCAGTTCCTCATGGGGTACACTTTGCACATCGTTGCCACAGATGCGGTCCATTTCGGTGCGCAGCGAGGAGATGCCCTCGACATCTTCGTCGGTGAGGTAGGAGAGTTCCTTGTCGCGATAGACGTGTGCAAAGACATGGGGAGCTTTGTCAATCATCTGTTTCACTTCGTTCAGCACGGCAGGATAGGGCTCGTCGGCAAAGAGGGTTGTGATGCCTGAGCCAGACTGCCAGGGGTAGGCCATGTCGGTGATGACAATCCAGTTGCGATGACCCAGGGTGGGCATCATCTGGTGGAGTTGGAAGTTCCATCTTTCAGGAGCGGTTTGTGTCTGAGGATTTTGACAGGCGGAGAGGAGAAGGAGCAGGGTGAGGAGGGGAAGGAGGGGTTTCATGGGGGTGGGAAGGGTTAAGAGGGGTAAAGAAGGGTTAAGAGGGGGTTAAGAGGGGTTATGAGGGATTGCGATGGCATCGCAATAAACGGGACGGGGTTAGTGGGGGCGTTTGGTCTTGACTTTCTGTAGTTCCTTGCTGCGGGCTTCGTAGCGGGGACGGAGGTCGTCGATTTGGGACTTGTCCTTGCAGATGGTGTTGTACTTGGCCCAGACGGTTTCGACATAGGGGGTGTCGATCATCAGGAAGAAGAACATCAGGTGGGAAGAGATATTATTGAGCATCGTCTGGTTTTGTGTGCGTCGGGTCAGTTCCTCGAGGGCAGGCATGGTGGCGCTGCCTCCCTGGTTCTTCTTCTGCACATGGCGACCATAGGTGATCAGATACTGTTGGAGTGCGTCTTCATTGATTGGATCGTTGAAGTCGAGGGCGTTGATGAAGTCCATGTAGGCTGTTTCGACCGAATCGAGGTTGGCATCGTGGGTGATGTAGTTCACCAGTCGTGCATTGTGACTGATAGGGTCGTTGACAGCGATGTATTCATCGACGAAGGCAGGATTGCCAATCTCCTTGGCACGAATCAGGCGGTCGGCATAGAAGCGGTCCACACTGTCCTTGAAGTCGGGGAACGAAGCGAAATTGCGGGGGTCGACCGAAGTATTGTCGTTGACGAATTCGGATTCAGCTCGAGTGTCACCGCCGAAGGTGGGCAGGATGTCGTAGGCATTGCTTCCGTTCTGCTGGACGTGACGTAAATCGACGGTCGATATCTTTCCCTTTTCGAGGAAGAGTGAGACGCGGTTGGTGCCGAAACCTGGCTCGTTGACGATGATGGAAGCTACGGTTGGCTTCTCAATAGGTTGTTTGTGGATGAAAGAGCCATCCTCACCCACAGGAATCTCGGCCATGACGGATTTGTCGTCGTCGGCCATGATGCTCAGGAAGAGATGGCTGGTGGGAGACCATTGATCGACCGCGCCTGAGACGAATGCCTTCTCCTTGTCGGACTGACAAGCGGTGAACAAAGAGAGGAGGGAGAAGAGAAAGAAGTATATCTTTTTCATTGTTTCTTTTCTACATAATAGCCGAAAGATGCACTGCAAAGATACACCTTTCGTTGTCAAAATCCAAAAGATTCTTCTATTTTCGTTCTTATAACCCCACTTTTTCCCCGAAAATTTGGAGAATTAAGAATTTGTATTCATATTTGCATGGCTAAATTGACCTGAAAATGAAAATATATAACCTGCTTACTTATCGGAGCTACAGGGTTTTTGGACAAACCATCACTCCAGAGACTGACCTCTTTGGCCGGACATGGATCGTCTTTGACGAAGAAGGGAAGGATGAGGTGATAACCTTCCAGAAGAATGGGGTGGTGAGCCAAAAGAAAGCGAATGGTAGCACGGCAACGGGTAAATGGAGTTTCGAAGAAGGGGTGAAGCGACTGCATGTCGAACTTGGCGTGCTGGACTTCGTCTGTACCCCTGTGACTTTCGAAGACAAGATGCTGGCCTTCGAAGTTCACCCAGGTCAGGTGGTCTTCCTGATTGATCAGGCCCGACGTCATGCGTTTGCTCCCCAAAACTTCGAACAACTGCAGGCATACCTGAAGGACTACGAGCGACGGGGCATCATTGAGATTGACGATGGCAAACGTCCCGACTACAAGCTTTTCCAGTCGTTCTTCAGCACAGTCGATTGGGGCGAACTGCAACGTCGCTACCAAGAAGAGACCAATAGGAGGGAAGCACGTATGCATACTCCACTGATGAACGCGCTGACTGTACTTATCATGATGGTCTTGGCTGGAGGCTTGGTTGCGCTCAGAGGAATGGATGGGGTGCGATATGCTCTGAACATTTTTGTGAGAGCTACGGGAACTATGCAAGCGGTTTATGCTATAGGCACAGGGGCTATTCTGGTGTTTGCTTTTGGCATCATCAGGATGTTCATCAGCGGCACGACGTTTTCGTCGAAATGGATTGAGGATTTTGCCGACAGTTGCAAGAAAAACTATTTTGACACGCATCCCTACCTTTCGCCCCGACAGGAGCAACAGATACGAAAGATCAAGACCGAATCGTTTGAGAGGGAGATAAGGTGAAGAAGGGATATTGACTAGAGGTTATATTGACTATAGTAATCATAGGGACTATAATATATTTTGTGCGAGTTAAAATTCGTAATAATGAAAAAGATACTATCGTTGGCAGTAGCCGCCATAATGGCTACAATGCATGTAGATGCACAGATTATGAAGGCAGCTGACCTTGAGCAGTATGCCAAGGAGCGTTACGGTGAAAAGTGGCTCGATGCTGCAGCCAACCTTGCCGAGACACTTACGCTCGACAAGAACGAGAGCCTCACCTACCAGCAGATCATCCAGGCTCCCGGCAAGACAAAGCAGCAGCTCTACGTGGCCCTCAACTATTGGGCAACTGCAACCTTCCAGGACAAGCAGGCCATCACGCTCAACGACAAGGAGGCCGGCTGCATCATCATCTCATCGACCCTTCACAACATCGTGAAGCATATAGGCACCATCAACTCCTATTCGGTGAGCATCACGCCCGTGATACGTATAGATATTAAAGAGGAACGCGTGCGCGTTACCTACACCGTCCAGAATTATGACATCCTGACTGACATCAGCGGCGGCTGGTTCAGCCTTGCCGAACCCGACGAGCGCACCTATGGCGACTCGAAGCGCAAGGCCGACGACAAGACCAATGCCAACCTCTACGACGAGCAGTGGGAGATTGCCCGGCATTATCCCTTCGTGCCCAAGGATTTGCAGAAACGTACCTGTGCCAAGGCACTTGTCATGACCCATGCCTATTCGAACGCTGTGCTCGACAAGGTGGAGGAAGCCATCAAGCACGG
>JAEEGL016844194.1_pt1 | contig 16260 bp, 12 predicted proteins | sample 9134231 | NCBI WGS metagenome assembly JAEEGL01 (sample SAMN16246548, study PRJNA631951) | gut metagenome | biome: gut microbiome; feature: rumen; material: fiber-attached | host: Bos | place: Iran: Karaj | collected 2018-10
CGATGATACATCTTGAGGTGGAGCTGTCAGGTCCGAGGAACTGAGGTGGCTGAATATCATTACTGGTGTATATCTTCCAATACTCTTCGTAGAGGTTGAATTCAGGAACCATGTCGATAAGCTCCATATTAGCTTCCCAATAGGAAGTGAGTGTTCCGACATCCTTCCAATAGCCATCAAATTCGTATGCGTAAAGGGATTGCCCCTTCTCCTTGCAGTAAGGAATGATATGCTTACCAAAATCCAGACCCGGCTGATCCTGATTGGTAACAAGCGCTTCCTTAAGTGCCTCCCAGGAGAATATGTAAATACCCATTGATGCAAGATTGCTGCGGGGCTTCTCGGGTTTCTCCTCAAAGTCCACAATCTTCCTGTCCTCATCAGTGATCATGATTCCGAATCTGCTTGCTTCCTCGATAGGTACAGGCATAACAGCAATGGTTACGTCAGCGCCATTTGCTTTATGGAAATCAAGCATGGTCTCGTAATCCATCTTGTAAATATGGTCACCGGAAAGAATGAGAACATAATCAGGATGATAGTTCTCCATGTACTCCAAGTTTTGGAAAATAGCATTAGCTGTTCCAGTGTACCATTCACTATTTGCACTTTTCTCGTATGGAGGAAGAATGCTGACACCGCCGATGTTACGGTCAAGGTCCCACGGAATTCCAATTCCAATGTGGGAGTTCAGGCGAAGCGGTCTGTACTGTGTAAGTACGCCTACTGTATCTACACCTGAATTGATACAATTACTCAGCGGAAAGTCAATGATGCGGTATTTACCGCCAAATGAAACTGCGGGTTTTGCCATGTTTGCAGTCAAGACCCCCAATCTACTGCCCTGTCCACCTGCCAGAAGCATGGCAATCATCTCTTTTTTTATCATGTTAAGACCTCGTTGTCATAAGAAAAATTGATATATATCTATCAGAAGTATAACACATAGAAACACTTTTGACATCCTATTTAAGCGAGATTATACTTAATTAAATTAGAAATTTGTATTCTAAAAAGAGGACATATTATGTATAAGATTGATTACGATAATCCAATAAATGTTTATTTTATCGGAATTGGCGGCGTTTCCATGAGCGGACTGGCAAGAATTCTTGCTGACAGAAAGTTTAAAGTCTGCGGTTCTGACAGAGATGAATCCGATAATACAAGAGCACTTGAGGGTGCAGGAATAAAGGTATTCACTCCCCAGGGTGCTGAGAATTTAGATAAGGCAGGAGATATTGATCTTGTGGTTTACACTGCTGCAATTCATCCTGATAATCCTGAGTATGCTCTTGCAAAAGAAAGAAATATTCCCATGCTTTCAAGAGCCGAGCTTCTTGGTCAGATGATGACAAACTACAAGCTCCCTGTTGCCGTTGCAGGAACTCATGGCAAGACTACAACAACAGGTATGGTAAGTAAGATCATGCTTGAAGCAAACATGGATCCTACTATTACTATAGGCGGAACTCTTTCAGACATCGGCGGAAATGTTCATGTTGGAAGTTCAAATTACTTCATTACAGAAGCATGCGAATATACAAACAGCTTCCTCAGCTTTTTCCCGGGAGTTGGAATCATCTTAAATATTGATGCTGATCATCTCGATTTCTTTAAGGATCTCGATGACATCAGAAATTCCTTCCACAAATTTGCACAGCTTATTCCTAACGGCGGAAGCCTTGTTGTAAGCGGCGAGATTCCAAATCTTTCTGAGATCACAAAGGATCTTGATTGCAGAATCGTTACCTTTGGTTTCTCTGAGGAAAATGATTATTATCCTACTAATATAAAGTACGATTCATTAGGAAATGCTTCTTTCCATATTAATAGAAAGAACGGCGAAGCTTATGAAGTTTCTCTCAAGGTTCCCGGCGAGCATAACATCGGTAATGCCCTTGCTGCCGCAGCTGCAGCTGACTGCTTTGATATAGAAGAGAGTACAGTTAAGTCAGGTCTTGCTTCCTTCACAGGAACAGGCAGACGCTTTGAATACAAGGGAACCGTTGACGGACTTATTGTTATCGATGACTACGCTCATCATCCGACAGAAATCGCTGCAACACTTAAGGCTGCCAAGAATTATCCGCACAAGGATCTGTGGGTAGTTTTCCAGCCTCACACCTTCACAAGAACAAAAGCACTTATGGATGAGTTTGCTCATGCACTTTTACCTGCTGATAAGCTCATCATTGCTGACATCTACGCAGCAAGAGAAACAGATAATCTTGGAATCAGTTCAAGAACTCTCAAGGAAAGAATCGAGGATCTGGGACATGAATGTTACTATTTCCCGTCCTTTGATGAGATAGAAAAATTTCTTTTGCAAAATTGCACGAAGGATGACATGTTGATAACCATGGGGGCAGGAGACGTGGTAAATATCGCAAACGATATAGTTGGAAGATAATTTTCCACTTAATCCACTTTAGTTTTTGAAAAATCTGCTCTTTTCATTGTGGATAAGTAGCCGCTGTCTTTGACTGTAAACCAGTCGCAAAGACAGCGGTTTTCTTTCAAAAATGGATATGATAATCCACGTTATCCACATTGTCCACAATTTTATCAACAATCCACTTACCGCTCTACCCTTAAGATATTATCGTCATTTTAACCATTTTCATAAAAAATTCACAATGCTATAATTTGCTTCGACGATATGAGAAAAGTGGGTGAAGAAACAATGATGGGGCGAGTTATTATAAATCAAAATTCAGATATTTCCAGTACTGAGCTTTCCAATATTTTTATTGATGAATATTTATCCGATGCAAATGACGCAGAGATAAAGGTCTACCTTTATCTTCTTCGCATGATGTGCTGTGGCCGCGCTACAAGTGTGTCCGATCTTGCGGATAAGTTTAACTACACGGAAAAGGACGTACTTCGTGCTCTCACATACTGGGAGAACCAGGGACTTATGTCTCTTGAATATGGCGCACGTGGACAGCTTGCAGGTATCCATATGCAGGATATCATGCCTAAAAACAAGCAGGTGAAGGCTACCCTTCGCTGCATGCCTGCGCCTTCAGCAAATACTACTACTGAGGTTGAACACAAGGAGCCTGCAAAGAAGGCTGTAAAGCACAACGAGAATCCTCAGATGCTCTTTGTTGCTGAGCAGTATTTTGGCAGAACTCTTAACACCAACGAGATCAAGACTATCTACTATATTCAGGATGATCTTGAATTCTCTGAGGATCTTATAGATTATCTTCTGCAGCACTGCGTAACTGCCGGCAAAAAGGACTTTGATTATGTAAGAAAGGTTGCTTTAAACTGGCACGAAAAAGGAATCACAACTCCTGAAGCAGCAAGACTTGATGGCACAACACACAAGAATGCTTATGCTATCATGCGCGAACTTGGTATGCAGAATGCTCCTACAAAGACAGAGCTTTCATATTTTGACCGCTGGCAGAACGCCTATGGTTTTACCATGCCCATAATCACAGAGGCATGCAGAAGAACTGTTCTTCAGACACAGAACAACCGTCTTAAGTACTGCGACAGCATTCTCCGCAACTGGCATGAGAATGGCGTTCGCACAACAACAGACATCAAAAATCTTGATGAAAAATTTGGCAAGATGACACAGGCAGCAAACGCTTCAAGAGATAACGCTCCTGTGAAATTCAGCAATAATAAATTCAATCATTTCAAACAGAATGATATAAATCTTGACAGCATTGAGGATCAGCTTTTAGACAACTAAGGGAGGAGGGATGTGTTTTGGCACTGACAAATACTCAATATGATGAGATCATGCACGATTATGAAAGGCGCAGAACTTTTCATCGTAATGAGCTGAACATGAGGATTAAGGAAATAGAAGATCATGTTCCCGGATACCTGGATCTTTCCCAGTCAACCGGAAGTATTAGTGCTGACTTCGGACGCCGTCTGCTTCACGGGGAAAAGCTTAAAAGAGGCAGACTACACGATCTTTTAAAGGATGTTTCTTTGAAAAAGAAGCAGCTTTTAAGGGAAGCCGGCTACCCGGATGATTATCTCGAAATGAAATACGACTGTCCCATTTGCCACGACACCGGATATGTGGGCAGTGAAAAGTGTTCCTGCTTCAAGCAGAGGATCATCGACAGGCTTTATGTCCAGTCCAATATCCGCAAGCTTACAGAGGCTGCAAACTTCGACGTCATGTCTGAAGAGTACTATAACGGAGAGGATTTGGAGCGTTTTAGAGGCGCAGTTCGAAATTCGAAAGATTTCATTAATAATTTTGAAACTTCCTACCCAAATTTATTCTTTTATGGTACAGTGGGTACTGGTAAATCGTTCCTGTCTGTTTGCATAGCCAAGGAAATACTGGATGCAGGCCATTCTGTTCTGTATTTCAGCGCTGTTTCCCTGTTTTCACTTTTGCAGACAAACTCCTTCGATTTCAAAAAAGCGGATGAGCTTAATGCTCTTTATGAGGACTTATACAACACCGATCTTCTTATTATTGATGACCTTGGTACCGAGCATATTACCAATAATTCGGTACCGCAGTTATTCAGATGCATCAATGAGAGACTTATCAGGAATAAGTCCACGATCATTACCACCAATCTTTCACTTGAAGATGTAAAGGGTATGTACTCCGAGCGAGTATCCTCCAGAATTGCAAGCAATTACAAGATTTGTAAGCTTACAGGTAATGACATCCGCATGCTCAAAAAAATGCAGTTTAAAAATGGAAAGTGAGGAATTCTTGCAAATGCCAAGAAGAGAAGAAAAACGTAACCTTGAAACTATTCCTGTAGGATCTTTGGGAATTATTCCTCTTAAGGGATGCCAGTCACTTGGAGATAAGGTTGATTACTACCTTGTAAAGTGGCGCGAGGAACGCGAGAACGAGCACAAGGGAAGTCTTGCATTCACAGGTTATGAGCGTCCGTCCTATCTTCTTAACGCCGAGGTTCCGAGATTTGGATCAGGCGAAGCAAAGGGAGTTATCCTTCAGTCAGTTCGTGGTGATGACCTCTATATCATGGTAGATGTATGTAACTACTCTCTTACTTACCAGCTTTTTGGTAAAGAGAACCACATGTCTCCCGATGATCATTACCAGGATTTAAAACGTATTATCGCAGCAGTTGGCGGAAAGGCCAGAAGAATTACAGTTATCATGCCTTTCCTTTATGAGAGCAGACAGCACAAACGTACATCAAGAGAATCTCTTGATTGCGCTATCGCACTTCAGGAGCTCGTAAGCATGGGGGTAGACAACATCATCACCTTTGATGCTCACGATCCCAGAGTACAGAACGCTATCCCGCTCAATGGTTTTGAAACAGTTCGTACAACATATCAGTTCATTAAGGCTCTTCTTAGAAATGTTCAGGGTCTTAAGATTGATTCAGATCATATGATGGTAATAAGCCCTGATGAAGGCGGAATGGGCAGAGCAATCTACCTTGCCAGCGTTATGGGTCTCGATGTAGGTATGTTCTACAAGCGTCGTGATTACACACAGATTGTTGATGGACGTAACCCCATCGTTTCACACGAGTTCCTTGGCACCTCAGTTGAGGGTAAGGACGTTATCATCGTAGATGATATGATTTCTTCAGGCGAGAGCATGATCGATGTAGCAAAAGCCCTTAAGGACAGAAAGGCAGCTCACATCTATGCATTCTCAACATTTGGTCTCTTCACAAGCGGACTTGAGATCTTTGATGAGGCTTACAAGAGCGGACTTATAGACAGAGTTCTTACAACAAACCTCATCTATCAGTCACCTGAGCTTCTTTCAAGAGAGTGGTATATCAGCTGTGATATGAGTAAGTACATTGCTTACATCATCGACACACTTAACCATGATGCTTCAATCAGTGATCTTCTCAATCCTGTTGAGAGAATTAACAGCATTATTGCAAGATATAATAGTGGTGAGCTTGAGAACGAAAAATAAATCAGAACAGACGAAGAGCCCCGAACTAAACGTTCGGGGCTCTTTTTAATTACCTACTCCCGGTAAATATGTTACAAAGTGATTTCCGTTGCTTTCAAAGAGGGTTGCTGTATCATTCCTTCCAAGCTTATAAACCTCACCCTTCGTGGGTTCCAAAAGAACGGTATTAAGATCATTGAATCCTATAAGAAGTAAGCTGCTGCCGTCGTTCAAGGTTGCCATTACAGGAATGTCCTGATTTACATAGTAGAGCATTGCCTCCATTGGACAACCATCAAGCTCAAGGATTCTTGCATTCATAAGGTTGCTGTCAAGTATTTCCAGTGCCGTTTTTCCCTGATCAAGAAGGGACTGGACATTTACGCTTATTCCCTTGTGCTGAAGTATAAGGTCGAGGCAGACTGCCGTTGAATTCTCAGCAGGCATATTCTCCCACTCCAGAGCAAGATTTGTTATGTACATGATCTGGTTCGATGTAAGAAGATTTCCTCTGTACCAGACGTACTGATTGCTGTCATTTATCACAACTCCCGGTGTTACGTAAGCTATGCTCACTGCATCAGCAGGGTTGTCATAGATATCCACATCACCATTCATCTCATAGACATAGTAATATGGCTCCTCGGAATCATCTCTATCAGCACCGATAGCTACCTCTCTGCTGCCCTCATACAATGTCATATTGGGTGTAACACCTCTTAATGACTTGGTGTTTATTGCAGATTTGCAGACAATCTCGAGGATGTTCTTGTAATCCTCGGTAGCAGCAAGCTGAAGGTTATTTCCGCCGACAGTTTCCTTGATGGTGCTCATTATCTGGTCATCTATCATACTCTCGAAAAGCCCTGTCTCTTCATTCCAGCTGGCTCTTCCAAGTCGTATTACATTTCCTTCAATATTAGCTCCTGTTATAAGAGCCCCTGTAGGATTATAGTTTTCAAGGAGGTTTCCATCCTTATCCACAATTCTTATGCTGTGCATTCCATACACAGGCGTTCCCATCTGGTCTATATGAACATCTGAACTGTGGACAAGTCCGTAAACCAGATCCTCTCCCATAAAGCCAAGAGTTCTTACAAAATCAGCTCCGTCAGCTTCCATCTCAGATTCTGCCTGAGTGGAGAGATCCATCATCTTTACACTCTTCCTGTCCTCTTCCTGCCAGGCAATGATACTTCCTGAATCAGAGATACAGTATCTGTCATCCGTAAGATTCTCAATAAGCTTTTTCTGCTCTCTTGTAGCGAGGTTAATCATATAAACATCGCCCTCAAGCATGAAGAAAAGCTGCCCCTTCGTATTCGCATAGAGCATCTTTTCATTGTATGCCCTGAGTATATCCTCATGAACATTTACAGGGATAAATGCCTGCTCCTCGATGGTGTTTAGCTGAGAGTTAAACTCATAAACAGCCATTCCAACAAGTCCCTCATGATCTCCGCGGCTCATATAACCGGAAACTACGAAGGTCGCATTTCCCGCTTCATCCACGTTAAGGATGTGGATGGAGCTTCCGGGGTAAAGAGTTCTCTCATCAAAATAGTCCTCGTTGTAGAAGCCGAACACTCTTGCAAGCTTATTATCCGTGCTGTTATAGGCATACAGCCTGTTTTCACTGATAAATGCAAAGGCGCTTCCACCATCACTTTCCTTTAGGGACAGATCAGCTTCTGTAATCCATAGATTTATCACGTTATCCGTGATGTCCTCTGACTTTCCATCAAAGATATAATTCATTCTTCTGTCGAAGTTAAGAAGGTAAATTCTGTCTGTGGTGTATCTTACTCGGTAGCTCTCACTTACGTTGTAGAGCTTTTCCTCGCCTGACTTGGTCCTTTGTGTTACCTGATATCTGGCGCCAAAGCTCGCTGTCTGATTGTGGATATCTGTAAGCTCTATCTCAGGCTCAGTCCTGTCTGTGATGTTAAGATCGCCCCAGGTTACATGATCATAACTGCTATTGATGGTCGCATGGCTGTAGGAACTGTTATCTCCCTCCGAGCTTGATTCAAGATAGGTTGAAAGCTCCTCTGAAGAACCATTTTTATCAAAGGTCAGGTTTATAAATCTTTTTACAAAGTCCAGCTCTTCCTGAACATGATATTTCTCATCTCCCTCAGACCAGACAACTCTCGTATAGAATCTGACTGTCTTTTCATTAACATCAGCCAGTACTACAAGCATGTACTCCTGTCCCTCGTCAATGAGATCCTTTAACTGAAAAGAGCCTGTTATGATGTCGCCATCTCTCTTCATATCCGTGATTGAAGAGTTTTCAACAAGGCTGCTGCCTGACGCCTGCCTCACCTCGAACTGCAGATTTGAAACAGCCTCACCATAGGTATTCATCTTAAAGGAAACATTTCTTCTCTCATCAATAGGAAGTACGCTGCTTCTGATGTGGTTAACCTCCATCTCTGTAGCATAACCCCTTTGAGTATTGACTTCATTATTTCCTTCCATAAATGTGATCAAAGGGAAAGTCGGAGCACCCATCTGCGCTGTCATATCCACTGTCTCAGCGTTGGTGAAGTGCCCTATAAGGAGCAAAAAGATTATAAAAACTGTGATTGTATATAGAATCTTTAAAATAATTTTCTTCATTGACTAATAACCTGTATCGCGGTAATATTTTTCTAACATTTACAGACCCGTCACGCTTAGCACTATAGTGCAGATTGGGGGAAATCATGGATCACCCAGTTCTTTATCGTAAACGTGTTATTCCTAATGAATGTATCCTTCTAAAGGACGATGTCATCCTTCAGTGTGATGAAAACACTATCGTTACGTCCTGGAAGGCAATCCATCCACGGCCAGATCTTTCTCATGGCTATTCCTGCTATTATTTAAAACGCGGATATAAGGTAAGCAAATTCTATCGCGCAGATTCCACGCTTATGTACTGGTACTGCGATATTGTGGACTATCAAAAGGGCCCCGAGGAGAATTCTCTTATTGTACAGGACCTTTTAGCTGATGTTGTCATCTATCCCGATGGAAAAATCAGGATTCTTGATCTTGAAGAGCTTGCCGATGCCTTCGAAGAAAAACTAATAGATGAAAAACTTTTAAAGCAGTCTCTTGTTTCCCTTGGAAATCTTATGGATGCTATCTATGAAAACAGCATATCTTCACTGGAAGCACCCATAATAAAAGCAATTTCTTCAAATGTTATGCCATAAAGCACTTAAGTAAATGCTTTAATAGTCCGGCTTCACCTATTCTTAGTAGAATACGTGTCCGCCAATCCTTGTTCCATTAAGTCCCGGAATAGGAGTTCTGAAATATACACAGTTTCCGACATTAGTAGCGCCGCCCATAGCAGCATCAGCAGCCTGATAGCATGCTTCTGTGGCGCTTCCGTTTGCCAGTGCCAGCGCAAGTCTTCCGCTTCCTGCAGGAGAAAACTGACCTGACTGATAAATAACTCCAACCACTGAATCAGGGTAAACCGAGCTAAGCACTCTGATTATTACGACAGCACCTACTGCAAGCTTTCCTTCGTAGGGCTCTCCGCCTGCTTCACAATATATAAGATTTGCCAAAAGATATCTGTCTCCCTCAGCAAAGGATACATCTGAAATATTTCTCCAGGCAGAAGCCTTTGCAAGCTGTGACAGCCTTATTTCCTCTGCAAGCTTTGCTTCCAAAGCCTTTACATCGGCATTCTGACTCTCTACCTGACTCTCATATTCTTTTGCCTTGTCCTCAATAGCCTGAGCTTCTTCCTCAGCTGTTGAGATATTCTGCTTGTACTTACTGATACTTCCGCTGGTTTCGCTGACAAGTCCTGAAACTCTGCTCTTCTCAGCTTCTACCTGACTTTTGCACTCATCAAGCTCAGCCTTTTCATTGTTCAGCTCTACCTTTTTATTCTCGATATCCTCACAGGTCTGCTCGTACTCAAGGAGCATCTTTCTATCATACTCTGAAAGTGCCTGGATCATATCCTTCTGATTAAGGAAATCTGCAAAGCTTCCGGTTGTCATCAGCATATCTGTGAGTGCGAAGTGCTGTCTCTCATAGATAAACTGAACTCTCTTTTTCATGGAAGCATATTGCTGATCCTTGGTATCGATCGCAACCTCAAGCTCAGCCTCAGTGTTACTGATTTCATCAAGCTTACTGTCAATCTGATCCTCAAGATCTGAAAGGTTGTTGCTCACTTCGCTAAGCTGGTCATTAAGATCGTCCAGCTTATTCTCGAGCTTTCCCTTCTCATGAGTCATATTTGTGATATCTTCTTTTTTGTCGCTAAGCTGATCCTTGGTATCATCCAGCTGATCTTTGGTCTCCTCAAGCTTCTCCTTCGCTTCCTCCAAGGCCTTTTTTGTAGCCTCAGTGGCATGAACCTTGTAGGAGTGACCAACGCTTAATGTCAGGACAGTGATAACCAAAAAGCAGCGAAGCCCTCTCCCCAAAAACCTTCTCAAATTAGTAACCCCTTAATCCTTAAATCTCAATATGTATGTTTTTCCCCGAACGAGAATAAGGAATATATTTTACTCCTGCTGCATCAAACATCTTCTTGGATGCCCTTGTTGCTGCAGAAGATGCATACTTATCGCTGTCGTAAACAACTGTCTTTATCCCGGCCTGAATTATGGCCTTTGCACATTCATTGCAGGGAAAAAGTGACACATAAAGCTTTGAACCCTCGAGACTTCCGCCTCTGTAATTTAAGATCGCATTGAGCTCACTGTGTGTAACAAAGGGATACTTTGTGCACAACTCGTCCTCTCCGTCTCTCTCCCAGGGGAACTCATCGTCCTCACATCCCTTGGGAAATCCATTGTAACCCATGGACAGAATCTTGTTATCTTCACTTACGATACAGGTTCCAACCTGTGTGTTCGGATCCTTTGATCTCATGGCTGCAAGCTTTGCAACGCCCATGAAATACTCATCCCATGAAATGTAGTCCTCCCTTTTCATACCGTGTCCTCTCTCCCCTTAAAATATGCCCATCACCCGGGCTAAATATCTTTACTCGCAATCAGGCTGATTACTTTTCCATATCAGCGATCTCACCAATTCTCCTTACATGCTTCTCAAGCCCTGAGAAAGGTGTATTTAAAAATGTCTCAACTATATCAATTGCCATGTCAGGTCCGATCAGCGCTCCGCCCATTGCAAGAACATTTGCATCATTGTGCTCTCTTGTAAGACGGGCTGAATGAGGCTCTGAGCAAAGGGCGCATCTTACACCCTTAACCTTGTTTGCTACGATTGAAATACCAATTCCTGTTGTGCAGATAACGATACCCTTTTCACATTCTCCGCTTGCAACAGCCTCTGCTGCCTGCTTTCCAAAAATGGGATAATCGCAGGAATCTGCTGTATAAGTACCAAAATCCTTATACTCAATTCCCTTCTCCTCAAGATAAGCAATTACTACCTTCTTAAGGTCAAGTCCGCCGTGATCACTTCCAAGTGCTATCATAATATTTACTCCTCCAATTTATGTTATGCCGGGATTTTGTCCCAAATTATGCTCAGTAAAAATTGTTTTCAGACTCTTACAACCTTGTGTCCTGCTGCCTTTAAAAGTCTGTTCATTATCGCCTGTCCAATTCCTGTGTCATTAAAGCTCTCTGAGAACATGACATCCACATCCTCATCATCAAATTCTCTAAGAAGTGTGAAAAGATTTCTTGCTATCTCCTCTTCATCATCCCTTCTTCCGGCAATCTTTACTACATCAGCTTTATATAAAAACTTTGTCTCCTCTGTTGCAATGACGCCTGTCTTTTTGCCGGCTTCCTTAGCTGCTAAAAGCTCAGAATTTATGTATGTGCAGACCTTGTCACTTTCACCCTCAACAATTGTGAGGTCTCCCTTTGGAGCGTAATGTCTGTACTTCATTCCGGGAGCCTTGGGGGCTTCCTTTGAAGTAGCATCAAGGATTGTCTTATCAACTGAAACACTTCCAAGAATATCTGCAAGATTTTCCTTAGTAATATAGCCGGGTCTAAGGATCATCGGTGTTCCTGAAGTAAGGTCGATAATTGTGGACTCGAGGCCTATGCCAACAGCTCCGCCGTCTATTATCATATCAACTCTGCCATCAAGATCCTCTATGCAGTACTTTGCAACTGTGGGACTCGGGCGCCCTGAAAGATTTGCACTAGGCGCAGCAATATAGCCACCGGAGCACCTTATCAGCTCAGCAGCTATCTTGTTACTTGGCATTCTGATTGCAACTGTATCAAGGCCACCTGTGGTCTCGTAAGGAACAATATCTGACTTATTCATTATCATTGTAAGAGGACCTGGCCAGTACTTTTCTGCAAGCTTAAAAGCTGCCTCAGGAATCTCTTTTACAATCTTTTTTATTGAATCCATATCTGCAACATGGATAATTAGGGGATTATCAGAAGGTCTCCCCTTTGCCTCATATATTTTCTGAGAGGACTTGGGATTTAGGCCGTCTCCTCCAAGTCCGTAAACTGTCTCTGTGGGAAAAGCCACAATTCCGCCGTTTTTAATAATGTCTCCGGCTTTCTTAATAACCTCTTTTGCCCTCTCATCTATATTATTTTCATCAATTATTTCAACTACTGTTTCCATTTGTATATCTTCTTTATTACTCTATCAGGTTTTCTAAACCAATATCTTATTTACTTTGACCTATTTTATCTGAACATCTCTTACTGAGCCATATAGGCTGCGATCACATCCCAGATATCTGCTGTCTCAAAGCCAAGTGCCCACTCTGCGACTCCGGCAACGCCGTGAGCCTGCATTACACTGAGCTTAGCCTCGATTGAACGCGCTTCCTCATTCCAGATCTGGTAGATTGTTCCATCGTCAGCAGTCTTTTCTCCGTAGTACTGACAGGTCTCATCATCCCAGTTCATCTCGATGCCATATTCGTTGATGACATTGGTTGCGCCAGCCATGTGAAGAGCTTTACTTGAAACCTCTCCGCCCTTTGTTGTCCAGAATCTTGTGTAAAGAGGAATGGAGTTCACAAGCTTCTCAGCCGGAACATCCTCAAGTGCCTTCTCAATACCATCCTTAACATAATTGAGTGATGCAACTGAACCAGCCTCAGGGGACCCTGCATAGTGCTCGTCATAACCCATGATGACAACATAGTCGCAGACAATTCCCTGCTCCCTAAGGTTGTAATAGCTGTTAAAATCCATCGGAGCATAGTCATCTATAGAAAGATAAAGCTTATTTGCTCTGCACTGTATTGAAAGTTCTCTAAGGAACTGAAGGTAATCTTCTCCAAAGCTCTCTTTAATAGTCTCAAAGTCAACGTTTATACCATCAACTCCGTAAGTGAGAGCCTGCTCCATTGTATTTGCAATAAGGTTTGTTCTTGAAGATTCTCTTGATAAAACGGCCTGAATATCAATATCTGCGCCGGAATTAAAATCATCAAGCACTGCCCATACCTGAATATTCGCTGCATGAGCTGTTGTCACATAATCATTTGTTGCATAGCTTGTGATATTTCCATCATTGTCATTTACCATGAACCATGTAGGAGCAATAACATTAAGTGACTTTGCCTCAGCTATCATACTGGAAATAGTATCATTTCCTGCTTTTCCTCCGATAGGATGAAAGCCCATGTTTATCTTGCCTTCAAAGGTCATGGAAGTGTAATTATCTACATCTGTAGGCGCAGGAATTGTTCCGGTCGCTGTCTCAATTGGCTCAAAGAGACTGTTTTCAGCCTGAGCAAAAAGAGAATTCTTATCAATAACTTCATTATTGGAAGTGATATCCAGCACCTTGTTCTCAACGTAACCAATGTTGCCATCCCATGTAAGAACTCTTGACCACTCATCCATCTGCTCAACCACAAGAACGTTTCCACCCTCAATTGTTGCAACAACAGGGCTCTTTCTTCCGCCAAGTGTTCTGATGGCTGTCTTTTTCTTGATTTTAGCAGTAGTAGCTTCAAAGCTTCCGGAGATCATTCTGATCCTGTTCGGATTTGAAAAGCTCTCGTAATCCATGTCCGCAAAAGCCTTGGCATAACCAAGAGCGACATAAAGTGTCTCGCCCTCTGCATACGCAATTGTGAAGCCTGCATCTCCGCTCTCGCCGTTTGAAGCTGTCCAGGATGAGCCTCCTACTGTTGCCACATAGCTAGTAGTGGGTGTTGTATAGAAAAGCGCATTATCCGCTGCTCCGTAGTAAAATCTCTCGCTTACAAGCTCATGGAGTGTCTCATAATCAATATAGATTGTTCCATTTACGCTTTTTGCCTTTGTATCAAGGATCTCATCATTGCAGGCAATTACAACGTCATCCGCATTCTGTATGTTGTAGTATTCAGTTAAATCCGCGGTCTCCTTCGTATATGAAAAATGCTCGTATGCTATCTGCAGAGCATAAATTCCACCAATCAATATAATAAGGGCGATGATTATCACCACCGGAATTATTTTTTTCTTCATAATTTAAAACCAGCTCCTTCCAATCGCCCTCAATTATACCATAAAATTTGATTATTATGCGTTTTTACTCGATTCTCTGCATTTGGTGGGGACCCTCTGCAAATTATTGTTGACTAAAGTTTGATATAGGTACCGGTTTCAGAATCCAAAAAGAGTTTCAGTGATAATTTCCCAAACCTGCTTTGTCTGAATGGTACGCCAAAAAACGCACAATAATCATTCCAATATGAAATTGGCCCTGGGTGCCACTGCAGTATCACAAAAATTCAAAAAATAGGTGTTGTTCTCTTTATATATCTTTATTAAAAAAATAATTGTGATTTCTCCCGACGATTGTCGGTTGATACTTGTAAGACATTCCACACAGACCGTGTGGAACATTATTAAAAATGTCTGTCTATCATGCCTCCCTCCCGATACTTGGTATCACAGAGGCACCACGAGTTGATACTATACACTATCAAAATAATAAAATCAACCCCTTTTTCAAAATTTTATATTTCTATAATTTTGAAGTGTATATATGAAATTTTAAAACTAGCCGATACATCTATTGACACGATACCTTGTTTACTCTATTATTCAACTAATCAAAGAAACATTTACAACTGTAAATTTTTATGGAGAACATCGTATGAAAATCGAGAGAGTTAATGATTATCAAATTCGATGCACACTTACTAAAGAAGATCTCGCAAGCAGAGAGCTGAAGATCAGCGAGCTTGCTTATGGAACAGAGAAAGCCAAGGATCTGTTTCGCGATATGATGCAACAGGCAAACTACCAGTTTGGTTTTGAGGCAGAGGATATTCCTCTCATGATCGAAGCTGTTCCGATCAATTCAGAATGTATTGTGCTTATTATTACTAAGGTTGAAGATCCCGAGGAGCTTGACACCAGATTTGCAAACTTCTCACCCGCAGTTCAGAGCGAGGCCACCGGAGGCAATGCTGATCTTGAAGATCTCGAGGATGACATTTCAGCCCTCTTTAAAAAGATTAAGGATACTGAGAGTTCAGCTCAGAATCCAAATCTCGGACGTGGAGCAAAGAGAAATCCTCCTAAGAAGAGTGCCGCTTCCGAGTCCTCAGAGTCCGGAGAGATATTCTTCCTCTTCTCCTTTGGAGCAATGCATGACATTATGAAGTTCGCTGCTCTTAACAAGACTCCTGTCACTGTAAAGAATACTCTTTACAAGAGCGACTCAAATGGAAGATTATATCTTCTCATTCAGCCCGGCAGTGAAAAAGCAGGAACTCTTAAGAGCCTGTGCACACAGCTTTCTGAGTACGGACGTCCTGAGAATTCAAGCTCAATAGGTACTCAGTATCTTGATGAGCATTACAAGGTTATTATCAGAGATAATGCTCTTCAGAAATTAACAGACATTTGATAATCAAAAAAGTATGATCCGGAGCCTTTTGGTTCCGGATTTTTTATATAAAAAATCCCCGATGTGGATAACCACACCGGGGATTTTGTTAACCCGCTTTATTCAGGTAGTTCTGCGCATTACTGCTCATTATCATACAAAGTAACAAGCTTGTTGAGGTATGCGAGACGCTCCTGAGCGTTCTCCTTTGACTTAGCATAGAGCTTCTGTGCTCTCTCAGGATTCTTAAGCTTGAGTGAAAGGTATCTAACCTCACCATCAAGGAAGTCCTGATACTCCTCTGTAGGAGCCTTGCTGTCGAGTGAGAACTTCTTCTCAGCTGCAGGATTGAAGCGGAACATATGCCAGTAACCAGTAGCTACTGCCTTCTTCTCCTCGTCCATAACCTTGTTCATACCGGACTTGAGACCCTGGTTGATACAAGGAGCATAAGCGATGATGAGTGAAGGTCCCGGATATGCCTCAGCCTCTGCGATTGCCTTAAGTGTCTGGTTCATATCAGCACCCATAGCGATCTGAGCAAC
>JAEEGL017289087.1_pt1 | contig 16260 bp, 5 predicted proteins | sample 9134231 | NCBI WGS metagenome assembly JAEEGL01 (sample SAMN16246548, study PRJNA631951) | gut metagenome | biome: gut microbiome; feature: rumen; material: fiber-attached | host: Bos | place: Iran: Karaj | collected 2018-10
TCAATGATCCGTACTATGACGTGACTCTGAACTGGGTATCGTCGCTCAACGAGTTGTCCGGCGAAATGGTGCACCAGACCTATGAGATCTACATCGTTCACTATAACGACGACGGTACCGAGACTCAAGAGTATCTGGCCACCGTAACCGATGAGACCACTTACACCTACCAGGTGCCTCAGGGCGAAGAGAGCAAGACGATCACTTACATCATCAAGGGTTATCCCACACCTCAGTCAGGCCAACAGTATCCCTCGTTCGTCGCTGGGAGTAACCTCGACGACTTGGTGATCCCCGGCTTGAACGACTTCCTGAACCTGATTCTTGACCACTACGAGAGCGACTTCGTCATCGGCGATGCCATTGGCACCGAGATGAACTACTACCGCAACTTCATGCACGTGGCTGCCGAGAACGAGGATAATGCTCTCACCCGTGAGCGCATCAACGCTGGCGAGAACCTCTTCACCCTCTATCGTTATGATATGGCCAAGCCCGAGGCCTTGATTCCCGTCGGCACGCTTAACTTCTGGGATAGGAATGATGGCAAGCGCATTGGCTACGGCTTCTCCTTCGATAATGAGAATCCTCAGGTAGTTGAGGACTACACCCTCAAGACCAATGACAACCAGACCATCACCAATGCCTACAGCCACGACAAGCTGGGTATGCCGATTAACACCGCTGGATTTGACCTGCGCATCAAGGGCAACGGCGACGTTGTCATCCAACCTAACGGTTATGATGTCAACTTCTACGAGATCAGCGTTTACAATGGCGACACCCGCGTTGCACACTGGCAGGTAAGCGACGGTGATGTCACCAGCCTGGGCTGGTATCTGTCACCCGGTTCCAAGTGGGTTCGTGATGCCGGTACCAACTACTACTACCTGGAGGGCGGTGGCTTCATCGCTATCCCCGACATGCTCAACAACAATGAGCTGAGAGTCGTTATCAACGCATCGCGCGACGAGGGCAAGCTCGGTCAGATCAAGGTCAATGACCACACCCAGACCTTGACGCAGACCAGCGCCCAGAACTACGAGTGGACGCTCACCGACAAGTATTACAAGTATGTCAGGGTTCTCAATAGCAGCGATCTCACCTCTGGCGAGTACCTCATTGTCAATGAGGGCAACAAAGTTGCCTTCGACGGTTCTAAGGGTAATCTCGATGCTGCTTACAACTACCTCAGTGTCGATATTCTCGAGACGGGTGACACCCATGAGATCCAAGAGAGCGCTCTGATTGATAACGCCACCTTCACCATCGACATGCAGGCAGGTACCATCAAGAGTGCCAGCGGCTACTACATCGGTTGGACGGCTAACTCTGAGCACGGTTTGAGGCAGAGCACCAGTCCTATCACCAACGTCATCTCGGTTGACGGTATCATAGCTCACATCAAGAACAATGCTTCTACAGTCAGGGAGCTGCGCTTCAATGCCTCGACCGGCGCCACCGGCATGCGCTTCCGCTACTACTCTGAGGGCACCCAGCAGCCCATCCAACTCTTCAAGAAGGTAGAGACCACCAAGCCCGCTGGCGAGAGCATCGTTCGCTTGGGTAGCCTCCCGATCATCGACCAGTTCGCTGTCAGCGTTGCCGACAACCAGCATCCTAACCGCTATGCCTACGTGCTGAAGTATGAGCCCGCTGCTAATCTGGATCCTACGACCGAGGCTGGCAAGGCCAAGACCAGTAGCCACGTTGAGGTTCCCGTCCAGAAGACCGGTTCTATTGTCAACGGTTTCTATACCAAGGACCAGGTTGATAATGGTGACAAGGATCGCAGCGCCGTCATGGTCGACAACGTCAGTGCCGACATGCAGATGACGCTGTCCAACACCAACTCGGCCGTCTTCTACTACTCAATCCTGAACAACAAGGAGGCTGTGCCCAAGATTGACAAGGATTCGACCTACTATGTATCTAACCTGCAGAACGATAACTTCGTTTATCAGGAGATGTTCAAGCACTCACCGAATGTTGGTGACAGGTACGCAGCCGGCGAACACCACTACTTTGACGGCAAGTACGCTAAGGGCGAATATGGCAAGATGGGTATGACCTATGTTCCCTTCGTCACCACGCGTGCTATCGAGCGCTACTACTTCGTTGAGGACTCCTTGCACAACACCTACGGCTCGCCCATCTGGGCTACCAGTGACGGTAAGGTTGAAGTCATTGGCCAGCCTCAGCTCGAGCGCCAGGCCGGTACCGACGGCTCTACCAACTGGACCGAGGTCAACGGTGAGCAAGCAGTCAACTGCAGCCTGTTCATGGTCAAGAACCTTACTGCTAAGGGCTTCTTGCCTGTTGCTCCCACTGCTACCAACATCCAGTACGAGCCTTACATGTTCCGCGTTTGGGTAATCAGCCCGAGCACTTCCAAGCTGCGCAAGTTCAAGAAGGTAGCCGGCGACGGCACCACCACTGGCGACCACTACGTGGGCGACGGCACGATTCCCGCCAATACTCCCTACATGCTGTGGGAAGAGTTCATTGAAAACGAATCGAGCTACATCACCTTCCCCTCGGACGATGTTACCCAATTCCACTTCGTGAAGAAGGAAGGCACCGACGACGCTGGCAACTGGACCGTTCCCGAAGAGGAGAACATGATCTTTGCAGCTGAGGACGACATCGCTGCCGATGAGCTGCAGATTCTGGTTCGCTTCTACTACAGGTCAACCGGCAAGCATGTGGCTGCTCAAGAGACTCCGAGCGGTCTGTACTTGCTCAGCAACCGCGATGGCAACAATGGCTACTATGGCGTTGAAGAGGGTGGCGATCCCGATCCCGAAATCCCGACCTACATCAAGGGTGTCTATGACATCACTAACGGTCATGGCGAGGTAATCGGCGTAACCTACTACAACATGAGTGGTATCCAGAGCAACCAGGCCTTCGACGGCGTCAACATCGTTGTAACTCGCTACAGCGACGGCACGACCACTGTCAAGAAGGTGGTTCGCTAATCGTGACAAGTAAAAAATGAAGAAGGAGTAAGTAATTTTTCATAACTAGCTGCATTCCCATAACGACACTACGTTATTATGGAATGTAGAAATCAGGGGCCCGCCGGCAGAGGCGCACCCCTGATTTTTATTTTACCCATACCCTGGCACTACTACACGACGACGCTTGAATTGACCGTGCTGTCGCACGGGAAATTAAAAGAAAATTAATTTTAAAATTATAATTTGTTTAATTTCCCGCCCGAAGGGCGGTTTGTGACATAGCCTCAGCACGACAAAGGAGTATGAAAGGCCAGCGCGAGTATCCGAGCTACCGACGGCCATTAATTCATTTCAGTAGTTTACACCTCCATTCCCCCATTTTTGTTTGTATATTCAAAAATAGTTGTAAATTTGCATTCCAAATGCAATTCCATTTACGGATTTGTATGGTCATAACCGAGATGCAAGTACATTGTGATGATAACACTGTTGTGAAGAAGACTTTGCTACCGAGATTCAAGTATCATTCCATTCAACTTGCCATAGTTTTCATCCATACAGGTCCCGTAGAGGCGGGATTGCTACCCGGCGATAACTGTATACTAAGCATTACACTATTGTTGTGGTTTAAACACTTCAAGTGGTAACTGATGGGAAGATTGTAAACCCAAACATATAATTAATTAATTGTATTGTGTCATGAAAAAGAAATTATCAATTTTGGCGTTCGGCCTGCTCCTCGCAGTGGGCTGGACTAATGTTGCACAGGCTCAGCTCAAGGCCGAGTTGGACCTGGAGAGCCTCATTAAATCCTCACCCAAAGAGGGAATTAATGCTGTTGGCTTAAATGCCGGCCACCAGATGAAGGCTCCGAACCGCGCCCCGAGCCGTGCCACCATCACGGCTGACAAAACAATGACACGCGCCGAGTATGAGGCAATCACCTATGACTGGGTGGATGCCAATAACGTACTCCATCCCGGTGTCAAGATTACCGAACCGGCTTCCAATCCTTATCAGATTGCCTATCTGCTCGGTACTACCTACATGAACAAGAACATCCCGGGCATTAAGTACTCCGCTTTCTATGGTCAGGACCATCCTTATCCTAACATTGAATTCGGATGGGACATCCCGTTTAATGACAGATGGCCGAGTGATGGTGGCAGCGGTGTCATCCCCACCACCTATAATGACATCACCATCTCCATTCCCAGTTACTGGCTTGACTTTGATTATATCTATGTCCAGAGTAATGGCACCACAGTAGCCGGCGGCAGCTGGACCGCTGCCAGCAATGGGACCAGTTTGCCTAGCGGCTGGGGCGGAACTGCTGAACTTACTGCCGAAAACAACGGCTGTTGCACCCAACAGTATGGCGGTACCATCATTATTCCTCACAGCATTATCGATGGCAAGGAAAACGTTACGGTCGTGATGTCTGCTCGAATGTACTCTAACAGTGCCTCAACTACGAATTGTACTGTGACCATCAGCGGTGCAACGCCTGAAACAAATACTTACACAACCACGAGCTATACTCCAAAAACCTGGAGTATCAATCCCACTGCCGGCAGCAGCGTTGCTAGCGGCACTTATTATCCTGATGGACTGACAATCGCCGCTGCTGGTCCTATTCTGCTCCGTTCCATCACGGTCTATAATCAGAATAACTCAACTTTGTACTCGTGGAATTATAACAGCAGTTATACTTCTGGTACCACAGCGTTCGGAAGCACCAGTAATTACTATACTTTCACTAACTGGAAATACTCCGCTGAAGTGATTCGTGGCTACGTAAGTAACGTCCTTATTGGCCTTCTGCAAGAACACATCAATTACCCGGCAAGCTATTTGAACGGCAATTCAAGCATCCGTGTCGTCATCAATGCTTATACGTTAGATGGTTATGAAGCCAGCTTAGTCGTTAACGGTGAAGAGCAGGCCGTGACAACCTCGGCAGCCAATTACACCTTTACTGTCACGGGAACCGATCTCACTTCTGGCACTGTGACTCCTCCCGACTACAACGGTTACACTGTATTCCTGGTAAAGGCAAAAGACAATATAGAGAAACTTCCCAATAACTACACCTACTCATGGAATAAGGACGGTAGTATTACTAGCCTTATCAACTATTTCGACACCTATATCGATGAGGTTGAGTTGCTGACCGACGGTCTGCGCCTGAACGAGGGCACCGACGATGCCGGTACCATGTTCTCCTATTCCGGCGAGCTGAACAAGTTCTATTTCCTCAGCAAGGGTTCAGATTATTGGATGGGCTCATCTGAAGGTGACTATGGACCTCATTATGGCCCGACCTATGACATGTATGAGGAGTTCAGCCCCACCACCACCGAAGCCGGTGACGAGGTTACCGACTTCTATTCCAAGCTGCTCTACGGTAACTCCTATAACGTCAAGCACGACTGCCGTAGTGTGAACGTAATGCAGCACTACTTCTCGATGTCGGGTAATGAAGGTACCGACCACAAATCCATGACCAACCTGATTTTCTGGATTCCCGACAATCGTGCCACGACAGGACAAGCCAATAATTACGATGAGGAGTATTATCCTCACGTCGGTCTGTACACCATCACCTTGGAGGCCGAGGCTCAGCGCGCAGCTGACTACTCGGAGTCGAACAGGATGTATGACGTGACCTGTGATTGGGTATCGTCGCTGAACAGCATCCTCGACTTTGACGTGGATCAGGACTACGAGCTCTGGGTTTACATCTATGACGAGCAGGGTAACCCTGTTGCGGATTATATGGTCCTCGATCGTCTGCAAATGCAAGATCTGCTGATACACAATAACACCACCTTTACCTATCAGGTTGAGCAGCAGGAGGAGAGCCAGACCATTGTCTATCGCGTGAAGGGCTGGCCCAAAGATGCCACCAACAACCCCCCGCGCGGTGGTGACTTCTTCGCCCTGAGTAACCTTGAGCCCGTGCTCATTCCCGGTTATGAGAACTTCCTCTCGCTCGGCGTCGAGCACTACGAGAGCGACTTCGCCCTTAACCAGGAGTACAACTACTACCGTAACTTCCTGACGATTGGCAACCAGAATCCTGACAACGCCTTGACCGCAAAGCGCATCGAAGAAGGTGAGGATACGTATGAGCTCTACCGCTACGACGTAGCCAAGCCCAATGAGCTGACCAAGGCTGCCGATCTCACGTTCTCAGTTGGCAACAACAAGGTAAATTATAACATTGCCTACGACAACCAGAACTATGTCGATGAGGGCCACATTTACAATGAGTATAATAACGCTGAGCTTTCGGGCTATACTGTTCCGGGTAATCTGGGATGCCCGACCTCTGGTACTATCGCCAACATCAGCGAAGGCGGTGGCGGTCCCGTCATCACCGACAAATATGTCAAGGTGACTTCCAGCGGCGACCTCACCAGCGGCCAATACCTCATTGTCTATGAGATTGATGGAACCAGTGGCGTTGCATTCAATGGCGGACTTACAGATCCAGCCATTGATGGAGCTAACAACAATATCTCTGTTACCATCGACAACTACACGATTCCGGCTAACTCCACAACAAATGCCGCTTCCTTCATGATTGATGTTGCACGTGGTACAGTACAAGGCGCAAGTGGCTACTATATTGGTCAGAATAGCGCTAGTAACGGTATGCTTTACAGCAACACCCAATACTACAGCAACTCCTTCTCAATGAATGGCACTGATGGTGTTATCCAGGGTGCAGGTGGATATCAACTGAGATTTAATTCCGCTAGTAATCAAAATCGTTTCCGTTACTATTCATCCAGTTCTCAGAACGCGATCCAACTTTACAAGCGTGTCAACACGGGTAGTGATGCTCCCACCAATTCCGATGTCACCTTCTTGCCGGAATACAGTAGCAGCGTTTTACGCACTAAGACCGTTGATAATGTGACGCTCACAACAACGAGTGGTGATCTTGGTTATTCAGATGCTATGAGATTAAATGGAACCGTGAGTCTCTCGACGACCGAAGGTACCATCACCAAGATTGTGTTTACTGGCTCAAACACCTCTTATCCGGTTTCCCGTTTGACACCTGCCAGCGGAACCTATGCCGTAGCAAACAATGTCGGCATTTGGACTGGTGATGCTTCTAGTGTATCCTTCACGGCAAGTAATCAAGTCCGTTGCTCGAACATTATTGTCACTGTCACCAAATCTGGCAACGGCAGTGGCAGCGGCAACGACGGCTTTACGTTGTTGAACAACTTCCTTGACAACTCGACTTACACCCAGGTTGGTCAGGTAGTCTTTACCTTGCCCTGGAAGTCTATCCAGGTGAAGCTGCAGGATGAAGCCGGCACCTCCAGTGGCTACTTCATGATCCAGAATGGCGGTAAGCTCAGGTTCATTATGCCCGCCGGCTATAACGATGCCAACGTGAAGTTCGTCGTCCACAACGCACCTGTCAGCAGCAACTATTTTGACGGTAAGTTCATCCTCACTTCGTCAACGGGTGCCACCCAGACCATCGACATTCCTGCAACCAGCGGTTACGGTGACCGTGATTATGAGGTCATCTTCAATGGCATCAGCTCCGGTGACGTGATTACCATTACCGGTACCCATCCCGTCGTCAATAGCGATAATACCATCACGACCTATAACTACTCGCCTGACTTCAAGTACATCCACGTTTATGTAGAAGGTGGCAACGACGGTGTTGCTATGACTGACGCGCTCAACCTGGATGCCGTCAAGTTTGTCGATCAGTTCAAGGCCGAGACCAAGGAGGACAAGCATCCCTACCGTTACGGCTACGTGCTGAAGGCCCCGGGAAGCAACAAGGAGAGTGATAAACCCGAGATTCCCGTGCAGCACACCAATTCCACCGTGCACGGCTACTACTCGCTGAACGATATCAATAACGATATCGACTGTGAGATGGTTGATCCCGTGGACGTCATGAACGGCGAGGTCAACATGACCCTGTCGCGTGAGCCGGAGATCTTCTACTACACCCTGGACCGCAAGCCCAGCAACGTCAACAATGCTCAGTGGGAAGCTGTCTCCAAGTTGCAGCGACGTGAGGACGACTCCTATCAGGAGATGTTCGACAACCTGCCCCAGTACGAGGATCAGATTTGCAATCCGCCCGCAGTGACCACCCCGCCCACCCCGTGGGTTGTTGAGCGCTATGACAATCATGACATCATGACTGGCGGCTACAACTCCTACATGAGCTATGTGCCCGTCATCTGGACCCATGGTGACCAGAAGAACAGGCGCATCAAGTGGGATATCGAGAACAGGCACAACAGCTACGGTTCTCCCATCTGGAAGACCGGTGTGGCCGAAGTTAAATTGACCTCTGCCATCGCACAGCGCCAGGATGATCCCTCGACCAAGTGGACCTATGGCGGTGAGGATTGCAGCCTCTACATGCTCGACAACATCGAGGCAGTGGCCAAGATGCCGACTGCCAACAACGTGAAGTATGTGCCCTACATGTTCCGCATCTTTGTCAAGAGTAATAACCACTTGCTGCGTGGCTACAGCCTGGTAGCAGCCGACGAGGATCCCAACCTGCCCGGTGAGCACTTCGAGGGTGCAGCCATCAACAATGATGCACTGCAATGCGTATGGAGCGGATATGTCAACGATCCCAACAACCAGAACTATGGTGTCACCATCAGCCAGGGTGAAGAGAACGGTGCCAAGACCTATACCTTCCATAAGGATAAGGTTGAACGCACCAATCCTCAGGGCGAATGGGACAAGAACAAGGAGAATGCCATCTTTGCATCACTCGAGAGCCTCATCCAAGGTGAGGGCGAGAACATGATGATCAATGGTAATGACCTGACGATTGTCGTTCGCTTCTACTACCTCGTTGAGGGCTTCGACGCTTCGGCACCCACCCGTGGCGAGGGAAGCGATCCCGCTGGCTACGGTGTACAGGGTGATGGCTTCACTCCTGGTCCGTCGACCGCTCTGTTCGACCTCGGCTACAACGCTTCGATCCAGAGCGTGACCTACGTCAACGCACTGGGTATGACGAGCGACCAGCCCTTCGATGGCGTGAACATTGTCATCACCCGTTACACCAACGGCATGGTGACCACCAAGAAGGTAGTTCGCTAATCACGACAATGTAAAAAATGAAGAAGGAGTAAGTAATTTTTCATAACTAGCTGCATCATTCATAACCACAGTAAGCTTTTATGAGATGCAGGATTCAGGGGCCCGCCGGCAGAGGCGCACCCCTGAATTTTTTATTAACTTCCCCCCAATCCTGTTACACGATGACGCTTGAATTGACCGTGCTGACGCACGGGAACCATTAGGTCGGCAAAGCCAAATTATTAGAAAATTAATTTTAAATTAATAATTTGATAAATTTCCCACCCGCAGGGCGGTTAATAAATGAATCGCCAGCGGAGGGAGAATAAAAACTATTTTTAGTCAAATCATTGCACATTATTATTAATATTCTTACCTTTGCAGCGTGAAATGGACCTCGCTGACATAAAGCGCTAAAAATGAACATTTTTTGTTTAATTAACATATTTAATTAACTTCTTAATTCATCCAGTTTTTTATGAAGAAATTGTTTTCTCTCCTCACGATTGCCCTGCTGGCACTGACAGCAGGTGCTAAGGTTGTGACCATCGACTTCTCGACAATGTACAATGCTAACACAGTCGTCACAGACGAGGTCATCACTGTTGATGGTATCACTTTGACCTTCGACAAGAATGGTGGCACCGCTCCCCAGTACTACACCAACGGTACTTCACTTCGCATCTACAAGAGCAACATCATGAATGTTGCTGCTGCCGAAGGCTACACCATCACCGACATTGACTTTGTCTACAGTCAGGGCATGTGGCAGCAGGACCCCTCGAGCGCCGATGTTGGCACTATCATCAACGGTGACTGGACTGGCGAGGCCAACACCATCGTCTTCACCAACAACACTGATGGCCAGGTTCGCATCAAGTCGATGACCGTTACCGTCCTGGGCGGCGAGACCCCCGAGAACAAGGTGGCTGATCCCGTCTTCAACCCCGCTGGCGGCAGCTTCCCTGCCGGTACCAGCCAGGAGGTAACTGTTGAGTGCGCTACCGAGAATGCCTCGATCATGCTGTTCAAGGTAACCGAGGATCCCGATGACGCTGACGAGTACCTTGACTACTTCACCCCCCCCACGGGCGGCGGTTTCACTCAGGGCACTTTCTATGTAACCGAGAGCGGCACCTATGGTGCAGTAGCTTATAAAGGCGGCATGGAAGATAGCGACACCACACTCGTTACCTTTAACTTCTACAAGCCCACCTGCGCTAAGCCGACCTTTGACCCGGCTAATGGCGCCACCTTCCCCGAGGGCACAATGATGACTGTGACCATCAACTGCGCTACCGAGGGTGCAACGATTACTTACACCGTCAATGACGACATCTTTGAGGGCACAGCTCCCGTAAGCGTCCCCGTTGACCAGACCACCACGATCACTGCCGTTGCTTCTAAGGAAGGTTACAACGACAGCGAACAGGCTACCGCTACCTACACCATGGTTGAGGCCCCCACCGAGGGTCCCGTCTTCACCCTCGTGACCGACATCAACGACCTGGCTGCCGGTGACAAGATCATCATCGTGAACAGCAAGGAAGACGGTGCTGCCAAGGCTATGGCCGGCAGCCGTGGCAACAACTTCGGCGCTGTTGACGTCATTGTCAACAATGGTCAGATACAGACCCCCGATGCCAACATCATCACCCTCGAGGCTGCCGATGACAACTGGAACCTCAAGACCGCCGACGGTTACATCTACGCTGCCAGCAGCACCAGTAACCAGATGAAGCTCGAAGATGAGGTTGATGCCAATGGCAATGCCAACGCTGCCATCACCATCGGTGAGGACATTACCACCATCATCTTCCAGGGTCAGAACACCCGCAACGAGGTTCGTTACAACCCCAACAACGGCACACCCATCTTCTCCTGCTACGCTTCTACCAGCAACTTGGGTACCCCCTACATCTACAAGACCGTTGAGGAGATCCTTGAGGTTGCTGCTCCCGTCTTCAATCCCGAGACCAACACCACCTTCATCGGCAGCCAGCAGATCACCCTCAGTTGCGTAACCCCGGGTGCTGTTATTTACTACGGCTTCGACAACGAGAACTGGACCGAGTATACTGGTCCCTTCACCATCGATGAGAGCTGCACCGTTTACGCTTACGCTGCGGTAGGTGACGCTCATAGCACCGTTGCTCAGGCCAAGTACTACAAGGCCAACACCGTTGCCAACATCGCCGAGGCTCTCGCTCTCCAGGAGGGCAATGTTGACTTCATGTTCACCGGTGAGGCTATCGTGACCTTCCAGAACGGTCAGAACACCTGGATCAAGGATGCCACTGGCTACGGCCTGATTCGCGGCACCGTGCCCGAGATGGCTCAGGGTACCGTAATCGCTGACGGCTGGACCGCCTACCTGAACTTCTACTACGGTGTGCCTCAGTTCTCAAATCCCAAGAACGTGGTAGCCAGCGAGGACGTTGTAACCGTTGAACCTGTTGAGATGACCACCGTTAGCAACGACGACGTGAACATGTACATCACGATGAAGAATCAGACGCTGACCGCCGCCGAGGCTAACTACACCTGGCTGAATGCCGATGGTCTGAAGTTCTACAACCAGTTCTACAAAACCGAGGGTCTGGACATCGAGGATGGCAAGGCTTATGACGTAGTAGGTATCGCTACCATCTACCAGAACGAGCCCGAGGTTTACATCATCAGTGTAACCGAGGTACAGGCTCCCGTCGGCCTGCGTGGCGACGTTAACCTTGACGAGCAGGTCAACATCCAGGATGTTACCGCTCTGATCAATTACATCCTCAGCAAGAAAGCTGACGGCATCAGCCTTGAGAACGCTAACTGCAACGAGGATGATCAGATCAACATCCAGGATGTTACCACCCTGATCAACTACATCCTCAGCAAGCACTGGTAATCCCTGACAAGTAATCTCGAACGAGAACAACCATTAAAAAACAGGACCCTGAATTCAGGGCCCTGTTTTTTTCTGTCTCATGTCATGAGGCAGTGTCACTATTGAGACAGGTGAAAAAACGTGCTGGTGCACGGGAACCTTTAGGTCGGCGAAGCCAAATTAATCGAAAATTAATTTTAAAACAATAATATGATGAATTTCCCGCCCGCAGGGCGGTTAATGCATGAAACAGACGCGCGGGGAGAACGGCGGCGCATCAGAGCTCGTCAAAGAGCGTCGGTTGCGGCAACAGCTGGAACGTGTGTCGGTGATAAGGCGAAGCCCCATATTGCTTGATGGCGGCACGATGGTCGGGCGTGGGATAGCCCTTGTTGCGGGCCCAGCCATACTGGGGGAACTCCTCATCCAAGCGTCGCATCAGTTCGTCACGATGCGTCTTGGCCAGGATGGATGCTGCAGCGATGCTGAGCATCTTGCCGTCACCCTTGATGATGGTCGTGTGGGGAATGTCATGGTAAGGGAAAAAGCGATTGCCGTCGACCAGGATGCCCTCGGGGCGCACAGCCAGCTGGTCCAGCGCGCGGTGCATCGCCGTGATGCTGGCACGCAGGATGTTGATGCGGTCAATCTCCTCGGGAGACACCATCGCCACGGCCCAAGCCACCGCCTCACGCTCGATGACAGGGCGCAAGCGCTCACGCTGACGCTCGGTCAGCTGCTTGCTGTCATTGATCAAGTCGTTGTGGAAGTCGGGCGGCAAGATGACTGCAGCCGCCGTCACGGGCCCTGCAAGACACCCGCGGCCGGCCTCATCACAGCCAGCCTCGATGCGTCCAGCAATTAAGTAAGCTTGTAACATGGTTCAAGGCAATCACTATAGCTACCTATAGGGAACTATAGTCACTATAACTTACGCTCGATCACGTAGTCAAAGATCTCGCGGAACTGGTCCACGGTGTCATGGGGGCTGTAGGGCGACAGGACGTCGTTGGCCTCGTCGCGCAGGCGCTGCATTACCTCATAGGAGTACTCGATGCCGCCGGCACGCTTGGCAAACTCAATCAGGCGGTCGATGTCCTCGCTGTCAAGTGTCTCCTTGTTGACCAGGGCGAGCATCTCGTCATGCTCGGGCAGGTCAGTGCGGTTCAACGCATAAATCAGCGGCAAGGTTACTTTGCCCTCGCGCAGGTCATTGCCCGTGGGCTTGCCGATAATGGGATCGTTATAATAGTCGAAGGTGTCGTCCTTGATCTGGAAGCAGATGCCCAGCAGACGCGCAAAGCGGCGCAGCTCGTCGATGGCCGTCTGGGGCGCGTCGTTAGCATAGCCGCCCACAGCAGCACAGCACTCAAACAGCGAGGCTGTCTTGGCACGGATAATCTCCATGTAGGTTGCCTCATCGATGCTGCGACGGCGGGCGATGTCCACCTGGTCAATTTCGCCCAACGACAAGTCGCGGCCCATGTCAGCGAGGGCACTCAGGATGCGCCCGTCACCGGTTGCTACACCACAGCGCAACGCGCCGGTCACAAAGAAGTCACCAACGAGCACTGCCACATGGTTGCTCCACACGTTGTTGATGGTGGGCAGCCCACGACGCTCGGTCGCCTCGTCGATCACATCATCGTGGATGAGCGACGCATTGTGAAGCATCTCGAGGGCGGCAGCTCCCTGCAGCGCCTTGTCGTTGATGCCGCCGAAGAAGCGTGCGCTCAGCAGCGTCACGATGGGACGCAGCATCTTGCCCTTGCTCTGGAGATAAGAAGTCACAATGCCGTTGGTCAACTCGCTGTTGCTGGTCAACGTCGTGCTGATGATACTGTTCATCGCGTCCAGCTCGGGACGCAACTGTTGCTGTATATGTTCTATCGAGATTGCCATTATCAAGCTGCAAAGGTAACAATAATTCTCGGTAGTACCACCAATATTAAGAGTATTTTTTTAATTTTGCTGTTCAAGTAAAAACTCAAAACTGAAAACCTGAAACTGAAAACTTTTCACTACCTTTATGCCCTGTAAAAAAGTCACAATTATGGAGAATGACAAGAAACTGCTGTTACTTGACGCTTATGCACTGATTTTCAGGGCATTCTATGCCATGATACGCAGCCCGCGCGTCACCTCGACCGGCATCGACACCTCGGCCATCTTCGGCTTTGTCAACACCCTGCAGGACCTGCTCAAGCGCGAGCGGCCCAGCCACATTGCCGTGTGCTTTGATCCGCCGGGCGGCAAGACCTTCCGTCACGAGAACTATGAGCCCTATAAGGCCAACCGCGAGAAGACGCCCGAGGGCATCCTCGTCGCCGTCCCCTACATCAAGCGCATCCTCCAGGCCTACCGCATCCCCGTGTTTGAGGTCGAGGGCTATGAGGCCGATGACGTCATCGGCACGCTCGCCCACCAGGCCGAGGGCCAGGGGTTCTTTACCTATATGGTGACCGGTGACAAGGACTTCGGCCAGCTGGTGACTCCCAACATCAAGATTTTCAACCCCGGCAAGAATGAGATCATGGGCGTCGAGGAAGTCAATGCCAAGTACGGCATCCACACCCCCACGCAGCTCATCGACATCCTGGGACTCATGGGTGATACCGCCGACAATATCCCCGGTTGCCCTGGTGTCGGTCCCAAGACCGCCGAGAAACTCATCCAGCAATTCGGATCCATCGAGAACTTGCTGGAGCACACCGACCAACTCAAGGGTGCCCAGCAGCAGAAGGTCCGTGAAAATGCTGAGCAGATACGCATGTCCAAGTGGCTGGCCACCATTATCACCGATGTGCCCGTCACCCTCGAAGCCGATGCGCTGAAGCGCGAGCCCGTCGACCTGGATGCCCTGCGCCAGGTGTTCAACGAGCTTGAATTCCGCACCCTCACCCAGCGCCTCATCGATGGCGGCGAGGCCAATGCCGGTCTGGAAGGAGCCTCGTCCCAAGCCGACACGCAGAACCCAGCCTCTCCCACCCCAGATTCCCCCGCCATTGTAGAGACGCAAAAACATGCGCCTACGGCACGTCCCGCCAGTCCGGCCTCTCCGCCACGTTCAGGCCAGCAGCTCTCATTGTTTGATCTTGAGGGCACCGACCAGGAAAGCCCGGCTCCGGCCGCCCCGACTTACTCGTCTATCAATCAGGTGCAGACCGACTATCGCCTCATCACCTCACCGCTCGAGGCCCTGACTCTGGCGAGCGAACTCCAAGACAAACCACGTGTGGCCGTGAGTCTGCTCGGCTCGGGCGACAGCGCCATGCAGTTCAAGATACTGGGTATCGCCGTGTGTGCCGCTGTCCACCAAGCCGCATTTGTCAAGTGTGACGACAGGCAGGACATGCTATCGGCTCTGGCGCCCCTGTTCAGCAGCGAGGCCTGCATCGTCAGCAGCGACATCAAGCGCCTGATGGTGGTGCTGCAACAGCACGGCATCGACTTCACGGCGCCCTACTATGACACCGCCGTGGCCCACTACCTGCTGCAGCCCGAGCGCGGTCACTCCACGGCCGAGGTCGCCTATGAGTTGCTGCACTACACCGCCATTACCGTCGAGAGCCTGTCGGGTCCCAAGGGACGCAATCAGCTCAAGCCCAGCCAGATATCACCCGAAGCGCTGTGCCGCTGGGCCTGCGAATCGGCCGACCTTACCCTGCAGTTGCCCGACGTCCTGGATGCCCAATTGAAGGATCAAGGACTGGACAAGCTGTTGACCGACATTGAGTTGCCGCTGGTTCCCGTGCTGGCAAGCATGGAATTGGCAGGGGCGCGCATCGATGTCAAAGCGCTCAACGAGTACTCCGTCACCCTGACCGAGCAGATGAACCGGCTGGACGCCGAGTGCCACGAGTTGGCTGGTGTGCCGTTCAACACCGCTTCACCGGCCCAGGTGGGCGAGGTGCTGTTCGACCACCTCAAGATTGATCCCAAGGCCAAGAAGACCAAGACGGGCCAGTACAGCACCACCGAGGACATCCTGCTGAAGCTGCGCGACCGCCATCCGCTGGTGGACAAAATCCTGCAATTGAGAGGCATCCGCAAGCTCCTGTCCACCTATGTCAATGCCCTACCCGCCCTGATCAATCCCAAGACGGGCCGCATCCACACGACCTATACCCAGACCGTCACCGCCACCGGGCGCCTGTCCTCGACCAATCCCAACCTGCAGAACATCCCCGTTCGCACCGACGACGGCAAGGAAATCCGCCGCGCCTTCATCCCCGCCGACGGCAACATCTTCTTCAGTGCCGACTATTCCCAGATCGAGCTGCGACTGGTTGCCGACCTGAGCCACGACCTGACGATGCTCGA
>JAEEGL010671363.1_pt1 | contig 16259 bp, 7 predicted proteins | sample 9134231 | NCBI WGS metagenome assembly JAEEGL01 (sample SAMN16246548, study PRJNA631951) | gut metagenome | biome: gut microbiome; feature: rumen; material: fiber-attached | host: Bos | place: Iran: Karaj | collected 2018-10
GATCTGGTCCTGGAAAAGGTCCGGCAGGTGCGCGAGAGCCTGGCGGCTCCGTCGGAGGACCTGGGGCCCGTCTCTCTCAGCATAGGGATCGCCTTCTCCGACCGGGAGTCGCCCGAAGGGGACATCTTCCAGGATGCGGACACCGCCCTTGACCGGCTGAAAAAGGCGGGCCGGAACGGTTGGGATATCTACAAATGACCGGCCGCAGCGACAGGCGGCTGTCCGCCGCAGCGTCGCCCGCGCAGGTCTGGGCGTTTTCCGTCGGTACCAGCGTCGGCTGGGGCTCCCTGGTGGTCACGGCCAACACCTACCTGGCGCAATCCGGCCCCCTGGGCAGCGCGCTGGGCCTCCTCATCGGCATGGCGATCATGCTGGTCATCAGCCGGAATTATGCCTATCTGATGAACGTCTATCCCGAAGCCGGCGGCGCCTACGCCTTTTCCCGGGAGATCTTCGGCCACGACTTCGGCTTCCTGACCGCCTGGTTCCTGGGCCTCGTCTATCTGGCCATCCTCTGGGCCAACGTCACCTCTCTGCCCCTGTTCGCCCGCTTCTTCCTGGGAGGCGTCTTCCGCTTCGGGCGGATGTATACCCTGTTCGGCTACGATGTGTATTTCGGCGAAGCGCTGCTCTCCATCGCCGGACTGGTGGCCGCCTCGGCGATCTGCCTCCTCAGCCGCAGGACCACGACCATGGTGATGCTGGTGCTGGTCTGCATCTTCACCCTGGGGATCTTCGCGGTCTTCCTGGGTGTGATCTTCCGCCCCGGCGTATCCCTGTCGCCCTCCTATGCCCCCGGTTCCGCGCCCTTCGGTCAGATCGTCAGGATCGCGGTGATCTCCCCCTGGGCCTTCATCGGCTTCGAGAGCATCTCCCACTCTGCGGAGGAATTCAGCTTCCCCCACAGGAAGACCTTCCCCATCCTGGTGATCTCCGTCGTCTGTACGACGCTGCTGTATATCTGCGTCACGCTGCTGTCCGTCACCGCCTATCCGCCGGAATACGCCTCCTGGACGGAATACATCCGGGACCTGGGAAATCTGGAAGGGCTCAAGGCTCTGCCGGCCTTCTATGCAGCGCAGCACTACCTGGGCTCCTTCGGCGTGGGCGCGCTGATGGTCTCCCTGCTGGCGCTGGTGTTGACCAGCTTCTTCGGCAACCTGCGGGCCCTGAGCCGCCTGCTGTTTGCCCTGGGCAGAGACCGGGTCTTTCCCGAGAAGCTCAGCGAGCTGAACAGGCACGGCGTCCCGGGCAACGCGGTCAAAATGGTCACGCTCATTTCCCTTCTGATCCCCTTCCTGGGGCGGACAACCATCGGCTGGATCGTAGACGTGACCACCATCGGCGCCACGATCATCTACGCCCTCGTCTCCCTGGCGGCGATGCGCCTCGCCGGGAGGCGGGAGGACAGACTGGAAAAGAGCAGCGGCATCATCGGCTTTGTCATCATGGTCCTCTTCGGCGCATATCTGCTGCTGCCCGACCTGATGACGGCCGGCGATATGGCCAAGGAGACCTACTTCCTGTTCATCGTATGGAGCATCCTGGGCTTCATCGCCTTCCGCATCATCCTCAACCGGGACAAATCCAAGCGCTTCGGGAAGTCCATCGTCGTGTGGGCGGTGCTGCTGACCCTGGTGCTTCTGATCTCCCTCATCTGGATGCGGCAGTCCATGATCGATTCCAACCGGCAGATGCTGGACGATATCCGGGATTACTACGCTCAGAGCAGCGTCCTCGGGGAAGAGCGGTCCCAGGACAAGCATTTCATTGAGGAACAACTGAACAGTCTGGAATCTGCCGACACCAAGTCCATCCTGATGGCTACGGGCATGTTCGCCTTCGCCCTGCTCATCATGGGTGCCAATTTCTCCTATATGAACAAGCGGGCCAAGGAAAGCGAGCGCATCGCTTTCACCGACCCCATGACCGGGGTGAAAAGCAAGCACGCCTATATGGTGCGGGAGCAGGAGCTGGACGGGGAGATCACCGACGGGAGCGCCGGAAGCTTCGCCGTGGTGGTCTGCGACGTGAACGGGCTCAAGCACATCAACGACACCTACGGCCACAAGGCCGGGGACAAATATATCCGGGACGCCTGCGCCCTGGTCTGCGAGCTGTTCCAGCACAGCCCCGTCTACCGTGTCGGCGGCGACGAGTTCGTGGTGATCCTTACGGGGCGGGACTTCGAGAACCGCCGGGAGCTCCTGGCCGCCCTGCAGGGCCGCTCCGAGGCGAACATCGGCACGGACAACGTGGTGATCTCCGCGGGCGTATCGGATTTCCGGCCCGAAGAAGACGCAGACGTACATCACGTGTTCCACCGGGCGGACGAGCGGATGTATCAGAACAAGCAGGCCCTGAAGGCAAAAGGGGCCAGGACCCGGTAAGATGTGCGGCAGGTACTATTTCAGCGCGGACCGGGCTTCCGACGAGCGGATCGAAGCGATGATGCGCATGATGGAGAGGGATCACGCCGGGCAGTACAAGACCGGGGAGATCCTCCCCGGAGACGCCGCGCCGGGCATCGTTCAGAAGCAGGGGAAGATCCTGCCCATCCCGGCGGTCTTCGGCTTTCCCGGATTCAAGGGCAATTCCCTGATCCTCAACGCCCGCTCGGAAACCGCCGGGGAGAAGAAAACCTTTGCGGAAAGCCTCCGCTCCCGGCGGATCGTGCTGCCTGCCTCCGGTTTTTACGAATGGGACCGGGAAAAGACGAAGTATTACTTCACCGCCGAGCCCGGCCCGGTGATCTACCTCTGCGGCCTCTATCAGCTAACGGAGGGGGTCTGCCGCTTCGTGATCCTCACCCGGGCGGCTAACGAGAGCATGGCGGAGGTGCATGACCGGATGCCGGTCATCCTGGGGGCGGAGGACGTGCGGGCCTATCTCACGGACGAGGCCGCCGCCCGGCAGCTGATCGCCGCCCCTGCGCCGTTGCTGATGAAAAAAGCTGTGTAATCGTATAAAACGGCGCCCGCGATCCAAATGCGGATCGCGGGCGCCGCTGTGTTTGATTGCGAGGGGCCGGTAAGCGCGGCCCGGCGGAAAAATCACCCTTGGCCTCTATAAGGGGGCCAAGGGTGATTCTCTCTTTGGGTTTCAGCTGCCGCTCAGGTTTTTCACCAGGCGGACGGCGATCAGGATCGCCTGCTCCCGGGTGGCCTGGGCATATCCGGATGCCTGCTGCTCGGCGGTGACGGCCCTGGGCCCGAAGAGATTATCCCCGATTCCCTTGATGATGCCCTTGGAGGCCATGAAATAGACGCTGTCCTTTGCCCAGGAGGAGATGTCCGCGTCGTCGGCGAAGGGCTCCGGCATGGTGAAGAGGGCGCGGAAGGCGTCCGCATAGTCCCCGTCCGTGGTCAGGGTCCAGCCGGCGAACGCGACCTTTTTGTAGACCCGGCTCAGCATGGTGGCCGCCTGCTCCCGGTTGAGGAGACTCGAGGGGGCAAACTCCGTGTCGCTGACGCCGTTGGTGACGCCCACGTTGAGGGCTTTCAACACTTCCAAGTCGGCGGTGTCGGTGAAGGGATTGACGGCGGCGGGCTCAGCCTTGAGGCCGCTGAGGGCTTCGTAGACTTTGACGCTGACGGCGGCGAACTCGGCCCGGGTGATGGGCGCCTTCAAGTCGGCAGAGCGCAGGTCGGCGGGGATCAGGCCCGCGCCGTCGGCCTCGGTGAGCTCTGGTTTCGCCCAATCGTGGGCGTTGAACTCGAAGGGAGGCTCGGGTTCCCCCGCGTTTTCCTCATTGACAACCAGGACTTCGGACCAATCGCTGAGAACGGGATTCCCATCGTCATCCACACCGGTGTAGCGAGCGCAGGCCCTGACCCAGGAATCGCTTTTCAGGCCGCTGATGGGACCGGTGTACCAGGTGCCGTTCCACTTGCTGTCGTTGCCCTCAATGGTAATATCCGCCAGTTCCCAACTGCCGCCATTCAAAGAATACATCATTTGGAGACCGCTGATGTAATGATCTTTCCCTAAAAAACTCAGAAGATCGATATTCTCTCGCACACTAGAAGGATTTCGAATTTTCATCTTCAAGATGAAATCGTTTCCTTCCTGACAGATCTGCAGCTTTGTTACCTCCGGTGGGGTGGAATAATCAATGGTGAGCTTATCTCCGTCAGCCAGAGATGCCGTGGGCAGCAGCGTCAAACATAACAGCAAAGCTATGAACGCGGCGATCACACGTCTTTTCATTTTTTTCCTCCGTATCATTTAAATGTGCATTGTCGACCATTCAGGGCATCAGGAAAGCGATCCATTCGCGAGACCCCGGAGCAAGCTTCGCCCCGGGGTCTCGCTGCTATACCATTAAGAACCGCTGGTGACTTCCAGAATGCCGAACCTGAGGAAGAAGTTATAGTTGGAAGCTTCCGTATTGGACTTCAAACGATATGTGAATTCATTATACGTCTTTCCCGGGATCCTTCGGAAGGAATTGGCCGAGAAGATGTACTCCGCTCCTTCGTCGTCCGCGAAACCGAAAGCATAATCATCCGTACTCATTCCTTCGACTCCCGGTTTGCTCTTGACATTGGACTGCTCATTCCTGGTCAGGCACATCCCCTCATAATAACTCTCGGTAGCGCTGTCAGACTCCAGGATCACGACTCTCCGTCGGATATAAAGGTGGAGCGGCGGCGTCTGCGTCGAATTGAGCGAATCTCCCATATCAGACTGCCAAATCAGATAATTCTTGCTACCAGTAGTAACATACAGATACTGTCGCATACCATAAGTGGCCGCATTCTTTACATCATTGTCATTTGTCGCGACCTTGTACTGCGCCGGCTCTGTACCCGCTGCCTGGGCGAAGTAATAATACTTGACGACGAGGAAAGACTCTGCCCCGTCCGGGCATAGGAGCATGGACTCCGGGTTATAATTTCTCTTTGTCTTGCCATCATAGGTAGTCACATAGTCGTCAATGGGAAGAGCGTCGGCGTCCGGCATGAGATAGATATCCAAGGTCTCAGACGCATCCTGATTGACCGTCACGAAACTGGTGTAGACGTTTTTGCTGTTATACACAAATTTCTCGAAGCGGTAGAGGGCCAACATATCGATTTGCGCCTGCGTCCAGTCTTCGTTCGGTACAGTCGGGCGCTGATAGCTGATGAGCCCGAATTCGCTGTTCACATGCATTGTCACCGTGTTGATTAAGACCCCTTCGGAGCGAACTTTCGCCGCTTCCAAGGTCACACTGTCGCTTTCAGCTGCCGCATCGACCCAGGAGGCATGGGAAACGCTCTCATACACGGCGTAGTAATTCACCGTGATATCCCAGCCGGACTTACGGTAGTAGAGAACGATCTCATCATCCTTTGCGGAAACCAGGATCGAACTGGTGGGAAGACCCGCGCGAGTATAGTCGGTGAGATTGTTGGGAACGGTGATGGTAAAGGTATCGCCGACGTGGATCTTCTCACCCACTTGGTCGCCCTCCAGATGGAATTCCGTGGAGGTCCTTGCTCCGGCCGGAAGCGCGGTTGCGGGGATCTCCTGCCCGGTGACAAAGTCCTTATAGGTGATCTTCACAGTGGCATCGGTCACGCTGTCGTCCCGCACCCACTGGGCGGTCAGTGTCGTAGTCTCATAGAACGCGCGGGAATACACTTCGCCAACCGTTCCGTTATTCCAGCCCACAAACTTCCAGCCTGGCTTGGTCGGTTTATAGGCGTCGAGAAGCTCGCCATTCTCGTCCAGGATCCCCATGGACTTGCCATAGCGCACCTCCAAGGTCCGGGCCGCCGTCATGGTCGCCGCGGTCGAACCTTCGCTGGTGTCCGGATCGTTCAGATTGAAGGTGACCGTCACGGGATAATGCACCCATTCGCCATAGATGACGACGTCGGCAGCGGGCATAGTCTTCGTGAAATCAAAGGCATTTTCCAGACCGGGGTCCTGGTACCAGCCGCTGAAGGTATACTGAGACTCCGGTTTGTCCTGCGGGCGGGTAGGCCAAGTATTATACGTAGAAAGCGGCGCCTCAAATTTCGGGCGATCCGTAGTTGCAGCATATCCTTTGACATCTTTTACCAAATCATAGTTTCTTCGCGTATAGTAGAAGCTAAGTACATCCCCATCTTCGAGTGTTCCGCTACTGCCAAATGTTACATTTACTTCGTGTGTATTTCCATAATAATCTTTATATGTTCTTTTTGCTTCACCCTGCTCAAAACCATTGATATCAAAGAAATCCTCTGCTCGGGTCACAAAATTGTAGTCTGCTATTAAACCCGGATCCAAATACTTGGTATAGCCAGTATCGTCCAGATTCCTGACATAGTAATTCAGCGTTTCCTTCTTCTCTGCACCATCCTCATCGTGCGCCCAATAACCATAACCTTCTTGATGCTTGCCGTAGGTATGCTCTAAAGTAAGATTCTCACCCGGCATGATATCCTGATAGAGCATTCGTTGTGTAAAGATGCCTGACCCTACGGGCGTCCAGGAAGAAACAAAGTAATAATCATTAGAAGTATAGTTTTCCGGATAATGATTCACTTTTCCGTTTTTATAGCCGGCATCGAAGACCCACTGATCATTGATCTTTTCCTGATAGCGCTTGGTAACGGTGCGGATCACGTATTTTGTAGAGCTATCGTTAGATCTGGAATAACGGTCGCCGGTGTACTCCGAACCGCCATAAGTATAGACGTTCTTTTTCGTGATCAGCCGCATCCCGCCGCCAGCGAAATAGCCATAAAGCTCGCCGCTCGTGTTCGAGGTAGTCTTATAGCGGAGGCCGAAGTATTCAACGACTTCCCCATTATCCTCATACGTCCACTTTGACACTGCAGTACGTGTCAGTTTTGTGTAATCACCGTCCTTATTGCCATTTCCAGTTTTCGCGTAGTAGTCGATAATGTCTCCAATATCATCTGTTGGACTGTAGTTGTTGCTTGAATATCTTCTATACAACTGGCCAGTATACGTTATCTCTGGATAACGATAGCGTGTTCCTGTGTATTCTTCGCTGTAAGCATTATAAGCAAAGTTTTTATACCATTTTCCGTTCTGTGCGTTAAAGTAGATTTGGTGATAACTACCACTCTTTCCTTTTCGGTATTGCACTCCTTCATTATCGTCGTTCGGCACATTTGTCGGGATCTTGCTTGTATATGTGTACTTGATTTCGCTGGCTCTATACTCCAAATCTACCTTGATCCCGGCTACGATGCCGACCTGAGGGCTACTCGTATTGTTTTGACTGACGAGCTCATATCTGGTCGTGTACTCATTGTTGTCCTTGTCATACCACTTCACGGTGGGGCTGCCCAAGGATACATAGCTTCCGTTCACAAGCCCGTAATTCCCGTCGTCGTTATTCTTGTAGTATTGATGGTAAGGAACCGTATCCTTAAACGTGATCGTATAGGTCTTGCGCTTAAGATACACGTTGACGACAGTGCTGCCATCGTAATCCAGCCGGACGCCGTTGGGATCCTTTCCGCTATTGTTTTCAAAGACCGCATGTGTCCGATACGGACTATTCCCATTAAGCCAATCGTACACGAACTCATCGGCATAGACGACGTCCATGCCATAGTGAGGATGATCAGTATCGACAGACGAATAGGTCTTTGTTGACAGATAGTCATATCCGCTGCCGTCGGGCTTTTCATACCAATAGGCAACCTTATAGCCAACCCGCACCTTTTCCCACTGGGCCGACATAGTCAAACCAAAGCCGGGCATGGTGGTCGGCGCTTCATCCAGAACAGTCCCGTCAGAGGTTTTTTTATACACCCAACCCAAGAACACATGGCTTCCGAAATCCGGCTCCAATTCAACGATATTCACACCATTGTAATCGGTCAGATCCGCATTATAGGGGATCTTGCGGTCCCAGAAGTCCGGATCCGAGGCGCTGTCGCCCACATACTCGAATTTCAGCGTATACATATCCGGGGTATAGGTCAGGATGAAGAAATAATCAACCTCGATAAGATCATCGCCGGTCTTGCCGTTGTTGGCCGGGATGGAATAATGCGTCACTTCATTATTGCTGGCAACATACTTCGTCGGGACGCGCTGGATCGTGTTGATCTTATAGCCCTCGATAGTGGCGATGTCATCCTCCGTGATATTGGGATACTGGCTCAGTGTTTTCTTATAATCGATATGATCGACCGCATCTGTATTCGAGAGGACATGGACGACTGCATATCCGCTGGAACTGAGCGCACCCTTCAGATATACGGTGTACTCCGAGGGATAGCTATCGGGATCCAGTTTACCCGTCGTGATGTGTACGGTATCGTGATAGGTGTTAGATCCTGTCTTGAACTTGAACTTCGCCTCGGTTTCGGGAACGGGATCAGTGGAACCGGGCTTCATGACCTTGACGCCCTGAATCTTGCCGTCACTGCCGGGAAGGGTCACATCCTCGTCGAAGCCGACGTTCTTATCGTAGGTCAGGTCAAACACCACGTCCAGCGGGGTATCCGTATCGTCACTGGTAGCCGCCGTTCCCTTGTCGTCCACCAGCCTGAACTTCATCGTGATATGCCCAGTATTGATCGCTTCATATTTGGCATAGAGGATCAGGTCGTCATCAGGCACCGTGTCCGGGCTCTTACACTCCATGAGACCGGTCGTGGCATTCACTGCGAAGATGGGATCCGAACCCAGGGTCACAGTTCCATCATTGTTGACCGTTCCGCTGAACCAGCCGAGGAAACGATAATCGGCAATGCTGCGCTTGGGGATATAGAGGGAGGCTGCAACTTCACTCAACTTCTTGCCGCTCTCCAACAGCTGGATGCCGCCCACATTCTTATAAGTCAGCTTTTCCGCTGCCGGGTCGTCTACATCCATCAGCTTGAACGTTCTCTGCGTCGCGATCTTCGTATAATGCGCGACAAAGGTGATGCACCCATCGCCTTTTTCCAGAGCGTACATCAGGTCTTCCTTCTCCATCTCCACGGAATCGCCGATGTATGTGATATTATAAGTCGTAAGGGGCTTTTTCTTGGCCGGATCAGGATCGTCGAGCGTGCATTCATGATTTCCGTTGGCATCGATCGTGATGCTATAGGAATCGGCTGTCAAATCGCTGCTCTTATCACCAAAATAGACAGTCCAGGCGATCATATCCGCATCCGCTGTCGTCGCGGTCGGTTTATAACCGTAAGTATAGCCGGGAATGAACGGCATGGTGGGGATCGAGATAGAGGCTCCCGTGAAGGGCTCCAGCTGCACAGCCATCTGATAAATAGCGGACTGTCCATCAAAAGCCTTCACAGGCATCTTAGTCTTGGTCAAGGCGTTCTCCGGATCCTCCATCATAAAATAGAAGGTGAACTTTTCAGTGCCGTCATTCTCCACCGGCTGCCAGTCGCCATAGAAATACAGCTGGCCGGTGGTGGTGTCGAACTTGAACTGAGTCCAGATGGCGAAGGGGAATTCCTTTTTCGTATTGAGGTTCTTATCATAAGCAGAGGTCTTCTGCTCCAACTGGGTATATGTATCGCTGAGGATACCGATAATGTTTGCACTTTCGTCGCCCTTCTTCGCAAAGAAGGACGCAAGCTTCATGTTTGTCGGAGTGCCGGAACCGATGTATTCGATATTGCTGATGAGGGTAGAACCTTCGCTGGAAATCTCCGCCTCCGGATAAATGTCCGTGAGGTAGTAGACGTCAGGGTTGCTCTCGCTGGTCAAACCGGTGGTACCGTGAGTACCCAGAACTGCGCCGTTATCGCCGCCGGCGGAAGTCGTCTTGATCTTGTAGACCGGGGCCACAGTATAGACCAACTCCAAGTCACCGAAGGTGCCGTTGGCAACACCGACGAGGCCGCCGCCATTGTTTGCGATCTTGGAATAGACGGAGGCTGTATTGAAGCTCTTTTCGATGCTGGTGGTAGAACCGCTTACCGTCTCGCCTATGAGGCCGCCAGCCGCACCGCTCTTAGAGATGACGTTCCAGCGCTGCACGCGGTGCGTTTCCTCATCCATATAGGGGACAGAACCCGATTCTCCCTCAACCATTCGGATCGGATCGTCTTTCGTGTAATACTTGGCGACATGAACGAATTCTTCATCCCATTCATCCCACTCTTCGATACCGACATGCCCGCCAGTATAGCTGTTGATGATCTGGAGAGAGTCTGAGGAGTGCTTGCCGACCAGACCGCCAGCCGGTCCACCGTCGGAAGAGACATAAACGGCGGAAGCGCAGTTATTGATGATAAGGCCGCCCCTGTTGCAGCCGACCAGACCGCCGGCAGCGGCGTCGCCTACATTACTTTCGGTGGTCATTCCAGTAGAGCTGACGCCAACGACCTGGTTACCTTCCGCAGCGGCAACGTTATACTCGCCCTTGACCAGCACACTGCGCAGAGTTACCGAGCCGTCGTTACTTGCAACGACAGTGCCGACATTATCCTTGCCGGAAACGACAAAGTTCTCCAGACAGAGATCGTGGATCGTGAGGGTATTTTGCACATACCGGAACAAACCGGCATTGTTATAGCCATAATTCTTTGTCACCAGATTCGCAGCGCCTTCTCCGCTCTCTTCGAACTTCAAAGCTTCCGCATATCCAACACTGGTCGTCCCGATGACAAAATTCTTGAGGGTATTATTATTGCCCTTGAATTCGCTCAAGTAACGGTTATAGATGCCGTTGAAGGCAGAGCTGACGCTGTATGCACCGTTGTAATTTCGGATCGAAGCATAGTTGACCTTTTCCGTATTCCAGTCAAAGGGTTTGGTCAACTCCGCCGTCGTCACCCGTGAAGCCTCTGCGATACCTTCGATATTCACACAGGAAGTGCTGGTGTCCAGATTCTGCAGGTGGCGGATATAACTAATCTTCGCTGTGGACATTTTGTCGATGTCCGAGCGATCGTCCTTGAAGCTGAGGGCAAAGAGGCTGTTGTCGGAACTTGCGCAGTAGTTATAATCCTCAGGAAGCCCATAAGCATCCGCGTAGTCTGTGATCGCCTCCTTTTCATCGGCCGACTCGAGTTCATCGAAATGCTTGATCGTCTCAAGATCTGACCAGGAAGCGTCGCCGCTGCCGAGCCTAACGGTGATATTCTCGCCGGGAATGAGTTTCCTTACATATTCTGCTCTGTTCCCGTCCGAGAACTTGTTGTCATTTGCGAGAAGCTGTGCAAAGTGCGTCTTGATGCCCCGGATGTCGTCCAGAGTGATCTTAACGTCGTAAACCGTCACCTCTGCGCCGTTCCTCGTCACGGTCCGCCGATTCGCATTACCAGTTTCCGCAAACTCTTCGTATTTTGAAAAACGGTTATCGAAGATACTCGTGCTTGCAGCCAGGTTTTCAAGCAGTTTGCCATCCTCGCCTTCCGCATACTCCCGCACACTGGTAATCGTCCATTCGTTGTTAGCAGTATTCAGGTTCAGACCCAAGTTGTAAATACGCGTTACCCCACTTGTCTCGCCGCTCACGGCAAAAGACAAATTCGTGACGCTGGCATCCAGCTCAACGATGAGGTCCAGGGTATCGCCATTGATAAGCATATAGTTCAGCGGGGCTATGCTGGGGATCTGCCAGTCGCCATAGTGGACGTCGGTGATGCCCGGCTCTCCTCCTGTCCACCCGCTGCCGTGAAGCTGAGCGACCGTGGGGAAGAAGAACTTGCCCTTATAATTCATGGCCAGAGTCGCATCGTAGGGTACGGCGTCGCTGCGAGCCCCTTCCGCAAGGATCAGAGAAGAGGATGTCTCCCCGGAGGAAACGGCGGTCACTCCCTCGCCCGGCGTCACGGCCATGGGGGACACGCCGGTGAGATAGTAATTGCCTGTACTGGCGCTGCTGAGACTCCCGACTACGAAGGGACTGATTGACGCAGTAGAGTCCGCCGGCGCGGTCACGAGTCCTACTGCGTAGCAATTCGCAATCGTAGCCGCACTGTCCGTCTTTCCCACCAGTCCGCCGATACCGACGGAGCCGCCCTTGGAGGACGCAGAGGCGGTGGAATAGCTGTAGCTGACCGTCAGGGTGCCGGAGGCATGGCCGATCAGACCGCCGGCATTGCCGGTGGCAGACTGGACATTGACCACGGTTTTGGTACCGACAGTCGGCGTCAGGGTTTCATATTTGGCTTTCTCAGTGTGGCCGCCGGAATAGCTGCTCTCCACGTCAACGGTTCCGGAGGCGAGGCCGATCAGACCGCCCGCGTCGCCCTTAGCGTCGACATAGACCGCAGCCGCACAGGTGTTCACATCGCCGCCATCCATCTTGCCCACAAGGCCGCCTGCTGCGGCGCCGGTGGACACGATCTGATATTCTTTATCTGCGCCGGCTGTGTCCGTCGTCCCCTCCGCTCCGCCGATCTTGCTGTTGTGTACCAGGACGCTGGTGATCTCCGTACCGCTGGCGCTGCCGACCAGAGCGCCGACATTGCCAGAAGCAGAGATATCGAAATCGACCAACTCCAGATTAGAAACGCTGCCGCGATTCAGGCTGCCGAACAGGCCGGCATCGCCACTCCCTCCGGTCACCACGATGCCGGTGATGTGGTTGGTTCCGGACTGACCCTGATATTCAAGGTCGCTGGGAGGATTCACCGGCATGTAGGAACCTTTAGCGCTGGGCGAGCCGGTGCTGGAATAAGGATAAATCTGCGTATCCGCCTCATGGGTATTGTCCAGGAAGCTGCCTTTGTTTGTCGCATCCCCGTCGTCCCAGACAAGGTCACTGATCTGCTTGGCAACACTGATATTTTTGGTTACATCTTCAGGCATGTTGGAAATCGCAGTATCCAGATTCAACAGATGCCGGATGCTGGCGATCTCGACCGTTTTCGTGCTTTCATTATAGGAAGCAAAGAGGCTGTTGGTTGTCAGCTTGGGGCTCTCGGCAATATTCGTAATCAATTTGTTGTTATAGGCCCTAGCAACGACCTCGAGATTGCTGCCTGCAGCTGTGACCATCAGATTTGCGAAATGCAAGCCCTCGGTGGTAACGTCATCCAAAACGATGGTGAATGTACGACCATCTGACGAGGTCGAATCCAGGCGATCGCCAGAATAGACGTCCGTCCCTTTCAATTTGAATTGAACACTATCATCATTACACTTGACGATCAAAACCAGCTCATTGGTTCCGCCGTTGCTGGCATCATCATTGTAGTTGGTGACTCTGACCAGCAACCGGTCGCCGTTGATGATCTCCAGGCCAGGAGCATTCAGCTTTTCGCCCGCAGGAATGCCTGCAGTACCACCGCCATAGTAGCCGACGACGGCCTTTGTTTCACCGTATTCCTTGAGATCAACATCGGAAGTGCCTGCAATAAAGCCTTTCAGCTTTTCTTCATAATCATTATGATCATCGTCTGCCTTAAAGCCTGATGCGAGCCCATAGCGCCCGGTCGTGCTGACATAGAACACATCCAGGATCTGAGCCGGGTCCTTCTGATAGCGGATGATATAGCTGCCGCCGGTACGGGCAGCTTCGTTCACAGAAGCGAAAGGCAACATCTGGGCAAGCAGCGGATCGCCTTTTCCGCCCTCAGCAGACGCGTTGTTGACAACGATATAATAAACACCGTTGTTCGCATCCTCAGCAATGCCGAAATAACCCGTCGACGTTGTCGTTTCGCCATCCTTCTTGTATTCCGCGACTCCCAGATAGTCCTGGCTCTTGGCCATGGAAAGATGGTTCTGGGCGGCCACGAAGATCTCCTTGGCCTGACCGTCCATCTCCAGCTTCTGCATATTACGCATGTGCGACATCAGCGCGATAAAGCCTACGCCCATGAGGACGACGATGATCGCCACGACGATCAACACCTCGGCCATGGAAAAGCCTTTTCGATTCAAACGTTTTCTCATAATTCAACCCACCTGCATTAAGTGTTCCGCGTTCGCCGCCGCGATCAAGGCTGCGGGGCAACCATTCATGAAATCTGTCCTGCCGTGAAAGCTCACGGCGCCGTCTGTCTGATCGTTCGGATCCTTAAGCTATCCCGACTTGCAAGCGGCGTGCTGCTGCCGCTGCGTTCTACCTTCAGTTTACTGAATACGACCATCTCATTGCTGTAAGATACGCTATCGAACTTGACACTCAGGTTCTTTGTCGTCGCCTCACCGGAGACAAGCAGCCGGGCTCCTGCTTTACCCGGAGCGGGGTACTCGATGCTCTCTTTATGTGTCGACGGATTCTCCTTTAGTTCCCCGACGCAGAGCCAAATCCCCGCCGCCGGGTCGTCCGCATTCGTGCCTTTTCCCTGAAGGACAAGCTTACGGTAGCCATCGTTACCGTTGATGTATTCGATGGTCGTCCCCGTCGCGCTAATAATCGTTGCGGTACTCAGTTCGTCCCGCAGGACGGTGACGACGGTACTCATAAGGACCTGGGCATTGGCAGTGTCCACCGTTTTGGTATAAACGTTGGAGGCGGTGGGGATCGCGCCTGCTACAATGGCGGATACCATCAGCAAAATGAGGATGGCGATCAGCGTCTCCGCCAGGGAAAAACCAGCCTGACTCCTCTTACGCTTTTTCAATATCGCTTTCACGATGGATCACCCCGCTTTCCAGAACGCGACCACGGGTATTCCTTCGAATTTCCCGTCGTTATTCTTTTCTCCAACGACGTCATTGACCTGATAGTTGACGGTCACACTTGAGGTAGCCCCTGTCAGGTTGATAGCGTTTTTAGACACCGCATCCTTGACAGTCACCGTCCAAGTATCAGTCACGGAAGCTGCATGCGCCGTAAGCCACTCGTTCGCCGCATAATAAGCATCCATTTGCTTTTTGTTCCGGGTGATCGTCCTCGCGGCGGTGGTGATGACGGAGGCCAGCATCGTTAGGGCCAGAGCCGCGATCAGCAGGGCGATCAGCACCTCCGCAATGGATTCGCCCGCATTCCCTTTCAGCTTCTTTGAAAGGCACGATTTCAGCTTTTTCATGCGGCTCCCTTCTTGATATCCGTGACGTGCCATCTGATGGTCGTCGTTTTCGTTTTTACCGTTGTCGTGAGTGTGCATTCATAAGAACAGGGAGTACTGGTGGTGGTGCCGGGATCGAAACGGAAATAGGTACTGTCCGAAGAGATCGTGATCGGCAGATCGGAATTGTCCGTCACCTCCGCCGACAGTGTCACGGTCACCTTGTATGGCTTCTCAGGGTCGTCTCCGTTGCTGAACTCGATAACGATGCTCCCATCCTTTCGCAGGCTGGCGACAGCGGTGATCTTGGGGTGATCTACACCTTTAGGTGTGTCTCCAACGAAGTCAAGTATATACTTCCCGAAATCAATCTCGTCGACTTTGACCATAGCTCCGTCTTTTTTGATCTCAAACTGTTCTCCTGGAGACTGCTCAAAAGCCAGCATAGCTGAACATTCTTTCGGCCCTTCTGTACCCTCTGGGGGCACGCCGAGCAAATAGGTCAGAGCGGCGTTCGCCAAAAGGCTGTTACTGCGTATAGCGTAAATCAAGTTGGGAGTCGTATCCGGATCCAAGGCTTCATCTGAGATCATTGTATCAAGTCCGGCTGCATGTGCATAGAAAGTGTAAACATTCTGCAGATTGTTCTTTTTTTTCACACTCTCCCCAAACCAGTAGCTTATATCATCGTCATCAAAGCCGGGCGTGAATCCGAACACATTACCATCGATATTTGTATAGTATCCCCTGATCTTCACCTGGTAGTTCGTATGCGTCCGCTCAATGGTGAACTGCTGCCCCTCCAGCTCGTCGCAGAACAGCTGGGCGGCGGAGGTCACGGCATAGTAACGCTGGTCCGTCTCTGCCAGGTTGCTGAGGCGGCCTGTTGCCGCGGAAGCGGAAGCCAGGAGGACTGCGCTGATGACGGCGCAAACCAAAAATGCAAGCAGCGCAAAGGTGAGCGAAGCACCTTTGCGGGAACGAAGCTTATCCAATGCAGTTCTGCCCATGGGCAAATCCTCCGAATCCGGCCGCTTCCCCCTCGGCGCGGGGCGGCAGCCATCATTATAATTATATGTATCGGACCCTTTGCCGGCCTTGATCATCTGCCGCCTTCCGCACCGGGCAAGGGCCCGCCGCTCTCGGGGCGATCTGATTATATCATGCCGCAGAGTCGGATTGCCGGGAATTGGCGCCTTGTGCCCACGATGGCACATTATCACACATGATGAGTATAAGCAGGGAAAGGGCAAAAATCAACAATCAATTTGTGAAAACGGGTCTATTTCCTGTTATAAAGCTAAAAGTTTACAGTTTTTTCATGATTTAGGCCGGCCCGCAGTACCGTTGAAAACCGGGCAAACTGTTCTTCCA
>JAEEGL011542825.1_pt1 | contig 16259 bp, 13 predicted proteins | sample 9134231 | NCBI WGS metagenome assembly JAEEGL01 (sample SAMN16246548, study PRJNA631951) | gut metagenome | biome: gut microbiome; feature: rumen; material: fiber-attached | host: Bos | place: Iran: Karaj | collected 2018-10
CAACATCACGCTATCTCGTTTCCCATTCTTTCAATGCTCTCTCACTATCGCCTCTACCCACCACTCTTTTCAACACCTCATTTTTTCGGCGAAAGCGGTTGCAAAGATACAACTGTTTTCCATTCTACCAAAATATTTTTTCACGATATGATGCCACATTTCTACTTATACACTATAATACAGCATTTTGATTAATGCATTTTTTTTGATTTTTTTATTTTCATACGCTGTTTTTCTTCCATATTCCGGTTGTAGAGCGGTAATTTTTGCTAAAAATCTCCCTTATTGGCAAAATGCGTATGAATACGCAAATATTTACTTATATTACAATATATTATATCGTTTTTCGCTCTCTATTCCGATATATTTTATACACATTGGATGGTGGTGCGTTTGGCAAGCACGGAAAATATCCAATACCTATACAATACATTATATAGGTCAAAATCTCTCTGGAAGATATGAAGTCGGGGATTTTATTTTCCTGCACCGGTGCGTCCTTGACGCAGGTCGAGCAGGCGGCGGCGCGCCATAACGTAGGTGGTGCGGCGGTCGGTGATGGCATTCTCGGCTTGCAGCATGAGGGCGTGTGCCTGCAGCACCTCGGAGAGAGTGTTTACTCCAGCCGAGTAGTTGAGTGTGGCCAGCCGATAGTTCTCGCGGGCCACATCCAATGCCGCCGAGTCGGACTTGAGCAACATCCATGCATCGACCATGTCACTGTAGGATTTCTCCTCCTCCAACGCCATCATGCGGTTCAGATGCTCCTGCTTCATGCTGGCTTCCGCGATGCGGATGTTGTGCTGGTTGAGCTTGTGCGAAGTCTCGAACCATCCCGTCAACGGCACAGAGAGCGAGAGCAAAGCCACAGCGTTGGCTGTAGCGTCGTTCTTAATCATGTTACCATAATACACCGAGCCGATAAATGTGAGCTGTGGCAACGACTCGCCGAGGGTCAGCCGCTTGCTCAGCTTCTCGGCGTCAACGCTGAGTTCAAGAAGACGTGTTTCGGGACGGGAACCTGCGCCGGAGCTTATCTTCTCCAACGGAATGGCCGATTCATCGGAGGATAATCCCTGTTCGCCAAACACTATATCATCGTGATGTTCGATGCCTATCTGACAGCACAGCAAACGTCGCGACAACTTGATGCCGCTGAGCAACTGCTGCTGGTTGGCGAGCATCTCGTTGCGCTTCAACTGCAGCTGCAGAGCGTCTGCACGAGTCACCAACCCATTGTCGAGAGCGACCTGCACAGTGCGATCGAGCGAGTCGATGAGCGCTAAAGCAGCGGACACGGTGGCCACCTTTTGCTGCAACCCCACCACCAGATAGTAGGTCGACTCGATATTCTCCAGCACATCGCGCACCTTCATGTCGTTCTGTAGTTCGGCGGCCTCCACGCCCAGTTGGGCCAGTTTGTTGCCAGTCGCTATACGCCCGCCGGCATAGATGGGTTGTCCTACAATAACCGAGCCGCTGGCACCTTGCCGCATCAGGGAGACCTCCTTCTTGACATCGCTGCCAGTTTCAGCCACCAAGTCGTAGATGTCCTGCAACAACGAGCGCATATCAGACGACTGGATGTCCTCGATGCTGAAATGGATGAGCGGTTTTACGGAATGATACCCAATCCCCGCAAGGTTGACCTGCTGGAAGTATTTGGTGAACACCTGACGTTTCACCTCGATGGCGCTCTCAACCTCCATCTGCGAAGTGCGTATTTCCACATTGTTGCGTCGCGCCAATGCCAGACAACTGTCGAGTGTCAGCACTTGGGCGAGAGCGGCTGTGAGCGGTGAGAGGAACGCCAGTATGAGCAGTATTCTTTTCATTTTTAATCGATGTTATTTGCGTCCCACATGTATCGGACGGAAGTTCCCTCGCTTCTTGTTTTCAAAAGCCACACAGTAGGACACCGGCAGTATGGTGATGACCAGCGGCAAAGTGAACAGTGTACCGAAGCATATCACTACGCCCATAGGCATCCACAGCATGGTGCCGGCCAGTATCATGGGCACCACGCCGATGGCCGTCGTAGCCGAGGTGAGGAAGATGGGCCTCATGCGACGCAGGCCGGCCTGGTAGGCGGCTTCGGTCACCGACAGCAGATCCTTGCTCCGCAGTTCGGACACATAGTCGTACATGATTATCGCGTTGCGCACAATGATGCCCACCAGCGAAATGAGACCCAGCACCGCCGAGATGGAGAAATCGAGACCGAAGAGCCAAAGACCGAAGGTGGCGCCGAAGATGCAGAGCACCGCCATGGAGATGGCCAGCAACGAGATGTCGAGTTTGCCGTAGTGGATGATGAGCACCAGGAACATAACAGCGATGGCGGCGATAACCGACATGACGAGACCCGGCATCATGCTGACCGAGAAGGCATAGGTGCCTCCCGGTTCAACGGTGATGTCGGCAGGCAGGTCCATCTTGTCGAGTGCTTTCTGGATTTTGTGGAACTCACGTATCTGTCCGGCGCCGGACATCACGTCGGCCGACACAGTGACGCAGCGCACACCATTGCGGTGAGGTATGTTGCTGTGGTGGAAACGGGGCTGAATGTCGGCCACCTGCCGCAGCGGCACCCACGCACCGGGCTGCGCGCAGGGCACCAGCAAGTCGCCCAGCGAGCCGTAGTCGATATTCTGCTTGCCTTCCGAATAGATGGCTATGGGAATGTTGTAGTCGCCCTCCCACATGGACGACAGCGTGGTGCCCGACAGCGCGCTGCTGAGGTATACGGACAGCGTCGACTGGGTGATGCCCAAACGGTTGGCAGCATCGGTTTTCAGCACCACGTCGACCATCTCCTCGGTCTCGTCGTAGTCGGAATGCACATAGAAGAGATTGGGCATCTGCTTCATGATGCGCAGCAGCGAGTCGCGCACCGCGCCGATGGTGCCGTAGTCGTTGCCCTTGATGTAGAACTCTATCGGCGACAGCGACGCCTGGTAGTCCATCTGTTTGAAGCGTATCTGCGCGCTGGGGAAGATGTTCTCGTAGCGCTGGGCGTATTCGGCAATGATTTCCTTGGTGGCGTCGTCGCCGGTGGTGTTGACGATAAACTGCGCGTAGTTGTCCGAAGGCAGCTGCGGGGCGTAGGTCATGTGGAAACGTGGCGACGACATGCCGATGAACGAGGTGACGCTCTTCACGCGCGCATCCTTCTGCAGCAGTGCCGCCAGCGAGTCGGCCACATGCTCGGTCTCCTCTATCGACGAGCTGGCGGCCATGTGTATCTCGACGGCAAAACTGTCGCGTTCGGCCTTGGGGAGTATCTGGATGTTGATTTGGGTGAACAGGAACACGCCCACCAGCACCAGCACGAAGCCGGTGAGCAGAGTGAGCTTCTTGTGGCGGAAACAGGCGTCGAGCAGCTGCTGGTAGCCGCGTTGCAGCCAGTCGAAGAAACGGTTCTGCGCACGTGAGAGCATCGTGCTCTTCTGGTCGGAGGTGCTCTTGATGAGCCGCGACGAGAGGAACGGAATCACCTGAATGGCGTAGAGGAAGCTGCAGGCCAGCGCTATCAGTATGGTCCAGGGGAAGAGCCCCACGAAGTCGCCCATGATGTTGCCTTTGAGCAGCGCCAGCGCGGGGAAGAACATCATGGCGATGGAGGCGGTGGCGAAGAGCATGGAGTTGGCCAGCTTGCTGGTCGACACCGCAGCGGCGTACCATCGCGAATGGCCAATGCGCAGCAGGTCGGTGTATCCGTCGATGACCACCACCGAGTCGTCCACTATCATACCCAGCACCGCTATGAGTGCCGCCAGGGTGACGGTGTTCAGCTCGAAGCCGATGAAATACATGATGCCCAGCGTGCCTGCGATGCATATCGGCACCGAGGTGGAGCTGACCAGCGCGGTGCGCAGCGGGAAGAGCAGCAGCATGACGAAGATGACGACGAGGATGGCCTCTATCAGGTCCTTGAGGAAGGAGCGCACCGAGCGGTCGACCACCTTGGGCTGGTCGGTGACGCGGTGGATGTGTATGTCGGGGGTGATGCTCTGCTCGTAGTCGCGGATAATCTTCTCCACTTTCTTGCCGAAGTCGACGACGTTGTTGCCGGGACGCATCTCAATGGAGAGCATCAGGCAACGGTTGTTGCTCACCTGGGAGTCGTAGTACTTGATGTGGGGTTTGTCCTCTTCGTAGCGCGGCTGTATGGTGGCCACGTCGCGCAGGCGCAGCACCTGTCCGGTGGCGGGGTCGGCGAAGATGACCATGTCGCTCAGCTCGCCGATGTCGCCGTAGGGTATCGACACGTGCACGAGGGCCGAGCCGTCGGTGTTGCTCACCTTGCCGGAGATGGTGCGGAAGCCGTGGGCGGCCAGCTCGGTGCTCACCACCGATGGCGAGATGGCGTACTGCGTGAGGCGCATGGGGTCCATGTGGACGGCTATCTCCTCTTTCTGGTCGCCGACGATGCTGATGCGTCCCATTTCGGGGATGCTGCGCAGGCGTGCCGAGAGCTGCTTGACGACGTTCTCCAGCTCGCGCGGCGAGCGTTCGCTGCTCTCCACGGCCAGCAGCAGCGACGAGGCGTTGCCGAAGTCGTCGACGACCGCTGTGGCCACCACGCCCTGCGGCAGGTTGGTCATGCGGAAGAACGACAGCCCTTCGCGGATGCGCGACCAGGTGAGCTTGGGGTCGTCGTGCGAATGCACCAGCGAGACGAAGACGTAGAGCATGCCGTTCTGGCTGTAGGAGTAGGTCTTGGTCTTGTCCACGTCGGTGAAGGTGAAGAGGTATTCCTCCACATTGCCGGCCACCTGCTCCTCTATCTCTTCGGCGGTGGCGCCGGGGTAGACCACGGCCACGACGCCCTGCTTGACGGAGACTTCGGGGAACTCGTTCTTCTTCAGGTGGGGCAACGCGTAGATGCCGAGGATGATGGTGATGAGGACCGTGAACGTGAGCATGGGGAAGCTCCGCATGGCGCCCTCTATCATATTGGTTCGCCTTGTCATGTTCTGTGTTTTGGCTGCTTGGTTGTGCTACGGGCGGCTATGGGTTGAGCAATCTGACGCGGGCGCCGTTGTAGAGTTTCTGCTGGCCGGCGGTGACCACGGTGTCGCCCGGGGAGAGTCCCGATTTGACCACGACGCCGTTGCGGATGAAGTCGCCCACCTCGATGATGCGGCGCTGCGCCTTGCCGTCGGCGACGACCCACACGGTGGTGCCTTCGGGCATGGTCTGCACGCAGTCGGAGGGCACCACGATGCCGCCGCGGGCGCCGAGGTTGGCGCGCACTTTGGCCACCATGTCGGGCAGCAGCCCCTTGAGGTCGCCCGAGACGATGGTGGCGTAGACCTTGTAGGTGTGGCCCAGCGGGTTGGCGATGAGCGCTTTGTTGCTGACGCGCAGGGTGAGCTCGCGGTTGTCGAGGGCGGGCACCACGGCGGTGGCGGCGTCGCCCACGTTGACGAGCGATATTTCCTGTTCGGGCACGGAGAAGGCGATGCGCAGGCGGCGCATGTCGAGCAGCCGTGCGAAGGTCTCGCCGGGTTTCATCTCCTGCCCCGCCTGGCGGTCGGTGCACGAGACGACGCCGCTGAAGGGTGCCTTCATGGTGCAGTCGTCCATGTGCTTGCGGGAGCTGACCTCGGTCTGGCGTGCCTTTTCGAGGTTGGTCTCCATCTCAATCCATTTCACTTCGCTGAGGCCGCCCTCCTTGTGCACGGCTTCGAGACGCCGGTGGGCATCCTCGGCCTGGCGCAGGGTGGCCAGGGCGGTGGCGTGCAAGCTGGTGGCCGTGGTGGCGTCGACCGAGGCCAGCAGCTGTCCTTTGGCGACGCGCTCGCCGTTCTTCACGGCCACGCGGGTCAGCGTGCCGCCCAGGGGGAAGGAGAGGGTGACCTCCTGCTCGGAGCCGATGTCGCCCACGTAGTTGCGCTCCGTGGGGGTGGCGCCGTCGTCGACCACGAGGGCTTCGACGGCGATGGTGTCGGTCCAACCCGACGGCGCGGCTCCCCTGCCGCGACAGGAAGCGAGCGCCAGCGCAGCGGCAAGAAAGAGTATAAAGTATTGTTTCATACCACGATGCATTATTTCCAACGGAATAGAAATCGTTTGCAAAGGTACTAAAATATTTCCACTGAAAAAGTGGCAAAATTCTTTTGCCGGTCCGCAAAAATGTCTATAACTTTGCAACCGGATTCGACGATGCGCATCACCCATATTTCATAATGCGCATTACGTGGGTGTCATAATGCGCATTATTAGGGTATCATAATGCGCATTATTGGGGGGTCATAATGCGCATTATCGGGGGGTCATAATGCGCATTATCGGGGGGACATAATGCGCATTATTGGGGGGACATAATGCGCATTATTGGGAGGGGCTAATGCGAATTATTCACCCCACATAAAACAGAATACACAAGAAAATACTGATTACAAACCAATTAAATTTCAAAAAACCATGATTACACTAATCAAACGTAAGGGTATCAACCCTCAAACAAAAAACATTATTTATTTCCCGCAGTGGACCCGCGTGGCCACCGTGGATGAGAATCAACTGTCCAAGCGCATGGCTCGCGGTTCGACCTACTCTATCGGCGAGATAAGCGGCGTGATGCAGGACTTTCCTGCCTACATCATGGACGAACTGCTTGACGGCAACGCTGTCCGCATCAATGGACTCGGCACCTTCAAGCTGCGCGTCAGCGGCAAATCCAAAGCCGACATCAAAGAGGTGACCTCGGCTGGCTGCTCGGTAGCCGTAACCTTTGAGCCCGACATGGATTTGACCGCACGCCTGAACACCGAACGCGAGTTCCGCTTCGTGGCCAAGCCCACCGAAGAGGGCGAGCAGGATGTCAACACGGACACCCCTGCCCCATCGGGCGACAACCCCGACACTCCCAGCGGCGGCGACACTCCCGAGAACCCCGGCGGCGGCGACAACGGCGGCGACCTGGGCGAATAGCCCACGGACGGCCGACAGGCGAGGGTGCCCCCACGGGCACCCTCTTTTCCTTCTCCCCCCAACGGCAGCACCGCGCCGGCACCCGCCCCGGCAAGAATTATTTTGCCCATTCGGAAGAATGTTGTATCTTTGCACCACAAGTGGAAAGATTTGTAATGATTGCAACCACAGGAAAAAATGCTAAACCATAGCTTTTTGAAGCTACAATCCCATTCCAAATCTTTTGCTTAAATTGACCCCGGCGGCCCCCGCCGCCAGCATTATTAACAATTTAAAGTAAAAGTACCATGAGCTACTTCTTCTCATCCGAATCGGTGTCCGAGGGACACCCCGACAAAGTGGCCGACCAAATCTCCGACGCCATCCTCGACGAACTGCTGCGCCAGGACCCCGAAGCCAAGGTGGCCTGCGAAACCATGGTGACCACCGGCCTCGCCGTCATCAGCGGCGAAATCAAGACCACCGGCTACGTCGACGTGCAGAAAGTGACACGCGACACCATACGCCGCATCGGCTACACCAAGGGCGAATACATGTTTGAAGCCACCTCCTGCGGCGTGCTCAACAGCTTGCACGGCCAGAGCCCCGACATCAACCAGGGCGTCGAACGGCAGGAAGCCCTCGAACAAGGCGCCGGCGACCAAGGTATGATGTTCGGCTACGCCTGCCGCGAGACCGACGAACTGATGCCCCTGCCCGTCACCCTGGCACACATGTTCATGCAGGAAATCGCACGCATCCGCAAAGAAGGCCGCCAGATGACCTACCTCCGCCCCGACGCCAAAAGCCAGATAACCGTGCAGTACAGCGACCAGGGCACCCCCGAACGCGTGGACACCATCGTCATCTCCACCCAGCACGACGAGTTCGACACCGACGAACGCATGCTGGCACAGATACGCCAGGACGTGCAGCAGATACTCATCCCACGCGTGGTGAAACGCCTCAGTCCCCAGAACCAGGCCCTCTTCCAGGACTACACCCTGCACGTCAACCCCACAGGCAAGTTCGTCATCGGAGGCCCCCACGGCGACACCGGTCTCACGGGACGCAAAATCATCGTCGACACCTACGGCGGTCGCGGCGCCCACGGCGGCGGCGCCTTCTCCGGCAAAGACGCCTCGAAGGTGGACCGCTCGGCCGCCTACGCCACACGCCACATCGCCAAGAACATGGTGGCCGCCGGCCTCTGCGACGAAGTGCTCGTGCAGGTGGCCTACGCCATCGGCCTCGCCCGCCCCGTGGGCCTCTACGTGAACACCTACGGCACCGCCCACGTCCCGATGACCGACGGCGAAATCGCCCGCAAGGTGAACGACATCTTCGACATGCGCCCCTACGCCATCGTGGAACGCTTCGGGCTGAAGAACCCCATCTTCGAACCCACCGCCGCCTACGGCCACATGGGCCGCAACCCCTACCGCGACAAAGTGCAGGTGACACGCAACGGCCAGCTCGTCGAAGAGGAGGTGCAGTTCTTCGGCTGGGAGCTGCTGGACTACGTCGACCCCATCAAGCGCGCCTTCAACCTGTAGACGCACACTCTATAGAACCAAAAATCCACGATTATGACCAAGCTAAGCATAAACATCAACAAAGTGGCCACCATACGCAACGCACGCGGCGGCAACATGCCCGACGTGGTGAAATTCGCCCTCGACTGCGAACGCCTGGGCGCCCAAGGCATCACCGTCCACCCCCGTCCCGACGAGCGTCACATACGCTACCAGGACGTGCGCGACCTGCGGCCGGTGCTCACCACCGAATTCAACATCGAAGGCAATCCCGTGCCGCGGTTCGTCAAGTTGGTGGAAGAGGTGCGCCCCGCACAAGTCACCCTCGTGCCCGACGCCGAGAACGTGCTGACCAGCAACGCCGGCTGGGACACGGTGCGCAACTTCGCCTTCCTGAAGGACATCGTGGCCGAGTTCAAGAGCTACGGCATCCGCGTGAGCATCTTCATCGACCCCGACCCCAAGATGATAGAGCAGGCCGCCCTCACCGGCACCGACCGCGTGGAGCTCTACACCGAGAGCTACGCCTCCGGCTACGCCCACGGACGCGAACAGGCCATAGCCCCTTTCGTGGCCGCCGCCCGAACGGCCCACGACGCAGGACTGGGACTCAACGCCGGCCACGACCTCAACACCGAGAACCTGGCCTACTTCCACCAGCAGATACCCTTCCTCGACGAAGTGTCCATCGGCCACGCCGTCATCAGCGACGCCCTCTACTGGGGCATCGGCGAGACCATCCGCCGCTACCGCGAATGCCTCGCTGAATAAAGCTCCTGACATAAAAAACGAGAGGAACCATCGGAGAACTTGCTCAGATGGTTCCTCTTTTACTTATCTTTCGATATAATATGCACCCCCTGGGGGTTAGCCGAAGATACGCCGATAGTGGCAGAAGCGCAGATGGGCGCCGTCGTCATAGAGGTGCAGGCCGCTACCCTCGCAGTAGCGGAACATCTTGCAGTCGGCACAGTCGTCCTTGCGCGTCCACGAGCGGTCGCGATAGGGCTGGTAGCGATGCTGCCACACATCCCAGAACGAGTCGCGGTAGATATTGCCCTGGTTGAAGTTGCTGCGGATGCTGGTGCATCCCGATATGGAGCCATCGTTGAGGATGGAGGCCACCTCGATGCCGGCTCGACAATAGAACAGCTGGTCGCGCACCTCCAACTCGTAAGGTCCCAGAAAACCCTCGCAGCCGTAGCTGGCTTTGATGCGCCCTTCGGCACGGGTCTTCTTGATAAACTCGAACACCGAACGGAACTGCTCGGGGGAGAGCTGCAACTCCGGGTCGGTGGCGGCGCGCCCCATGGGCACAATGGTGAAAAGACGCCAACGTTCCACACCCAGCGAAACAAGCCACTGCTTGAACTCTTCCAAACGTCCGATGTTGCGCGGATTGACGCAGGTCACGATGTCCCACACAATCTCGTGCTCCTTGGTGAGCAGCTCCACCGCATGGGCGGCACGCTCAAAGCTGTGGGGATTCTGACGCATCCAGTTATGGTCGTCCTCAAAGCCGTCGAGCGAGACGGTGATACTGTGCATACCGCTACGCAGCAGCGACTGCAGCCGTTGCTCGTCGAGGAGGTAGCCGTTGGTGACCACCCCCCACGGGAACCCGCGACGGTAGAGCTCCAGCCCACAATCCTCCAAGTCGGTTCGCAACAGGGCTTCGCCGCCGGTGAAGATGATAAACGTCTGATGAGGGTCGACATGCGGAGTGATGTCGTCGATAACACGGAAGAAGTCCTCAGCAGGCATATCCTTTGCAGGCGCCATCTTGCAGTCGCTCCCACAATGACGGCAGTTCATGTTGCATCGCAGCGTGCACTCCCAGAAAAGCGTGCGCAACGGATGCAGACGCGCATTGTTATGCCTGTAGCGACGGAAAAGTTCGAGTTCTAAACGTTGCTTGAGCCGCACGGACTACTTCTTCTTTAGTTTCACAGTGACCGTTTTCTCCACCGTACCAAGATTCCACCCGCGCATGTTTTTGTCCTTGGGCTTGGGGAAGTCGACGGTGATGATGTCGTCCTTGTAGCTGCCGTTGGCATTGCCGTCAATGTCGCGCACCAGAAGTTTCTGGCTGTCCCACGGGCGGTCGCTGGTCTGGCACTCAAAAGTACCGTCAGCCGCCGTGGTGTCGCCCGACTGACGTATGTATTCCTTCATGTATTCCGGATTGGCGGCATCCAGGTTGTCGGCGTCGATATTGCTGTTGAGCAGCACCACCTGCACACCTTTCACGGGACGCCCCTGCGCATCGACCACCTTGCCTTTGGCCTTGAAATTCACCGTAGGCACGCCGTACATCAGCGGCTGCTCGTCGCGCGGTTTTTGCTTCACGGCAGGGTCGTCTTCCTTGGTGCCGTCGGGGACAATCTCAGGTCCCTCCTTCTTTATCTTGCCGTCGGACTGCGGCACAGCATCCTTCTGCTGAAAGTCGACCGGCGGGACGCCATAGAGCAGAATCGATTCGTTGCGCGGACGTACCTCCGTGCGGGGCTCCTCTTCTGTCGCTATCTCCTTCTGCGAGTGGCAGGCACCCAGTCCCAGGGCACCCATCAGCGAGAGTATGAGCCAGTTCTTGAATTTTAGATATCTAATTTTCATAATCGTGCGGAACAAAGTACTACAATAACGGCCAACAAGGTGTTTTGGTATCTGGCACCGTGAGAAATCTTTTCCACACTACGGGGCACTCCCTTAGAAACTGTTTAAAATTGATTGATGGAATTTGTTATGCTTATAAACGAACAGATTTTTATTCTCTCCGATGGCGCGAAGTTTCGCAAAGCGAGTGCAGAGAATGCGTGCATTCTTTGCCGAGCCAAAGAAACGTTGGAACCAATGGGGTTCCATTGTAACTGAGGAGAGAAGGAAAAATATGTCGTTTAGATGCTTTAAGAAAAACATTGAATTAATTTCTAAACAGTTTCTTATCTTTGCATCGTCAAACGTCAACGTGCACGATGGATAATCTATTCAAAACCAAAGACACACCCATTCTCATTGCCGGTCCCTGTAGTGTGGAAAGTCGCGAAGGGCTGCAGAAAGTCACCGCCTCCCTACTCGCACTCCCCGAAGCACAACGGCCGCTGCTGATACGCGGCGGTGTGTGGAAGCCGCGCACCCGCCCCGGTGGATTTGAGGGACTGGGCGAAGAGGCGCTGCAATGGATGGAGGACCTCAGGAAAGAGCACCCCACGGCCCGTTTCTGCTGCGAGGTGGCGCGTCCCAGCCATGTGGAGCTGTGTCTGCGCTACGGTGTCGACGCCGTGTGGATTGGCAGCCGCACCACAGGCGACCCGTTTTCGGTAGGCGAAATCTGTCGCGCCCTCGACAGCACAACCCTGGCCGTCATGGTCAAGAACCCGCTGACGCCCGACGTCAACCTCTGGCTGGGGGCTCTGGAGCGGGTGCAGCAGGCCGGCATCACCGATATCGCCGCCGTGCACCGCGGTTTCTTCACCTACAACAATATGGGCTATCGGAACAACCCTCTGTGGGAAGTGCCCATCGAACTCAAACGGCTGCTGCCCGACATGCCGCTGCTCTGCGACCCCAGCCACATAGGCGGCGACCGCACGCTGCTGCCCCAGCTGATGCAGACGGCTCTGGACCTGCATTTCGACGGTCTCATGGTGGAAGTGCATCACGACCCCTCACAGGCGTTGACCGATGCCGCCCAACAGCTGACACCCGACGAACTACACACGATACTCTCCACCCTGCACTCGCACCACGACCCCGAGCCACCCGACACACTCAAGCTCCTACGCCAACAGATCGACGCTATCGACGCCCAGCTGATACGCCTCCTCGGCGAACGTCTCGACGTGGCCCGCCGCATCGCCGACGTCAAAGCCGAGAACAACATGCCCGTCTTCCAGCCCAAACGCTGGGAGGAGGTGTTGCAACGCAAGATACAGATTGCGGCCGAAGCCGGCATCAATCCGCAATTTATCAAAAGCATCTACGAGAAAATCCACTCCGAAAGCATCCGCGTGCAACTGGCCTCTCCACCATCGGCAACCCAGAAGTCCCCGACGGACGACTGACACTTTCCGCCGACGCACCCCGTCGACAACGTACATACAACAAGAGAGGGTGTCCTGTTGGGGACACCCTCTCTTATATAGGATTGCGGCAGTAAAGATTACTGCTCGGCAGGAACTACCGACACAAAACTTCTGTTTTCGCGGCCTTTCTTGAACTGAACCACGCCGTCGCAAAGAGCGTAGAGCGTATGGTCTTTGCCCATGCCGACATTCTTGCCAGGGTTGTGGACGGTGCCACGCTGACGGATGATGATGTTGCCGGCGATGCATTTCTGGCCGCCGAAAATTTTAACGCCTAAACGTTTGCTCTCGGATTCACGTCCGTTGCTCGAACTACCGACACCTTTTTTATGAGCCATAATATAATGTTTTAAAAGTGTTACTGATTAATGTTACTTACTCTGCCCTTAGTTGATGCTGTTGATTTGAATCTGGGTCAGATAGTCACGGTATCCGTTCATTTTCTGATAACCTTTGCGGCGGATTTTCTTGAACACAAGAACCTTCTTGCCTTTCAGGTGTTTCAGAACCGTTGCCTTCACGGCGGCACCCTCGATATAGGGCTTGCCTACGGTTACGTTACCATCATTGTCTTTGAGCATCACGGTGTCAAAAGAAACCTCGCTGCCTTCTTCGTTCTGCAGACGGCTAACGAAAATCTTTTGATCTTGGGCTACCTTGAATTGCTTGCCTGCGATTTCTACTATTGCGTACATTTTTAATTATTTATAAAGTTTTTTCTATTGTTTCCTGTCTTCGAAACGGACTGCAAAAGTACACACTTTTTTGATTCTGACAAAATTATTTTGCAAAATCTTGTCAATTTATGGCTATTTCGACGCTACTCATCCCCCTCGGCATCCAGCATATCATCCACATCGTCAATGGCTTCATCCAATTCATCGGCCGCATCGGAAAAATCCTCCGCCAGCATGCCGACAAAATCCTCCGCCAGCCCGACGAGGGCACCTGCCACATCCTTGCCGTATTTGTAGCTGAACACCAGCCCTGCCCCACAGGAGAGTTTATGGGCCTCCAGTTTCTGCGACATGGTGAGCTGGTCCTCCACACGGGCATACCAAGATCCGGTAAATTTATCGTAACGCTTCGACTGACGGTCCCAGTCGGCATCGGTGTAGGTGGTGTAGTTGGCAGCCAAGTCGCTGACAAACTCCTTGTACTGTCGCATATAGCTGTCGGCAGTCATCGGACCGCAAGAGCAGAACGCCCCAAGCGCCAGCGCACACATAACGCATAGTAAATGATGTCTTTTCAGCATAGGATTGAGATTTGTTTGGTTTGCAAAGATACGCAAAAAAACAAACTCCGAGGAATGCCCTCCCCAAGCACCAGCTCACGGCACACAGACCACAGATGACACAGACGGTGATTTCTTCTTATTAGGTCACACAGATAGCACAGATGACACAGATATGACTCTCTGATAGAGCAGCCGCAGGCAAAAAAATCCGTGCAATCTGCGAAATCTGTGTGCCCTAAAAGAACGTGTCTGTGTGCCACAGAAAAATATTTTGCCGTTCCATTTATTTCGTGTATTTTTGCAGCGTCGTTTCAACCGCCGAAGCCGTCATGACGGGACAGCGGGAGGGGCGATAGGACATATTATAAGAAATGTTGTTGCATTTATGAGTTGAACCTAAGTTTGGCTGAATAAATATAAAAGCAAATGAAACAGAAAGTATTCCTTTTAGCTGCCTTGTTAGTGGCATTGGTGCTCCCGCAGAGTGTGAGAGCTTACGCTTTCACATCAGTCGCCCCCAGCGGTCAGACGTTGTACTACAACATTGTTGGTGGCAACGCGCAGGTGACGAGCCAGTATAGTAGTTCCCCGTACTATTCCACCTACCCCACAGGCGCTATTACCATCCCCAATACTGTCACATATAACGGCATCACTTACCCGGTGACCAGCATTGGCGACACCGCCTTCTTTTATTGCAGCGACCTGACTTCCGTAACCATCCCCAACTCGGTGACCACCATCGGCAACGGATCCTTCCAGTTTTGCTATGCCCTGACCTCCGTAACCATCCCCAACTCGGTGACCACCATCGGCAATGCAGCCTTCCGTAGTTGCAGTAGAGAGCTTAGATCCGTAACCATCCCCAACTCGGTAACCAGCATCGGCGACTACGCTTTCGACGGTTGTTTGCAGCTGACCTCCGTTAACATCCCCAACACAATAACTACCATCGGCAACAACACCTTTTCTGGTTGCGCGAGCCTAAGATCCATCACCATCCCCAATTCGGTAACCACCATCGGCAACAGTGCCTTCCACAGCTCTGGTCTGATCACCGTCACTATAGGTGATTCGGTGACCACCATCGGTGACTACGCCTTCGCTAGTTGCAGAAACCTGACCTTCGTCACCATCCCAAAATCGGTGACCACCATCGGCTACCACGCCTTCGGGTGTTGCTGGGCCCTGACCTACGTCACCATCGAGGGTTCGCCCACCATCGACGGCTACGCCTTTTATGGTTGCAGTAGCCTGACGGCGATAACCTGTTTGTCAATGGTAGCACCTCCATTAATAGGTAGAGATATCTTTGTTGGAGTCACTTCAACAATCCCTGTATATATTCCCTGCGGCAGCCTGAGTTCATACGATTCAAACTGGACATATTTCTCCAACTTCATAGAGACTCTCAGCTTCGTCCTCCGAGCTGAGAGCGCTGACATTGTGATGGGCACTGCCACCATTACGGCACGACCCATCTGCACGGATTCTACAGCAGTATTCACCGCCACAGCAAACGACGGTTACCTCTTCGACCACTGGAGCGACGGCACCACCATTAACCCCTATATGATCACCGTCACGAGCGACACGACCCTCATCGCCTACTTTATAGAAGAAGTCTTTTCCTTCAAAGCAGAGACTACCGACAGCTCAATGGGTGTAGTAGTGGTGTTGAATGCGCCTACTCGTGCCAACCCCGATGCCATGGTTATCGCTATCCCCGCCAATGGCCACAGTTTCGACCACTGGAGTGACGGCACTACCCTCAACCCCTATACGCTCACCGTTACCAGCGACACTACCATCATCGCATATTTCGTTAGTGATGGGGGCACTGACGGTATTGACAACGTTTGCGGGGAAAATACCAGCGTCTATGTTCGCGATAGACATATCGTGGTGTCCGGTGCTGAGGATGCGAACGTTCAGGTGTACGACATCACCGGTCGTCCCGTCACCAACCATGGCACATTGCCCACGGGCGTCTATATGGTCAAGGTGGGCACACAGCCCATCCGTAAGGTAGTGGTAATAAAGTAATCACATAATACATACCCCACTAAACCCATGCCCGTGACGATATTCCCGTCGCGGGCATGATGCTTTTCACAGACGAGGAGGATACAAGGAGGTGTCTTTTGACAAGGTGTTCGCAAGGTGTTGGCAAGGTGCAGGCAAGGACTTGGCAAGGTATAGAGCCCTGTACGACCTTGCCAAAGAATAGGGTACATGGTGGCAAGTCCCTTGCAACAGGGTTGCTAATTCTATAGATGATTATCCGCAGATATCCGAGAATATGAGAGCGCGTCTCTCCGAAACGCTGGCAGGCGGGGTTGCACGCTACCCCACACGGCACTACGTTTCGTGTGGGGTTATTGAGATAGCGTGTCTTCGACACGCCCCACTCGGCGACCAAAATTCATGGATAATTCACGGCCATTCGCGTTCTATGTTCACATGAATACCCATATA
>JAEEGL014269895.1_pt1 | contig 16259 bp, 11 predicted proteins | sample 9134231 | NCBI WGS metagenome assembly JAEEGL01 (sample SAMN16246548, study PRJNA631951) | gut metagenome | biome: gut microbiome; feature: rumen; material: fiber-attached | host: Bos | place: Iran: Karaj | collected 2018-10
GGCTGTCCTTATAGTCGTTCACCTGACTGATCAGTTCATTGTCCTTTTCCTTCACTGGCTTCATCAGGATGTTGTAGATTTTCTCGATGAGGTTCTTACCCGCACCTGGGTCACCTATCACGAAGATGCTGTAGTTCAGTCTGCGCACCAAGTCGGGATCGTACCAGAAGTGATACCACGTCCTCGTCATCAGCGTTCCCAGCATTGCAGCGCTCGAAAACAACACAGCAGGCAGCTTCATTGGATGCACATTCATGAACAGTTCCTTCATACACGGGAACGACCTCGATAGTTCCTGCAGTTCCTCTGCCCATGTCTCGAGCGGCAAGGCGGCATAGATGTCAGCAAACCCCTTCCGTCCTTCCGACATCTCATCCTGTGCCCCATCCGAACTATTATCTTTTAACTCTTCACTTTTAACTGCAAGTGCTCCTGCACTAACCAGCGCCTTCTGCATCCGCTTCGGGATGCCCTTCAGGAACTCATAGCCCTGCGCACTCTTCACAGTCTGAGCCACATCCTCGTTCCGCTCCTCAACGATTTCCCGTACGAAAGGCGTCTCCCTTAGGATATGCTCAATCAGGGCAGCATCGTTGTCGGTGATGTAGCGCAGGTGATCGGCCAGACAGAGCGATGTGCGATGACGGTCGCCAGCCTCCACCTTCTTACCACCCAGCCACGCTTCCACAATCTTCTGATAAGGCACACCATGATATTCCGTAGGGAATGAAGACCCTCCCTCCGGTCCCCTCAATGGTCTTTGCACCCCCTTCGGTTCCCCCGTTATCGGGGGACAGAAACCCTCTATGGCGGGGGTGACTGATGTTCTCCCCATAGAGGGGGAGATGTCCTTTGGGACAGAGGGGGTCTGGTCTATCTCGAATATCTCATCATCGAGAAAGTACAGCTCTTTCTCCGTCGTGGTGAAGAACACCCTCGTGATGTCCTTCGCACCCTTGTCGAATTCCACCTCAAGCAGCTCACTTGCCCATTTCAGATTCTCCTCCTGCGTCAGTTGCGGACGACGTTTGAATACCAGGTGATAACCCTTACCGCGAGCACTCCCTTCGAGCATCAAGAGACCCAGTTCGTCCTTCTTACTGAGGATACGCTCCTTCACTGCCTCCAACTCGTTGTCGGCAATATGGTCGATGTCCATACCCACCGTTGTACTCATACGAGTCGAGCCTTTTAGCGAACCGTCCTCGTTAGGCAGACAACTGTAGTTCATCTGTAGCAGTTTCGTCTTCTGAGTCTCTTCGCCATTACGAATCGCCTTCATCACCGACTTCTGCTTCACCGAGTTACGGAGATTTCGGTACTCCGTTTCCGTAAGGACAGGGCGCATCATTTTCGCCCCATCCTTATTGTAAAATAATACATGTACACTCATAACCTTTCAACGCTCATTTTTCAACATCAACTTTACCTTTCTCGCGATGCCTGCAGCCTGCTTTGTCAGCATTTCAGGCAGATGCACCAGATCCTCATCCGCACACCTGAACGAAACATACCAGTAGGTATCCGTTCCATGCGAGAGCGACATATTATCCTCACGAAACATCGGGTGATTCCGCTTTTTCTTCGGCTGCTCCTGCATGTAGATATTGCCGTCATGCATGATATGCACCTTAAATGTGCCAATCAGAGTCTCGATTTCCACCAGCTCTCCGCTAATGAAGTCAGCTGTGTGTAATCCGTCGTTAGTCTTACCAATTACCATCATCCCCTCCATCATCGTCTTCTGTTCTTTCTTACTATTTTTTTTCATTGTGTTTTGAGTTTGTGAGAAGACGGTCAGATTCTTTGCGCATTTACTCGAGAACATCCTCCTCACTTCAACTCGGGTTGTGTGTCACTATTGACACTGCAAAGTTACGGCATAAAAAAAGCCCCGACAAAAATCGTCGGAGCTTCGAACTCTTTTCAGAATATTTAGAAACATTTTCAGACTTTTTAGAAAACGCCTTTCATTCAAGAACCTATTTTTCTTTGTTTTTATTCAATTCTACAAGCAAAGCATTAGCCAATTTCACATTTTGCACATTTGCACCATTCAACTCCCATTTCTCAACCGGACCAATCAACAAACTCTTAGCTATAGGTTTCTGTACCGCATCATAATTACACTCATACGATAACTCTATCTGCCAAGTTTCTACATCACGAACAAACTCGCTGATACCCTTCATGTATCCTTTCATCTGATACACACGATAAACAACAGCCCAAGAGCGATTGCCCCACCAATAACCCCCTTTGTAAGTTTCCATCACAGCCTTACACATCTCCTCCTTTGTTGGTAAGTCAGGAAACAATTTCTTCTGAACATCATCACCCTTCGCATCCCCAAACCGAAAATTCCCATCTCTATCCATCCCAAAGTGGTTATGCTCCACATGCTCTATATACTGACCGATAGGAGCATAAAAATTATTTGTAATATGCATCTCGCTTTTTTTCTTCTTATCTTCTTCCATAAATCATTTAAATTGAAGAGTACGTTTATTCTAATGCATTATTGTTCACCGAACCAACAGGTCCATTAAAATTGCCCGTCATATTGGTAATCTGAATCATTGGTTCCTTCCGAACACCTTTAGCCAATTCATCAATCTCGTCCACATGACGCTGCTGGTAATCGTCGCGGAGCCAGTTACACAATTGCTGAATAGTCTGTTGCTGAGCAGGATACAGACAGAATGTTTTACCAAATTCCACCACACGACCTATTGTAGTAGGCATCTGCATCACGTCTGTAATCACTCCATCCTGACCGTAATCGCTATCCGAAAGCGGACGCATATCGATTCCCAACTTACGACAACTCAACTCACGCAACAGCAGCAAAGCAAGAATCGACTGCAAAGCATCCTTCGGCACCTTCATGTAGTACAGCCTTGAAAACATATCGCCCAAGTGCCCTATATCCTTATACAATTCTCCTGGCAGACGCTTCAGAAAACCATCAATCAATCGCAACCCATCCCACAATCGGTTGTCACATTTCGTTTGCCAATTCAACCACAACCGATCCAGTTCCTTTGATTGAAGCAACCCATTCCACCAGTTCCCAATTCGTTCGTTCGAAGTCGAACGCGAACACATCGAAGTCCGGTGATGCTTCAGGTCTCGAGCCATTTCACGCATCCGGATGTCGTCTGCGGTTTCCAGACACTCAATATATCTGCTACAAGCCCCACGAGCTTCAGCACTGATATCATGAAGGCTATGCTGCATCCATAAATCCAGATAAGTCTTCACCTCATCAGGATTCGCCTCCGAGAGATAAGGCATCAGAACATCGTCAAGCATAAACTGAGCTTCCTCCTCAGCCATGTTATCATCCGTTTGAGCCAGCAATGGAACATCGCAGGTCCAATGATCCCAATCCACCTCATTCAATCCACATGACTCACGATCAGTAGGTTTCTCCGCACCTTTCACCCTCACAAACAGGAACCCATGTTTACCAATTCTCACTTCCTCAATCTCAGCCAACATTTTTTCCCTTCCAGCCATCAGCCTGTAAACCGTCTCCGCTTCCGAATCAGCCACATATCCAATCTTCCGCCCCATAGCACGAGCCATCACAGCATTCGGGTTGAAACTGTTGCTCGGTTCTTTTATCAGCACCACCCTCGGCCTCTCCTTCTCCAACCATGTAAGCAATTTGCAAGTACACACATGCATCTGCTCCGTTTCTGGTTCCCCAGCCACGAAGTCAGGATTGGCAGCATATTGCGCACCTACTATTTTCAGCTTATATTCTTGCATAGATTCAAGAAATTGACATGTTGATAAAAGATTGTTTAAAAGAGCGCAGGCATATCAGTAAACAACAATCTCATCGTGGCTGCAACACCCAACTTGCTTTGTCGAATACCACCAATGCCCACGCCTGTAGGTGTGAGCTTGATAGCCTTCGTTTAGCAAGTTTTCCGTTTTAGTTGCAGTTCGATGAGAAAACAAAAACTTCGGCTCCTATGTATGTTTTATGGTGCAAAGATACAAAAATAATTTGAATCTGCACCTATTTCTTTACTTATTAATATATTTAATCTTGTCCAACCTCTATTAATTCATCATCTTCGTCTTCTCCGTAGATTTCCTGCCATGTCGGTAATCTTCTTTTCTTACCCTCCCATGGATGTTCAACACGTCTATAATTAAAGCCATAGAAAGTTTGTCCCAAGAAAAATGCGGCCATCACTTTAGCACCAGCAGCTTCTAATTTTCTTACCATTACCTTTAAAGAGTCCCCTTTAGTTATCACGTCATCGAAAACAATAACTAATTTGTCTTTAAAGAAGTCCCTGTCACATTCGTAGTTGCATCCACTTCCTCCACCATGGTGAGAATCTCCTTCGTCTGTAATTTTAATGTGGTCGTACCCATTTTCCATCCCGGTTTCTCTGCACACATACTCCATAAAGGCTTTATAGCGTATTTTCGTCTTTCCCACAGTAGATGCCGGTATACATACAAATGTGAATTTTTCTCTGTGATAGTCAAAGACCATCTTTAGTTTGGTTATGATATTTTCATATTGAACAGATTTGCCAGCCTTGAAGTCATAAATAATTTGGCGCTTTTCAAAAACATCATTCTCGTTGATGTTAGGAAATTGCTTCTTTGAGAAATAATGATAGAAATAATAATAGGGAATATAGACGTTTTTTTCGCCTATCCATGATAATTCTCTCTTTGACAACTTCGAATACTCACAATCCTTATCTGCATAATGTTTCAGAACGTCATCCCGTTGTCTCTCAGGCGACAAATATTGAAAGCGTTCGGATTTAGGCAGATTATCAACATTAATCGGTAATTTTCTTAATGGTCTATTTAAGTTTAGTTCTTCTTTTTTGTTCTCTTGCCAATCTTCCTCTAACTGCTTTATTGTTTTCTCATTTTTTACGGCCAGACAAAGAAAGCTTTCTATTTCATCTTTATTAATTGTTCTTTCCCATTTATGCCACCCATGAGGGTATTTTTCGACTATCCTATCATAATCTCCTTTCAGATGTTCTTCTTCCAATTGTATGATTTTATCCTTCTCTTTAATAGCCAAATCCATTCTCTCCGTATCTGACAAATTAGGATAACTATTTCTCCATTTTGAGAATCCGCTAGGATACTCACTGATAATATGTATATACTCAGATAGATGTTTCTGTAGTTTTTCTTTTTCCTGCTGTTTCCGTAGTTGATTTTCTCGTGCTATGTTATCATCTTTCTCCTTTTTCAACTTAGCGAGATAATCTTGCTCCAGTTGACTGATTATTTGCTCCTCTTTTACTGCCCATTCTATGCAATCACCGACTTTATTTGCAGGAAGGTTTCTATACCACTCAACATATCCGTGTGGGTAAGCTTTTTTTATTCGATGGTATTGATAATGCTCCTTTTGAATGGATGTTGTATTATCTTGTTTGGTAGGATGAAGATTGTTTTCTGGCTTTTTTGAATCTATCTTTTTCTCTTTTGAGTTCTTTTTTATCTGCCATATAATAAATACAATAAAGGAAGTACCCCAAACAGCTACTAATATTAATTTAAAATGCTCTGGAAAGAATTTCACAGAGAAGACTATAACCAAAGCGATTGCAATTATAATACTTAACGTTATGATTGCAACTTTTTTTAATGTTTTATTATTTACAATATCCTTAAATCCACAATGTAGTGCATAAAGTATGGCACATACTAATACTATGCCCAATAAAACACATACTGTAACAAATAAATGAGAAAGCAAATAGGAGACAAGTCCTATTACATAAAGAAATAACATCCATAAAAACCCATCACGACAGCCATTATCATCCTTCTTTCCCATACACCTACCTTATTAGCGTGATAATCTCACGAGGTTCAACAATAGCATGACGATAGCCAGAGCGTACCAGTTCAGCTCTCTCCTTTGTTCCCCAGAAACAAGCTACACTCTCTATATTTGCTGCGTTCGATGCTTGTATATCAATCACTCTATCCCCAAAGGAGATAGTATTTTCTGCCTGTTCGCCCATCATCTCCAACGCTTTTATCATGGGAGCTGCATGCGGTTTATGAGGCTTGGCATCATGATATCCAACAATCCAGCGAATAGGCAGATTAAAGTGCTCTACAACCTTTTCGACATACATTCTTGGTGAAGTACTAACAATTGATGCCTTGATATTATGTTTGCGAATCAGGTCAAATATCGGATTCAAACCATCATACACCATGAACTGAGGAATCAGCGAGTAAGCTTTCTGCCAATCCCTTTCACTTCGTGCCTGCTCTGCTAACGTAGAGTCGACCAAAGTCAAGTCCAGATCAAAGATGATACTTCTCATGCAAACAGATCCAATTGAGAGTTTGTAATGTTTGTTTTCCTGCCTTTTATGTCCTCAGCTATCTTTGCAATATCGTCTTTCGACGTCAGTCTTTTAGCACCTTTTGTGACTAGTGATTCATTCCCTTGTTTCGCATCTCCACTCTTATCGTTGTAATCTACCACATATAGTGGTTTATTCGCAGCAAGCGTAGCGCGAGCTGCATGCATTGTTCCTCCGTTGAGACCTGTCTCTATCACCAGACTAGCTTGTGATAGAGCCGATTGAAGCCTATCACGAGCCACGAGATTATATCTAGAAACCTGAGTTCCTATCGGGTATTCGGAAAGCAACAGACCACCATTCTCAATAATCTCTTTAGCCAAACTCTCATTCTCCGGAGGATAGACTGTGTCCAATCCATGAGCCAGAAATGCAGTAGTTGTTCCTCCTACTGCAAGAGCACCGCGATGAGCCATTGTATCACATCCTAGAGCCAAGCCACTTACGATATTCAGCCCCTGTTGGGCAAACGCATGTGCGAAATATGGTCCAGCCTTCTGGCCGTCCTCATCAGGTTCTCTCGTACCTATGATAGCAAATCCAGGCTTCTTCAGTGCATTTAGGTTCCCTTTGTAGAATAACAGCACACATGGTTTACTCTTCCCCTCTTCGTCTGTCACATTCTTCAGCATCTCAGGGAAGTCAGCATCCAAATAACCCACAACACCAATCCCCATTTTCTCACTCGATTCCTTTATATCCTTTGAGACAGCTAATGCTTTCTCAATCTCAGAAACCGAAAACTTCTCAAACTTTTTCTGCAACACCACTTTACACACATCATATAGAGTTGCAGCATCAGACACAGAAATCCCTTTCTCATGAATATATTCACCTATTTTCATGATTGCTACAACTCCAATTCCTGGCAGTTGCTGAAGGGCTATGATTTGATTAGTGTTTAATGGCATATGAAAATTCTGCTTGTTATTGTATATGTGAATCAAGGATTCTATTTTTTATATGGGTAATGAAATGAACTCATCTAATTCTCTTTTTCTTATTCGCCAGTCTGGAAGATAATTATCTAATAAAAAAATGAAATCTTTATTATGGTGATGTTCTTTCAAATGCGTTAATTCATGTACCACAATATACTCAATACAACGCAGTGGCACTCGTGAAAGTTGAAGATTAAATTGAATCTTTCTATCAGAAGTTAAGCAGCTTCCCCACTGTTTTTGCATAAGTAGAATAGACCAATCAATCGTATCAAGCTCTTCATTCATTATAGTAGTCCATTTTTTTACATATTTTTCAAGTACGGGACGAAGTTCTGCACGATAAAACTCCTCCATTACATTATGGCGGCGTTCTATCGAAGCATCTTTGCGAACATACATTTCAAGGTACTTGACTTTTTTTATTATATGTCCACGTTCTGTAGTAGGTATAACCTTTAGCATATAGCGTCTGCCCAGTAAGTAGTGACTTTCACCTGAAACATACTCACGCTCATCCTGTCGATCCTGAGCAAGTACCTCTCTGCGTTGCTTTCTTATCCATGGAAGTTTGGTATATAGGAACATACTAACCTCGTCATCCTTCATATAATCGGGTACAGAGATATGTACCCATCCGTTTGGAGGATATACTGCAAGGTGAATATTTTTTATTTCCTTATGTTCTACTTCTATGTCAAACTCTGCTATTTTCATCAAAACTCATCATTATTTCTGGCAATGTTCAGTACTATTTCAACCTTGTCAGTTGGCATACCCTCAACCTTTTCAATTGCCTTTTTCAAGGCGCGCTGACGAATAGGATTCTCACGGAAGCCAACCTCAGCATTTTCCTTGATTGCAAGATAAGTACGCAGAGCAAGCGTTTCATTGTCACCAAGGTTATCATATAAAGCCTTCTTTCCTTCGGTGTTGATGTCTTTCGGATACTCTCTCTTACTACCACGCAAATCCCTAATAATCTCAACGATTTTGCGAAGGGTCACCTTGTATTCCTCCGTTTGTTGCTTCATTTCTTCGAGAATCTTGTTTAGTTTCTCGCTTAATTTGTCGTAATAGTCAGGGTTCGCATCGCGCTTGCGGACGATATATTTACGCACATTGGATGCTATAGTCTCTGCAGCAGCTGGCTGACCACCCACTTCCTTTTCACCTTCAATGATAGTGTCGATGCCATCAGGATCATCCTCTGTCTTGTCGGCATCAATGATATCAAGGAACGAGAAATCGTCGAGCCTTTCCAATACGTTCGACTTCGGTGCTTGAACGTATTGGTCAAGCAGCTGGCGCATCATGGAGTTGTACTGTTTTAAGTCGGTTATGTCGCCAGAGCGAAGCATAATTGCCTTGCGCAGTTCATCATAGTCCGTTACCTTCTTGTGTATATTCTTAGCTTCTTCTGCTGTATATCCTGCCTCTACCATCTGTGTTGCAATGGCTAGATAGCGGTTGGTCAAAATGAGAACGGCATTATAGAAGTTTTCACGCTTGCTGGCGTTTTCAAGTGAAACTGCCTGTTGTTCATCTACAGGAGTTGTAGCTTGATCAAATACGAAATAATCGAAGTATTGGTCAGCTTCTCGTGGCTGTTTAACAAATTGACAGATGCCTTCTATCTGTTCTAATGCCTGGTCAAGGTCTTTTTTGCCCTGCTCCAGACGATTTTTCAGCAGTCCTGCCACGTCTTCCGAGTCGAATGCCGAGAATGCACCACCAGTGTATTGTCCGTTGGTATAGTCTTCCACAGCCCCTTTTATCTCATTGAACAAATCTTTGTAGTCTATGATATAGCCAAACTCCTTTCGGTCGCTTTCCACACGGTTCACTCGACAAATAGCTTGAAAGAGATTGTGGTCTTCCATGTGTTTGTCTATATACAGATAGGTGGCCTTCGGTGCGTCGAAGCCAGTAAGCAGTTTGTCAACGACGATGAGAAGCTTTAAACTGCCTGGATGGTTAACGAACTCAGTCTTTGCCCATTCCTCAAACTGAATAGCGGACTTGTCGCCCATCATTTTCTTGGCCATGTTGCACTTGAAGGTTTCCTCGTCGTTATCTGCGTCGGTACTATGCCCCTGTGTGATACTTACTCCGTTTTGTGGGTCATAACTCGAGACTACGGCTGTCTTACCTTTCAGCTCTGTACCCTCAAAACACTGCCAATACTTGTATGCCTGATAAATCTCGCCAGCCACAAGCATGGCGTTTCCGTATCCCTGCGCCAGTGGAGGCAGCAAAATCATGTCCTCACAAATATCTCGGACAATCCGCTTTACTCGCTCATCGCTTGAATAGATGCTTTGCAAAGTTGCCCATTTCCGTTGCAACGCTTCCTTTGCCCTGGGTGTCATGTTTGTGGTCTTGGCATCGAAGATTCGATCTATCCTTGACTTGTCACCCTCGTCAATCTTCTGCTCCACGTTTCGAGGTTCATAGCGAAGATCGAGAATCACCTTGTCATGCACGGCTTCATCGAACTTATAGGTGTGGATGAATGAGCCGAATTGCTCTAATGAGGTCATCTTGCTCTTCTTCAGCAGAGGTGTGCCGGTGAAGCCGATAAACATCACGTCGTCACCCATTATCTTACGCATAGCCTTGTGAAGGATGCCACCCTGTGTCCGGTGGCATTCATCCACGAATACCACAATCTTGCCCTTGGGTGAGAAGTCTGGTGGAAGGGATTCTGCAACTTTCTCCATCGCTTCTTCTACGCTGAGTTGCGATTTTTTGTCTCCGATTACAATTTTGTCGTCTGCTTCGTCATGCAGACCCAGCCCGAACTTATGTATCAGCGTGCAGATAATGCTGTGTGTGGACTTGTTAAGTGTCTTGATTAGTTGATCGCCACTCTTCACACGGAAAGGCTGTTCGCCTGTTTCTTTAAAGCCGTTTTCTATCTGCTTGTCCAGTTCGTCGCGGTCTGTGACGATTACAATACGTGCATCGTCGCCTTGCTCCTTAATCCATTGTGCCAGCCAGACCATTGTTAGTGACTTTCCAGAACCCTGCGAGTGCCAAATGATGCCACTATCTTTCTTCATAAAGCGCCTCTTGGCAGCTGCTAACGCGAAATACTGATTGGGACGAGCCGCTTTTTTGATGCCTCCGTCGTAAATGATACAGTCGTGAATGAATTCTAACAAGCGGTTGGGCTCCAACATCTGTAGCAGCGAGCGCATCATTTCGTTGGGATAGTCGGCTTGTGAGAACTGTGAAGGTTCGCAAGGTTCGCCTGTTGGCTCTTTCCATTTCAGCCAGAACTCTTCGGGTGTTTTTATCACTCCATATTTTACGCCCTCGCTTTCATTACCTGCCAATAAGAGCTGTGTGGTAGTGAAGAAATGAAGAATCTCTCCGTCCTCTTGGTTACGACGATTCTGACGGATAGCATCAGCAACGCTAACAGAAATTTTCTTCAATTCAAGCACTACAAGGGCTATACCATTCACATAAATAACGATATCAGGCCGACGGTGTTTAAGGTCTTCTGTTACCCTACGCACCGTAACCTCCTCTGCTATTGCGAAGTCATTGTTCAGGGGATTCTTCCAGTCGATATACTGCACCTGCTTGTTTGGCATACCATATCCTTGGCTTACCTTCTCGCCATCGCGCAGCAGCTTGTAGGTGGCAAGGCTCTTGTCAAAGAGGTTGGCGTAAGTGCTACATGCTGCAGCCTGTTTAAGAGAGCGGATTGCTTCGTCTGCTTGCTGGGCATTGTATCCCTGCTGGGAAGTGAGGAACAGGCGAAGCTCCTCCTCGCGGATATTACTGTTCTCAACATCTTCAAGATTGCCAATATAGCGGTACTTTGGCAATACTGACAGCAGAAGGTCGATGGCACGGTTCTGTGTATCTCGTTCTGGTTTTATGATTCGCTGGTATGTCATATCAAACGGATTTTTCCTGTTAGTAACTGTTGCATCATACCCTGTTTGAGGGATTGATATTTAGTAAGGCTATTCTCTAAGACCAGTATTTCATCATCAAATCCATCGATTACTTTGAGAATGGCCTTCTGTTCCTCGGGTGAAGGAAGTTGTATTTTGATTTTACTATAATCAGAAATCCAATACCTTTTATGCTCTGTCATTGGAAATTTTATGCGCTGCATTATCTCAAAGACAACCTTTAATATATTTTCCTCATTTCTTAAACGTAGCATCTTCATTGCAGAAGATTTTGCCTTAAATGGAAAATCCACATATTTTGACTCTGTGACAAAATCATCAAATATTATAACTGGCAGGTTGTCATATATTCCATAATCTTCAAATGTATATCCTAAAACGAAGGTCTTTCCTGCTGTTAACACAGGTATTCCCGCCTCTGCATATTCAGTAGAGGATACCAAGTACTTTGACGGTTGTTCATAAGAAAGGACATCCCCCAATTTATATTCTCTCCATTTTCCAGTAAACCCTGGTAATCTTCTTTTGCCAGAGAGCAATTCCTGCATTACTCCCTCTTTGATGTTCCTTTTTTTCTCAGTGAGTTTCTTGGCTGTTGCGATAAGGTCATCAATGTCAGAAAGGGCGGTGGCAATGCGAGATTGCTCTATCTTATCTTCTGGATAACTTAGAAACGTAGATTTCAGATTGTCATTATAAAGTCTGCTTATGGTTCCACCATTTTCAGACTTCCAACTAATAATTTTGAAATAGTGTTCTAAATATGGGTTAACAACATCTTTTTCTTTATGGTCAATCCACACAATGTTTGAATCTTGAAAATAGGCATCTTCTCCATCAAATACAATGGTTCTACCGATTGTACCAGCAGCGGAAATCAGTATTGCTCCTTTCTTGGGATAAGGGTACATACCTTTGAATTGTTCATATAACTCTCGTGGTATGTATGCGTCGGCCTCTTTACCGAAAGTGCCAATTTTGTAAAATGGTACATCGCCAGTAATATCGGTTTGTTCTTTCAAAATGCGCTTGCACATTTTGACTTCACCGATTGCCGAAAGTGGAACTGCTTTCCAATCTTCGGGAATCAAGCCAACCTCACTATTTTTGAACTTCGTTTCTATCATAGCTCGAATCCCATTTCTTTAAGGTGTTTAAACACTAATGCTTCTTTCTCGGCAAACGACTGGCTAAGTTCACCAAGAGTAAACTCATAACGGCTGTGCATGTCATTCACCTCGGTCACGATGCGGTGCATAGCGGTCTGCATTTCATCGCTCACTTGTGATGAAATGTCGGTGAGCCATTTGTCATTAACTATCACATTGCGAGCTTTGTCCTCTGTAAGTTCACCATAGACACGTACAATCTCCTTAAAGAGTTTTGCGTCAAGAGCTTTTATTTCCGCCTTGACGGTCTTTTCGCTCTCTAACAGGTCAAGGTATTGCTGCCAAAGGTTGTGCTGTTCCTTTGTGCTGTATTCCCAATTTTGTGAATTATCAAGAATCTTTTGAACAACTTTCTTCGTGATGTTCTGACCATCCTCAAACAGATAGTCAAATGGTTTGCGCAATTCGGCTATCTTCGCCTTGTTCGCCTTGTTGCTTTTTTCAAGATAAGGCGCAAGGCTTGCCAAGAATGCCTTCTCTTCATCCGTCAACCGGTGGGAAGAGCACCGCTCCAACTTTGTGCGAATATTCTTTTCGTTAAGCTTACCATAGAAGATGGCATCATCAAAATTGCCCTCATCCTCGTCAATCATTGTCTGCTGCTTTTCCTGAATTTCAGCAAGTATAGCTATCCTTTTGTCAAACTCCTGTTTCAAGTCATTCAAAAAGACTTTGACTGCTAGGTCAACTGGCAGCAAATCACAAGAGAGGTCAGTCCACTTTGGATTCTTCTTTATCGGCACAATGAGACGAGGCATCCATCCGTCACGCGAAATCATAAACAGATCATCCTGCAAGGTGTCGTTATAATAGCGAAGCAACTGGTCATAGACATCATACGCATTTACCAGCGAACTGTCCTTCAGGAATGTGTCAAGTATGCTTTGTCCCCATAAGGCGATTTCCTCTTTTGGCTTACTGTCCTTACCAACAGCCATCATGAGCGGCTTTGTCTGGTCGCACCATTTTTGGATAGTCTTGTTAAACACTTTCCTTTGGGCTTTGAAACTCTCTTCATTACTGATGGTTTCAAAAACTTTCTGCTTCTCAACAGTCAACGAGTAGAAACCATCGCGGAAAGGAGCAAATAAAGCCGATCTCAATGTTGGGCAAATGTCCCAATACTGTTGCAAACGGTCAATGTCAAAGACTGGTATTCCGCCATGCAGATGTCCGTCAATGTTTTGGTGTATCTCTTTATCTTTAGGAATGACATAACGAGACATATTCAGATTAAAACCGTTACGTTCTATTTCGTACATAGGATTGTTTTCTCCTTCTTGCTGTGTTGTTTCAAAGGTTGAAAGATGGGCGAAATGAGGCTCATCTTTACGACGCTTCCATACGTCAATCACGCGCTTGATGTCTTGTTCGCGTAGACGGATTTTGGAATCGTCATCCTTATAACCCAGCTCGCTGGCATCTATAAAGAACACGCCATCCTGCACACGATGATTTTCAAGCACAAGCACATTGCCAGCAATAGAAGTGCCATAAAAAGCATTGGCAGGGAAGGCAATAATACCAGAGAGCAACCGTTGTTCGACAAGCCATTTACGTAGTCTTTCTTCATCACCGCCACGTGTCAAGACACCATTAGGTAGGATGATGGCACACTTTCCTCCAAGTTTCATAGACTTTACGCAGTGGAGCAGGAAGGCAAAATCGCCATACTGCTGTGGCGGAACGCCCATTTCAGGATTCCAACGCCCCCATTCGTCAGTTTCTTTAGCAGTCAGCATCCAGTTATGGAGAGAAAATTTAGGATTGCTCACAACGTAATCATAAGTCTGCAATTTGCCATTTGCCACATGCTTGGGCGAATTGAGTGTGTCACCTTGAAGAATATTAGGTGTTTCGCAGCCGTGAATCACCATGTTCATGTAAGACAACTCGATGTTGGCAGGATCAATGTCTTGTCCGTCAAGACTTACATTATTCTTGGCTGCCGCACGAACACGAAGAAGAAGAGACCCCGAACCACAGGTAGGGTCGTATGCAGATACCATTGGTCTTTCATCCTGATCTATGCCAATAAGAAGAGCCATAAGTCGGCTAATCTCTGTTGGAGTATAGAATTGTCCTTTATCTTTACCTGCAAGACTGGCAAAGTTACGCATCAGATATTCGTAGGCATCGCCAATAAGGTCATCATCAGCAGCACGGTTATGCGAGAAGTCTAGCCCATCATCTTGGAATGCAGCAATAAGTTCAGCTATAAGCTTTGAACTATCTTCGGCATTACCTAACTTCTTATCACAGAAGTCGTGGTCTGATAGGTTAATGATGTCCTGCAAACCGTTAGCTTCTGAAATTTTCTCTATGATTTTATTTAGAGAATCACCTATAGTCCTCTTACCTTTCAAAGCAACAATGTCCTCAAAGAAACATCCCTCTGGAATCTCAAGGACAGTATTATCTCCTGACTTAACTTTGTCGGAAATATACTTCAGGAAGAGAATAATCAACACATAATTCTTAAACGACTCAGCTCCAATGCCACTATTACTTCGAAGTTTATTAGCACATTTTGTAAGTGTATTATATATTTCTGATTTTTTTAATGCCATATTTCATTTGTTTTAGTTTCTTTTAAAAACCTCGCTGAATCTCCCGACTGAGCGAGGGGGGAACATTTTTATAACCTTTTACCTATTATAAAAATAGGTTGAATGTTTACTCTCGTGGCCTTCACAGGAGACGGAGTGATAAAACTTAATAATTAATAAATATTTGTTTCTTCTTAGAAATTGATGTGTATTTCGCCTTCCCATTCCGTTTTCACGACAATGCTCCCAATCTGTACGATGCCGTACTTGGAGAATGCATTGCCAAGGTTCTCGACGGTAGGTGGGAACAGTTCGTCAGCCTCACACTCAGGATGCCGGTTGTGGAACTTGGCGAACTTAGTATAATAATTGCAAACACTATCAGCCGAGGTTTGCAGCAATCCCCGACTTTCGTTATAGTATTCAAGCATATTGGTATGGATGGTGTCCTCTTCTACCGAATCAGCGGTACAGGAAGACACAAAAAATACTGCACCCACACAAAGTAGGCACAGCATCAATGGAATCCGCAATAAATAATTGTGATTATACTTTACAGAAATACCCCCCCCAAGTAAGGATTTAGACATCTGTGGGGACGATTCTGGGTATGTGGTAGATTGTTTCATGTAAGTTTTAGTTAGTTCTTGGTTGCAAAGTTACCACATTTCCACGAAACTACCAAACAAAATGCGATTTTTTCATTGTTTGAAATGCGTGATTTTGGGTAAAAGTCAACACTATACAGGGGAAAGACTGCATTCAACCTATGTCAGGGTTAAGGTAAAAACCATTCAACTTTTTCTAGGGTAGTACAAGATATGGACATATGGACATGTGGACATGTGGACATGTGGACATTTACTAATTCTGATTTTCACAAACAAGACAGAATGAAAGTAAGAGAAATCTTAAATAATAATTTTAATATATAATATATATAATATGTATATTATATATATTATATATTAAGTTTTTTCCTTCGATTTTTCAAAAATCATAAATGTCCTATGTCCACATGTCCACATGTCCACATATCCTATCTAGTTACAGAATTATCGTCTTTTGCAATCTAGACTTTACAATTATACATATAATTAAAAATTATATGTATTTAATGCATTTTCTTACAAAAATATTTTGCCATTTGTAAAATTATTCGTAACTTTGCAGTGCAAATCAAGGGACGGGCAAAACATCGCTCACGAACGAAAAAATTTGCAGCCCCTAGGGGTAACAAAAATTCCCCTTAAGGGAAAATAAAAAAGGGGTCGAGCGA
>JAEEGL016167115.1_pt1 | contig 16259 bp, 9 predicted proteins | sample 9134231 | NCBI WGS metagenome assembly JAEEGL01 (sample SAMN16246548, study PRJNA631951) | gut metagenome | biome: gut microbiome; feature: rumen; material: fiber-attached | host: Bos | place: Iran: Karaj | collected 2018-10
CAGTATTAAAGTCATTATTCCGCAGTATGGTTTTAAAGTGATTCTGTTAGTTCATGTTGGATTGAAAAAAGTTTGTTACAAAGTGAACAAAAAGTGAATAAATGTCTTCAAGACACTGAAAAATGAGTTTTCTGTGTTTTTATTGCTTTAAAAACATTCATTTTTATCTATTTCTTGTTAATTATCTTGGAGATTACTATTCCTTTTTTTACTTTTGCACAGTAAAGTCAGACTAAAACACAATCCATTTTGAACTAACCTAACATGAAAACTGGTATTCAAATGAATTGAACAGCTAACATTTACCAAGGTTCCAATTTCCAAAATTTTAAACAAAAATCTCTACCATGAGTGTTTTGTTCCGAAACATGGAAGTAACAGAGCCTCAAATTATGAAATTATTTTTACTAACTTTATTATTAATTTTAAAACAAAATCAAAAAATGAAGAAGTTTACTCTTTTTCTATTGACTATGGTTCTTTCTGTAGTCGGTGCTATTTCTTCGTTTGCAGGTGAGAAGCCAGTACCTACGTTCTCAGAACTGAATACGGATGGTACAGTTGCGCAGTATCTCTACAACGTTGAATTTGATGGCTTCCTTGTTGGAGCTAACGATTGGGGCACACGTGCTTCAGTTGACCCAACAAAAGCGCTTAAAGTAACAATCAGCGCTGTTGATGGTGGTACTTTCAAAATTGGTGAAATGAGTCCAGATAATGCCGATGGTGTATGGATTGATGGAGCAAGAGAAGGTAACAACAAGTTTACAATCACATTAGGCGAAAACAAGACATTCACTATTGGATGTACTAGGTTCGCAGACACATACCTTACATGGGGTGGTGATCCAGCTGATACAAAATTGAATTTTACTGCTACTGCTACAAACGGAACTTGGGCAGCTGTAAGCGAAAGTGACTATGCTGATTACATTGCTGCTTTGAAGAAATATAAGCAAGAGGAGAATGGTATTATTCGCGTAAAGGCAGATACAGAGTTCACTGGTGAAGTTGCAGAACTTGACGGAAAGACTCTTGTTCTTGTTGATGCTGAATCAAGCGACAAACTTCTTTGCAATATAGGTGACAATCAGGATATGGTTGCCACAAGTCTTTCTGAGCTCGAAGGTACAGAATTTATCTATACTAAGTTCGCTAAGGTTGATGTTGAGGTTGAAGGCGTTGAAGGTGATATCTTCACAATGCAGATGCTCAACAAGGATGGCGCAAACTTCTCTAAGTGGAGCACAGATGGATATGTAAACTTCCAGCCAGAGGGAAAGAATGTTGTATTTGCACTTGGTCTTGACAAGGATGGTTCTCGCATTTGGGGACAGGATGGTCCAAACCTCGGTCTTTGGACAGTTGAAAAGACAGAAAACGGCTATGTAATCAAGAATGTTGGACGTAATAATTACTTCAACCACTCAGCAGCTGTTACAACAACAGCAGAGCCTGTTTACTTCAAGTTCTATGCTGAGACTGAGTTCTACAAGCCTACAACTCCAGACCCAGAGCCAGAGCCAAAGCAGCTTACTGCTGGTGACTACTTCATCATCAATGCTGAGTCAGGCAAGTTCCTTAATGGTAACAACGCTTGGGGAACAAAGGCTTCTGTAACAGAGGCTGCTCAGCATATGACTCTTGCAGTTCTTGAGGATGGTACATACACTATTGATTCACATATCTCAAATGGTGGAGCTAACCACTTCGTCAACGCAGGTGAAAACTTGTTCGTAGATGGTGCTGCTTCTGCACAGACTATTGCAGAAATCAGCAATGGCATCTTCTCTATCAAGGATGTTAATGGTAAGTTCCTTGCTGCTGACGCTGAAGGCATCGTAAACTTCAATGCTGAGGATGCAACAAGTGCTGCTGCTCAGTGGAAGATTGTTACAAAGGAAGAGCTTCTTGCTACATTCGACAATGCAACAGCTGAGAACCCAGTTGATGCTAACTTCCTTATCAGCGACGCAAACTTCGGACGTAACAACACTTACAACTCTGCATGGCAGGGTGACAAGCCAACATTTAATGGCGCAGATTATCGTAATGGTGTATTTACTCCATGTGGTCTTATCGCAGAAGTATGGGGTGGTAACGTGAAGAAAGCTACTGATTACTATCAGGAGGTTGAGGTTCCAAACGGTGTTTACACACTTACTGTTCAGGGATTCTATCGTTACAACAACACAGATGAAAATACTAATGATGTAGCACAGACTGCACATGCTGATGGCACAGAGGTAATCTACTCTAAGCTTTATGCTAACAGCGATACAGTAAGCCTCAAGAGCCTCTTTGATGACGAGGTTGTTGCTGCTGCTGCAAGTGATGAGTCTGTAAAGGTTCCATTCTCTTTGACTGAGGCTGGAGCTGTATTTGCTAAGGGTTACTATGTTAATACAGTTACTGTAGCTGTTAAGACTGGCGTTCTTAAGTTTGGTGTTACTAAGACAGAGCACATCGGTACTGACTGGACAGTATGGGATAACTTCCGTCTTACTTACAACGGTAAGTTGGATGAGCCAGTTCCTGCAATTGATGAGGCAATCGCTAAGCTTGATCTTGCTCTCAAGGCTGCAAACGAAAAGCTTGCTTCATATAACTGTGGTGACGCTCTCTTCCAGTATTCAGAGGCTGAGCTTGCTCCACTTTCTAACGCTATCGCTGCTGCTAACGCAGCTAAGGTTGCTGAGGATGCAACAGAAGAGTCAGTCAATAATGCAAGGACAGCTCTTAACGAGGCTGTAGAGGCATTTGCTCCAAAGGCTAACGCTCCTAAGGAGGGTCAGGCATATATCCTTTCTCTTACTACAGCTGATAACAACCAGCTTTCTGTATCTGCAGACGGTATCAAGATTGAAGCAGAGGGTACTCCTGTTTACTTCGTAGCTCAGGAAAACGGCTATGCTATCTCTAATGGTACAGAGTATGTAAACTACGAGGGTAGCAACAATTGGACAATGACAGCTTCTGCTGAGGCTTATGGTTGGACAATCGCTCTTGCTGACGGTGGTTACTCTATCACTGGTAAGAATGGTCTCCTCGGAACTAATGCTAATGAAACAGCTGCAGGCTCACCTTGCTATGGTGACAAGAAGACTACAAATGGTAACTACATCTGGACTATCACTGAGTATGTTGCTCCAGAGAAGCCAGATGCTATCGAGACTGTAGAGACTGAGGCTACAACTTCTGTTAAGAAGGTAGTTGTTGATGGTAAGGTATTCATCGTTAAGGATGATAAGACTTTCAACGTTGCAGGCGCTCTACTTAAGTAAAGGTTGACTTCTTTACAAAACCTTAAATAATTGAAAAGGTGTGGAAGCAGAAATGCTCCACACCTTTTCTCTTTTTCAGTACGTAACGAACGTACTGAGAGTACGCGACGGTAGTACTGTGAGTACGTAAGCGACGTACTACGACATAGTACCATTAGTCTGTGTTTACTGTTGTAGCTTCAGTCTATCAAGCAGATGAATGTAGAGACTGATTGCTTCGTCTATTTCACTAATCTTGATGAATTCGTCGGCTGTATGTGAACGGGAACTTTGTCCTGGTCCAAGCTTTAGACTTGGAAAGCGCATAAGTGCCTGATCACTTAGGGTAGGAGAGCCGAAAGGAACGAGTCCTGCTGCTATGCATCGCTGTACGAAAGGATGATTTATGTCTATGCGTGAAGAACTGAGACGGAAGCTGCGAGCCTTGAGTTCAGACTTCAAGTGCTGCTGGAAGAACTCGAATATCTCCTCGTTTGTGTAACACTCGTTGCTTCTCACGTCAATGGTGAATGTACACTGGTCAGGAATGACATTGTGTTGTGTACCAGCATTGACAATAGTGACGGTATTCTTGACAGGACCTAATAAGTCTGTATGCTTTGGGAATACCCATTCTGACAACCACTTTATATCCTCAATGGCGTGATAGATGGCGTTGTCACCTTCGTTGCGTGCGGCATGGCCAGCCTTGCCGTGAGCCACAGCATCAATGACCATAAGCCCTTTTTCTGCTATTGCTGGTTGCATACCTGTAGGCTCACCCACGATGGCAAAGTCAATCTTTGGAAGCAATGGCAATACACTCTCAATGCCGTTCTTGCCCGATACCTCCTCCTCGCATGATGCGAGATAGATGATGTTCAATGAAGAATGAAGATTGAAGAGTGAAGAATCTTTTGTGCAATAGCAGAGAAACACCTGCATAAGTGATACAAGTCCACCGCCACAGTCGTTAGAACCAAGACCATACAATGTGTCATCCTCAACGGTTGGTGTGAATGGATTGTGTTGCCATCCAGCCACAGGCTTGACGGTGTCAATATGTGCGTTAAGCAGTATGGTTGGCTTCGATGCGTCATAGTCGTTAGCTATGCACCACACGTTGTTGCCGTGGCGATTGACGGTAAACACATTGCCAAGTGCTTCATTGCTTGTGTTCAATTCTGCTAAGAGAATATCAGTTGCAGCAGCCTCATCACGACTGATACTTGGAGTGGAAATAAGCCTTTTAAGCAACTCCACGGCAGAACTCGTCATCTCAGTATTATTCATTTTCAAGTCTTTTATATATTTTTAAGCACCAAAGTTACAACTTTTTGATTAGAAACTCGTAACTTTGCACGAAATTGAACGAAAGAAGCTATAACTTAGCTAACTTCATATCAAGAAAAAGAATAACAATAAACAATAATATAATGGCACAGGAAGACATCTTCAAGAAAGTGGTTAGCCACTGCAAGGAGTACGGTTTCGTATTCCCATCATCTGAGATTTATGACGGTCTCGGAGCTGTTTATGACTACGGTCAGAACGGTGTAGAACTCAAGAACAACATCAAGCAGTACTGGTGGCAGTACATGGTTCTCCTTCACGAGAACATCGTCGGTATTGACTCTGCCATCTTCATGCACCCAACTATATGGAAGGCTTCAGGTCATGTTGATGCATTCAATGACCCACTCATTGACAACCGTGACTCTAAGAAGCGTTATCGTGCTGACGTCCTCATTGAGGAGCAGATTGCAAAGTACGAGGATAAGATTGAAAAGGAAGTAGCAAAGGCAAAGAAGCGTTTCGGCGACAAGTTTGACGAGGCTCAGTATCGTGCAACATCAGAACACGTACTCGAGAATCAGGCAAAGCGTGATGCTCTTGAGAAGCGTTATCAGACTGTGATGAACGCACCGGGCGGTATCGACCTCGAAGGCATGAAGCAGATTATCATTGATGAGGAAATCGCTTGTCCTATCTCTGGTACTCGTAACTGGACAGACGTTCGTCAGTTCAACCTCATGTTCAAGACTGAGATGGGTGCTGCTGCAGAAGGCGCAAGTACTATCTACCTCCGTCCTGAAACAGCACAGGGTATCTTCGTTAACTACCTCAACGTACAGAAGACTGGTCGTATGAAGCTTCCATTCGGTATTGCCCAGATTGGTAAGGCATTCCGTAATGAGATTGTTGCACGTCAGTTCATCTTCCGTATGCGTGAGTTTGAGCAGATGGAGATGCAGTTCTTCGTTAAGCCAGGAACAGAGTTGCAGTGGTTCGAGGAGTGGAAGAAGCGTCGTATGGCATGGCATCAGGCTCTCGGATTCGGAAGCGAGAACTACCGTTTCCACGACCACGACAAGCTTGCTCACTATGCTAACGCTGCTACAGACATTGAGTTCAAGATGCCATTCGGCTTCAAGGAGGTAGAGGGCATTCACTCTCGTACTAACTTCGACCTTTCTCAGCATGCTAAGTACTCAGGCAAGAAGATTGAGTACTTCGACCCAGAAGACAATACAAGTTACACTCCATACGTTATCGAGACATCTATTGGTGTTGACCGTATGTTCCTCTCTGTCATCTGCCATAGCTATGACGAGGAGAAGCTCGAAGGCGGTGACACTCGTACTGTCCTCCACCTCCCTGCAGCACTTGCACCAGTCAAGCTCGCTGTATTCCCACTTACAAAGAAGGACGGACTTCCAGAGAAGGCACGCGAGATTATCGACGACCTCAAGTTCCACTTCAACTGCAAGTACGAGGAGAAAGACCAGATTGGTAAGCGTTATCGTCGTCAGGATGCTATCGGTACTCCATTCTGTGTAACAGTAGATAACCAGACTCTCGAGGACAACACAGTAACACTCCGTTACCGTGACACAATGGAGCAGAAGCGTGTAGCTATCTCTGAACTCCGTGGCATCATCGAGGATCAGGTATCTATCACAAGCCTTCTTAAGGGACTCAAGTAAGTCCCTTAAGAATTAAAAGTTATAATTTAAGAGTTAAAAGGTGAGTGAGAAGTTATTGAGTTTGTAAGTTTTTAAGTTCTTGAGTTCTTGAGAATGTGAGTTCTTCTTTAAGTTCTTGCGATATTGGACTTCTAAACTTTTAAGCTTTGAACAGATAAGCAAACAGACTTGCGTCTTAACTTCATAACTTCTCACTTCTTAACTTCTAAGACGAAACATCTAACAATGAAACAGATATTCAACATACTTACAATATTGACACTTTGTACCTCAGCATTTACTTTTGTTTCTTGCCAGGAGACAGATGCTGTAAGCGACTATGACAACTGGGAAGAGCGTAATCAGGCTTTTGTCGATTCCATTGCAAGAGTTTGTGCAGCAAATGAGGATGGCAAATGGGTCAAGTTCTGTGCATTTAATCTTGACCCTGAGGTCGAGAAAGTGAACGTGAATAACAATCATTATATCTATGTACACAAGAATGTTGATGGCACTGGTTCATATCGTCCACAGTATAAAGATATCGTAAGAGTACACTATCTTGGTCATCTGATTCCATCAGATACGTACAAGAATGGTTTTATCTTCGATAGGTCATATAATGGATACACTCTCAATGAGAAGATTGATGTACCAAGATTGTATAGTGTGGGTAGCATGACAATAGGAATATCTACTGCCATAATGCAGATGGTTGAGGGGGATGACTGGACTGTGTATATACCGTATGAACTTGGGTTCGGTACAGAGGATTGTAATATCGTTCAAGGATACTCTCTACAGTACCCTAATGTTCCTTCCAGTTCTGTTGAAAAGAAATATTCATCTGTTCATGGTTGTTCTACGCTTATCTATAATTTTAAGTTTGCTAGGGTGTATAAGTATGGCATAGATACCGATTATACGTGGTATTAACATGCGTTGCAGAACAAAGCATGAGTTAAATGTTATGAGTTAACAGTTAAAAGTTAAGTTGTGAAATTAAGAGTCATGAATTATTAGTTTTGTAACTCTTGATTCTTAATTCAGAATTATAGTTGAAAATACTCTGACGTAGCGTCAACAAAAAATTGACGCTGCGTCAGTTTTTTATTGACGGAGCGTGAGCCATTTTTCACAGTTGTGCGTCAATCGTTCTAAAGTTCTCAACTTTTGCGTTATTGTTGCGCAACTTTCATGTAAAAGTTCTCAACTTTAAAATGTACAGGTATAATGATATTTGTGCACCTTTTTTAACATCTGTTTAACGATTATTAAACACTTGTTAAATGGATGTTAAAAGTTTCTCCATTGAATGTGACGGTCTCTTGGAGGTATTCACAGTATAGCTCATCAAGAATGTATAGACGAATACGGATGGCCTTTCCGTAGTCATTCTGGCTGCCACATACACGGAACTGGATGACTGACGAACCGAAGTAATCCTTCATTGTTCCTTCTCCACGACATTCTCCGTCTATGTATGCTGCTATACGCATCCTTGATGCGTCAAATGGCTTTCCTCCAATATCTACTGTTGCATATACAATCGTTTCGTCAGGGAAGTCATACTGAGGTGTTGTCCATCGTGGCATGACACACACATAGCATGAATCTATGAGGCTCTGGTATGATGAATATGCCTTGACGTACGTCTCTCCTATCTTGGTGGCAATGATATTGTTGTCTTTGATAGAGAGAATAGTACTTGTTGTTTTCCAGAATACATTGGCATCCGACAATACAGGTGTATATATAGGAGACAAAGAGAACGTGTCGCCCTCCATGATATAGACGGTATCACGATTAAGGTGCATTGCATATCCGTTCTCTTCAATCTCGTCGAAATCGTAATCTACGAGACCGCAAGAGATGATGACAATGCTTATCATTGTCATCATCCCAAGGACTGATATGTAATGCTTCAATTTGTTCATCTTGTTTTGTGAATCTCTTAATATATTTTCTTCATCAGTTTATCTGCAAGATATTCCGTCTTCTGTATTGATGAGTAGTGGACCTGAGCATTGCGAGCCGCAGTCTTTGCTTTGCTGACAGCCTCTACACATTCAGCATGTAAGATATCGAAACTTGTACCATTGAGTGGTTCTCTGTCCTTGCTTGGCAGACGTTCCAGTCGCTGAAGGGTGAGATATGCTGCCTTGTATTGGATAGCAGCTATGTCCGAAGCCTCTTCTGCATCCCTTAGATACCTCTTGATATTGGCTTGTCCGTTCTTGGTGCTATCTGTTATTCCAGCTTTCTTTGCGGCAGCATGACTCATGTTACGAATCTGTGCAATGTTGTTGCGTATGTCGCGGATACAAAGCCTTGATATGGAATCGCACTCTTTGGTACGAACTTCCATCATTAGTGCGGTCTCAGTACAGTCCATTATCTTCTGTATATGGTCATCAATGGAAAGGGTGTCGTCATCATCCTCTTCATATATTCCATCTGTAAAAGCAAGAAGTTCCTTGTCTTGAAGTGTATCTGACGGCTCTACTGAACGATGATGTGTCGGTACAATCCTAAATGGTCGTATATCACTCTTGCCACGGTTTTCTACAAGTACATAGTCGAGTGTTCCCATAGTCCTTGACTCGGTTGTAACCTGAGCAGCGTATAACTTGGTTGGCGACATACGTTTGAGAACGTAATCGGATGGTATTACACATACTGGCGACATGAGGTTACGGATGTGATACACGGCAGGATTATTATCTATGGCATGATCTATCGGTTGTCCTGGTAGTACTTCAACAACTTTCAGAGAGTATGTGTAGCGTACATTGACAGGATTGGACAGGATAATTGATTCTGTCCACGAGAACATTGCATTTAGCGGATCAACCTCAGCATGGTGACTCTGTGTTGCAGAATTAATGACTGGTGCAATCAACTGTGGAGCCTTGGCGAGGTAGCTTACGGAAAAAGTAGCCGTACTGCTGACTGGGTTACTTACCATGACAGGACTTGCATACTTCGGATTATGCCACTTGTAGGCAGCAACAGTCATCTGATACATACCTTCAGGAAGTAGTCCGAATGAGCCACCACTATAACCGCTCATAAGACGGCTGGATACTTTTATATTCTTTGATGACAGATGGCCGAACTGATGTTTAAGGTCTGCCATTGTTATGTGCAACGTACGCAGAGGTGCTATGGTTATCGGCATCTTTGGTTGTATGTCGGCAGGAGTGGCGAGTACGCTCATCCTCTCTGGGTAGTTGCAGTCTATGTTCATCGTCAGATATACGTTCTGTATCTCTGATGTCATGTTCGTAATGCTTATGTTGAAGTATTTACCAGGGTTGTCAATATACATCAATGCCTGTGGTGGTAACACTTGTTGTACTGGTACAACTGTTACCATCACGTCTTGTGCAAGCATCTTGAGGATGCAAAGCATTGCAAATAGTGATATTGCCAATCTGCGTGTCATATTAATTACTTTGTCTTTATTCTTATTGTTTTATTTTGCAATACTGAAAGTGTAAGCGTAGTTGAGACTCACTGTTAAGTCTGTTCCCTTGATGTTGGTTCCTGCTAATACAGAGTTAACGTCAGTATATTTGTTCAGTCCCATACTTGCAGAGAATAGATGTACCTTGTTGAGTGTGTAACTTGCTGACAGTTCCAAGCCCAAGGAGAAACTGTTGTCACCATTGGTTATTCTGTTGTTGCATACGGATAATGTTGCCGAAGCATCAAGCTTGCTATCGCTGAGGAAAGAACGGTTAGCTGTGACGGAACATATATCGCTTGTGTATTCCGTTGAATAGCCTCGTGTATTCTGATGACTATATGCTCCTGTAAAGTTCATGGCAAGTGCATCAACATCTACTCCATACGAACAACCTGCTGCAAGAGTCTTGACATCGCTTTCGCCTACTGTTATTCGGTTTAGATTGTTGTTCTCTGTATAGTTGAGTGATAGTCCTATGTTATGTTCAAGTCCTGTGGTCTCAAAGCAGTATGATGGCATAAGACTATAACTCATCATACGGCGGTGTATCCTTTGTTCATCCTTTATTGCTATTGCTCCGTCTTTCTGGTTCTGTACGTAGCCGTTGAAGAGTGCACTGAGGTTGATATGGTCTGTCAAGCGACTTGATGCACACACATTGTATATATAGCTATACGTCGTGTATAGTTGCTCGCCTGATACATTGTCCGACTGTCGTGCTATGGAACCAGAAAGAGCAACTTTGTTGAAGAGAAAAGAACTGGCAGTAAGTCCAAGACTCTCGTAGTTGTTCATCATGTAGTATGTGCCGAGTGACGTGTAGTCTGGTTGTACTATCCTGTAACAGAGCGAAGCGTTGACGTAAGGTAGGTGTACGTTAGCACTTATGTCGCCCGCAAATCGTGAGAGGGTACTGTAACGTGTGTCAAATACATTGTCAAATGTTGTTATGGTATTCAACTCATCAGCTTCCATATCCGTTGAGAATGCAGATGTGGCAAGGTTGGTCGAGACAGCCAGCCAGTCATACACATTATATCCTGCTTTGATACCAAGTACGAGACTTTCCTGAGGTTTAATGGTACTGTGATAGATATCGCCGAGAGAGCTGAGACAGTCGTATGCACGTAATAGATACACGTCGGCATAATACTTTTTGCCGTCAGTGTAGCCAGCTTTGAATCCCCATCCCATACGTTTGTACTGAGGAGAGCGTGCATGAGGGTCTGTAGGGGCATCATTGACAGCATTGCGAAGCTTTCCATAGAAGAATCCTCCATGCCAGTTGGTGTCCTTGTATTCCAGTCCTACACCATTGAAGGACATATTCATCATGTAGCTATTGAATTCCATAGATGACAGTCCTATGAATCCTTGCCATTTTCCATACGATGGAGAGAGACTGAAAGCTACGCTTGGATGGTTAAAGTCAAGAGTACTATTGGTGTAATAAAAGGAGAAAGGCATATTCACACCATACAGATTGATATTGCCATAGGCATACATGGCATTGCTCATAGGTGACGAGAAACCGTCACCTGATGAGGAATACCTGTATGTGTTCTGCGACCCCACCGCTCCTGTTATCATCAGTGGCGATGCCTTGGATATCTGCGATATGTTCTGCGAACTTGCACATACACAGGTACCAAAGGATAGAGCCAGTAATGTCAATCTGTTCATTTGAATGGATAGATGTTATGCCTTGCCTTTTGTCTTATGTCGGAGAGTTAACTTTACTTCTTTACTTTCCTTACACCATTATTATATTTGACAACATATACACCATGAGCCATGCTATTGACCTTACGTCCTGTTATGTCATGAATCTCTATAATGTCAGTTCCCTTTGTGTTAGCAAAAGAAACACCAGTTGTAACCTCGTCACTGGTTAAGTGGACTGGGTCGCTCAATGAACCTGCCATGTTGGAGTATTTGAGTGACTCGTTTAGGTCTGTTAATTCTCCAGTCTGCTTATTGTATAACTTGAATTTGACGTTTTCTCCGGATTTGCCAGCAACATTCACGAACATATTGCCTGACTCAGATGCACTACCTTCGCCACGACACTCGTCGCCAACAAATGCACCTATGCTATAGTTCTCTGGATTGTCGATACCATCAAGTGAAGCTACTATGGTCATGTTGTCAGCAAATCTTGTTGCATCGTATGTCCATGGTGATGATACATTGTCAACATCTTTTGCTACACGCAATCTTGCGAAAGATGTTGGCGATGATGCCAGACTATTTACCATTGAATTGCAAGTGTATGTAATGTTATCATCAAAGTGCATTGTCACGTTGCTTGACCTTGTGGAATAATACATATATCCCTTTCCTGCTTTAAAGAGGAAAGTTATTGAAGTTTGCCAATTTGTACCATCATATTCCGCAAAGCCATCCTTTCCGATAATCTTGTCACCCTTTGCAGGTGTGAAACCGAGTGCTTTAGTGAGCTGACTTGCTGTAAGGTCAAGTTGGTAAGGATTGTTGAACCAGTTGTAACCCTTGCGTATTTGTTTAGTAACAGCAAAGCCGTTGCTTGTCTTATGTCCTGATGAGAATTGGGTTTCGCCATTTGTCTTGACCTTATACATGCCGTCATTCACGTTGAAGTCGGTTATGTCTCCGAATAATCCGTATGAAGGGTCGTTGTAAAGCAAGCCAAATTGTGAACGTACATCTGCAATGTTTGTCTTTGCCCAGTCGGTATATTTGCCATCATTACCTATCAACCTTATGCAGTTTGTCACATCGTCTGTTGCATACAGTGACAACCATGACCAACCCTCAGGAAGGTAATATGTGTCATCTACCGTTACTGTGCCAGTCTCTTTGTTGTCTGTTGACATGAATACGACACCATCATACAGAACCTTGTATGTTGCCTGTCCGACTATGTTAGCCCATAAATTGAAGTACCACTTATCATTCTTTCTCTCGTAAGATACACGTACCATAGGAACTCCATTGATTTCTGGGAACTGGAACTCCACAAGCGACGGATCGAAAATGCTACCTATAAGATTAGGCAGGTTGATGGTTGCGGGTGTAAACCTTGTAAGGTTGAGCGAAGCAGGGAAGTTGAAACTTACAGGATATGAAGCCGTAAGTTCTGTACTACACTCTTTCTTGAACTGCTCTGAGCCATACTTAGGACCTGTTACGGTACACTTGAGTGGCATCTCTGCACATTCGCCAGTGATGTTCAGCTTGTCACCAGATACGGTAAAATTGCTTGCCCCGTACGTGTTCCAAGAGAATGAGAGTGTGCTCAGTACACTTGAACGGTTCGAAGGAGTGATATCCTTGCCTTTTGCATTTTTATATATGTAAGTGTATGTGAGTGTTTCCTGACGTGGAAGGTCAGCTGTTACACATAATGGAGTGGTAGTTCTAATACCCGTTATGGCAGACAATTCAAGGTTAACCATAGCAGTCTCTTCCGTAAACTTTGAATCCGAAACAGGCTGAAGTCCGTACTCCAGTCCCTTGTGATAAACCTTATATTCGATAGTCTTGTTTATGTCATCGTCATTTCCTACAACACGCAGGCTGTATTTGCCATTGGCGACAGGTGTTTTTGCCGTGGCACGACATTGTCCGTCAATGAACGCAGCAAGTTCGACAATGGAGTCAGCCGTAGCCACTCCACCGTTTATCTTGAGAGATACATACACTGGACTTTCTGTAGGATAATCATATATGCTTGCTGGAGTCCAGTGATCAGCCCATGAATAGCTGCAAGCCAGCAATAGCGTAGATAGTGAAACGATTTTTTTCATAATATTCTGATGTTAGTTGATTATTATATTTCACCTGATTTTGTTCTTATTCTTCGTGGCAAATATACATTTTTTCATTTAGAAAGCATTTAATTTGATAATATAAAAATAGAAATGTAAGACATTTGTTATATTTTATGATGAATTTATGATATAATAATAACTGTTTTTGAATATTTTTTGGACTTTTTTATGGTTATGATGAATAATAATTGTACTTTTGCATTACAGAAACCAGAACATCTATGAAAATAAAGAAAGAGCTAATTGATTTTTTCTCAATCCTGTTTATAGTTATCACGTTTTTTTCATGTGGAGACGATAAAACAAAACACGTAGCAAGTCCTTTTAAAAAGGAAGCACAGGAAATAGCTGACAGCCTATCACTGGCTCAATACCCTGAGTATATTCAGAAGTATAAGGCCTTAGGGGATAAGGATGCTGAGCTGGCTGTACGTATGAACTATGGTAAGACACTCAGGGATAGGTCCATGTTCAAGGCTGCAATAATACAGCATGACTCATGTGTTTCAATTGCAAGGGAGATATGTGATACAATAGAGATAATCAATGCACTCAATAATCAAGGAACAAACTATCGTCGTATCGGTATGATGAAAGAGGCTTCTGATGCCCATTATGAGGCATTGAACCTCTGTTCTATCTTTTCTGATGATACAAGTTTCATTGCAAGAAAGAGCATAACTCGTGCTCTTAATGGTCTTGGCAATGTATTTCTCTCACTCGAAAACTATGAGACGGCTGAGAGTATGTTCCGTCGTGCTCTTTCGTATGAGACGGATGCTCGCAACCCAGTCGGTATTGCTATCAATCTTGCTAATATCGGTAGTGTCAAGGAACATCAGGATAAGATTGACTCAGCATTGATTTACTATATGCAGTCGCTCGAATATAACAGGAGTGCCAATAATGATATTGGTATCAGTCTCTGTTATATGTACCTTGGCAAGCTTGAAGAAAAGAAGAAAAACTATGACGATGCTCTTAAATACTATCGTGAGAGCTATGAGATAGCTTTGCCAACAGGTGATGTGTGGCACTGGATTGAACCATGTATATCCATAAGCAACCACTATTTTAATGAGAGCAAGATGGATTCTGCCAAAAAGTATCTTAGTCTTGCACTCGTAACAGCAGACTCTATCCATTCGATTGAGCACCTTGCAAGGGTATATGAACTGTTTGCCAAGATACATGAAACAACTGGCAATTATGGTCAAGCTATCAATGATATTCACTCCTACAAATTGTATAATGATTCATTGACATCACAGTCAAGTAAGGATCATCTCCAGAACCTGCGTGTGGAGTATGAGGCAAACCGTGTGCGCGAGGCTGAAACAAAGATCAGGACTGAGAGAAAAATCAACGAAATACTTATAATGAGCGGTAGCATTATTTCTGCTATTGTCATTGTTATATTCGTTCTTCTCTTCCGTCTTTTTAAGGTTAATCGTAAGGCAGCAAAGGAAAAGGAACAAATTGCTCTTGAACGTCAGGCTTTCTATCGTGGTGTAACACACCAGTTGCGTACACCATTGACGGTAGTACTTGGTATGACACGTCAGCTTCAGAAGTTCATTCCAGAGAATGATATGCTTGCAAAACGAGAGTTTGACGCTATCAATCGCCAATGTCAGCAGTTGCTTAATCTCGTTACGGAGATGATAGAATACTCTAAGAATGGTAAAGTAAGTCAGACTCCTACGATAAGCGAAATCAATCCTAATCCACATACGGATATAGAGATTCCTGCTGCCATCAATGATGATGACGAGGGACATTATATTCTTCTTGCAGAGGACGAACCTGATGTAGCCCTTCTCATTACAGAGATGCTCAAGGCAGAGGGTTATAGCTATGCCTGGGCTAAGGATGGACAGGAAGCATGGGAAATGATGCATGACAATATGCCGGAACTTCTTATTACCGACATCATGATGCCACGTATGGATGGTCTTGAACTGATGAAGAAGGTTAGGGGAGACGAGAGTATCAATCACCTTCCTATCATTGTGGTTTCTGCACGTGTGGAGAATGAGGATCGTCTTACAGGATTTGAAGCTGGTGCAGAAGTGTATCTCGGTAAACCATTCTTGCCAAATGAGTTGCTTGTTCGTATTCGCAAGCTTCTTGAACAGCGTCAGTTGCTTAAGAGTAAGTTCAAGATTCATATTGGTCAGACAGCCAAGGAGAATAATCCACAGGTTGCCATACCAGAAGATGTTTATGCAACATCTGATACTAAAACAGAGGATTCTAATGTTTCGACAGAGCCTACTGAACAGGCTACAGAGTCAGTTGAAAAGGAGCAGAAAACAGAACCTCAATTCAAGACTCCTGAGATGATGACTGCAAAGGAACGATTGTTCCTTGAGAAAGTTGATACTCATATTCAGAAGAACCTGGCAAACAAGAATCTTAGTTCTGCATCATTGGCAGATGCTCTCAATACGACTACAAGTACATTGAATCGTAAACTCAAGAACCTTACCAATATTGATACTACGCATTACATACGTATGCATCGTATTGCAAAGGCAAAGGACTTGCTTGAGAATACAGATCTTACCATGATGGAGATACAGATTGAATGTGGTTTCGAGACTCCAAGTTACTTCAGTCGTACATTCAAGTCAGATGTCGGTGTCTCACCTTCTGATTATAGGAAGAGGGATAACTAACATTATTGGTGAAAGTTATAAAATGAATGTTAAAAGTTTGATATTACACGTATTTCATGTTGTAA
>JAEEGL016214221.1_pt1 | contig 16259 bp, 10 predicted proteins | sample 9134231 | NCBI WGS metagenome assembly JAEEGL01 (sample SAMN16246548, study PRJNA631951) | gut metagenome | biome: gut microbiome; feature: rumen; material: fiber-attached | host: Bos | place: Iran: Karaj | collected 2018-10
TCATTAAAGCCATTTAAGCCTTCTTCTTTCAATCCGGTATGAAATAAGCCAACCATAATGTCGGGTTGTTCTTCTTGTCGGATAAACTGAACCCATTTGCGAGCCGACTCTACGATATCATCGAAGTAGATACCCGACCATAATTGTTCAGGAAGCCACATGGGGATGGCGGGAGTAATCAATCCAAGAAGAGCAATGCGGATTCCGTCTCTCTCGATAATGGTATATGGTTTCGCGTATGGCTGATGGTTGGCACTTCGAATAATATTCGCACCTAAGATAGGGAAATGGCAGTCGTGTACCCACTTGTCGTACACGTCATGACCTACTTCAAAGTCATGATTGCCGAAGGCAGCAGCGTCATATCCCATGAAATTCATGATATCGGCAGCCAGATGAACTTCATTCTTGGCAATGAAATTGGCAAAATAGGCACAAGGTTGTCCTTCAAGGATATCCCCACCATCGAGCAAGATACAATGATCTTCGCCCCAAAGGTTTCGTTGACGGCGCACGTAGGCCTCAACCTTGCTCAATCCACCATGGTAAGCACGGTCGTTGATAAAGTCATAGCTTAAGAAATTGCCATGTACATCCGTAGTCTCGATAAATTTCAAGACCACTTTTCGTGTATTATCTGATTGATCTGCCCCCATTCTTCTGAGCCTTCATAATTGGCTCTCCAAAGATAGCATTTTTTTGTGAAAAATGCGTATATCTTTTTGTATTTTTATGAAGAAAGTGGAATCTTGTTTAATGGATGGTCACCATGGTTGCGCCAAAACCATATTCACGGAACGAAGCGTCTTGATATTTGTAACTCTTATACTTATGGTTCAACTCTTGAATGATTGCTTTGCGAAGCACTCCGTCACCTTTCCCATGAATGAACACGATACGTTGTCCTTTATGTTGTTTATGTTCCTCCAAAGTCTTGCGAAATACGTCGAGTTGATAGTTCAGGATGTCACCGCTACTCATTCCTGCTGTCGTTTCCAACAGTTCATTGGCATGCAGGTCGACCTCGATGATGTCATTACGTGTCTTTTGTGACTTCTGTCTTTGTGGGGCCGGCTGTTCGGAGGCTTTCTTGGGGAGCAAAGCTTCCTTGATCGTTTCAGCGTTCAAGACCATCTGCTTGGATGGCGCGTCATCCTTTACAATGTCGTAGAGTAAAGCCGGATCTTCGAAGTAGATATTGTCTACAAAAGAATGTAGTTTGTAGAACTTTACTGTGTTGATACGCAGTTCAACGGAAATGGCAGGTTTCAAAGAAAATCCTTTTGAATCCTTGTAGGCGATAACTTGTACGGCAATATGCTCTAATTCATTGAGACTGCTGGTAGCGAATTCTTCCAAGAAGTTTTTTGTGTTCGGTTCGATGAGTCCATGGTTCCGAATCTTCCAGCTGTTGCCTTCGGCCGACATATAAGTATAATAGATAAAGTAGTTACTGTCATTGACAAGATAGGCTTCGAAGTTCGTTGCAGTCATCATCCGTGAGTCCTCCGGAAGGAAAGCTAACAAAACATTCAACTTGTCGCCACCCATTCGTTCGGCTGGACGATAGGTGATAGGCCGTTCTTCTTCCTCGTGTATCTTCTGGGCTGTCGGTTTTGCACTCTTCTCAGCTGATTGATGAGGAATATTGGTCTTAGGATTCACTTGATAGTCATCGCTTCCTATCACGACCACCTCGTTGATAAGGGTTGGTATTTCAAATCCATCCTCATCTTCAACCAATACGATGTTTTTCCCCTTAAATCCAGTGACTGTTCCACCACCGACCTCACTTAAAAAGCGTACTCTGTCTCCTACTTTCATTTTACTTCCTTTCTTATTTTCAGCAAATATCGCTATTTTTGTGCATTCAACGAAATAATTTATCATGGAAGATACCAAACATATCAAAATAAGCGACTTCAATTATCCTTTACCTGACGAACGTATTGCGAAGTTTCCACTCGCAGAACGCGATCATTCCAAACTCTTAGTATATCGACAAGGGGCGGTGAGTGAAGATATCTTTACATCTTTGCCGAATTATCTTGAAAAAGGGGAGATGATGGTGTTCAATAATACAAAAGTAATTCAGGCTCGTCTACATTTTCAAAAAGAAACTGGAGCCCTGATAGAGGTTTTCTGTCTGGAACCGGCTGCTCCGAACGACTATGCATTGAACTTCCAACAAACAGAACGATGCAGCTGGCTTTGCATGATCGGTAATCTGAAGAAATGGAAGGAAGGAACACTTCGCAGAGCCGTAGAGGTAAAAGGGCGAGAAGTCGTTTTTACGGCAACTCGTAAGGAAGCCTGCGGCACAAGTCATTGGATTGACTTCGAATGGAATGATGCTGAGTTGACTTTTGCCGACTTACTCGAAGCTGTTGGTGAACTACCTATTCCTCCTTATCTGAATCGTAAGTCGGAGGAGAGTGATAAACGAACTTATCAGACGGTGTATTCGAAGATTAAAGGTTCAGTGGCTGCTCCGACTGCAGGTTTACACTTTACGGAAAGAGTGTTGAAGGCATTGGATGAGAAAGAAATAGACCGTGAGGAACTGACACTTCATGTGGGTGCAGGTACGTTCAAACCGGTAAAAAGCACGGAGATAGAAGGTCATGAGATGCATACGGAATATGTTTCTGTGAAACGAAGCACCTTTGTTAAGCTGCTGGCTCATCAATGTAAAACAATTGCGGTAGGAACAACCTCAGTACGGACTCTTGAAAGCCTTTATTATTTGGCAGAAATTGTTCGCAAGAATCCTAATGCAGAGCAGAATGATTTACATGTCTCACAATGGACTCCTTACGAAGGGAATCATGAGATGACGACGGAAGAGGCTATCCGCACATTATTGGATTATATGGATAGACACGGTTTGGAAACACTTCATGCCAGTACGCAAATTATCATTGCTCCGGGATACGAGTATCGGATTGTCAAGAAAATGGTAACCAACTTCCACCAACCGCAGAGTACGTTACTGCTGTTGGTATCAGCCTTTGTTCATGGCGACTGGAAAACAATTTACGATTTTGCTTTGGCTCACGATTTTCGTTTCCTCAGCTACGGAGATAGCTCATTATTGATACCATAATATATAACCTCATGAAGAAACTTATATTACCGATACTTGGCCTTTTGATAATGGCTGGGGCACAGGCACAGTTGTTATTTCCACCTGCATTCGGAGGTGATACCGTAAATATCCGTCAGGATAAGATGACAAGGGCGTATATTACTCCTTTGAAAGTGGTATGGTCTCAGCATGTGAAGGATGCTGACTTACTATTGAAACCGAACACAGGACAATCGGATCTTTTTGGCTCAGGAATGTGCCAGATGGAGAGTGCAAAAGGTGATAAAGCTTGTTTGATACTTGATTTTGGTAGAGAATTGCACGGTGGCTTAAAGTTGGTTATCAGTAGTTGTACTCCGTTGAAGACGCCTACATTCCGCATCCGCTTCGGTGAGTCTTTGTCAGAGACATGCAGTGAGTTGAACACAGGGAAGTCGATTGCCGAGACAGGCAGTGTGGCAGATGTTGATTTGCAGAATAATACCGCAACCAATGACCATGCTATCCGCGATATGGTGATGACCGTACCTTTCTATGGACAAATAGAGTTAGGAAGTTCCGGCTTCCGTTTCGTTCGTCTTGATCTTTTAGACGAGGATATAGTGGTGAACCTGAAGGAGGCTACGGCTGTTTTCCGTTATCGGAACATTCCGTACTTAGGTTCATTCAAATGTTCGGACGACCGCCTGAACAAAATCTGGATGACTGGGGCTTATACTGTTCACTTGAACATGCAGGAGTATATCTGGGATGGAATTAAACGTGACCGTTTAGTGTGGTTGGGCGATATGCATCCTGAAACGAGTACTATCAGTAAGGTTTTTGGTGATGAGGAGAGTTTCTATGCCAGTTTGGACTTGGCTTGTCTGCAGTGGCCATTGCCGCAATGGCTGAACGGCATGAGTGCTTACTCGATGTGGTATCTGATTATCCAGTACGATTGGTATCAACACTATGGGAATCTGGATTTTATAAAGAAACATGGAGATTATATCAAAGGTTTGATCGACTTGATTGACACTAAGATTGCGGAAGACGGTACGGAAACCTTATCACCAAGTCGTTTTCTCGATTGGCCATCGAGCTCGAATCAAAAAGGTGTGGAGGCTGGTTACCGTGCTTTACTCTGTTGGGCGTTGCAAGATGGCAAACAACTCTGTCAACTGTTGGGTGATGAGGCTCGTGCTAAGAAATGTGTGCAGATGGAACAACGGTTGCGTAAGAAAATCCTTCCTCCAAACGATTTGAAACAGGCTGCTGCTCTCATGTCGATTGCAGGATTGATGGAGCCTGAGAAGGCTGCACAGGACTATCTCTTGGTTGGTGGACCGAAAGGTTTCTCCACATTCTACGGGTATTATATGTTGGAGGCATTGGCAAAAGCTGGTCATTATGAAGAAGCCATGGATATTATCTCCCAATATTGGGGAGGTATGCTCGATTTAGGTGCAACATCGTTCTGGGAAGACTTTGATCTGGAGTGGACAAAGAATGCAGGACGGATTGATGAATTCGTTCCGAAAGGGAAAAAAGATATTCATGGAGACTTCGGTGCCTATTGTTATCCTGGCTTCCGTCATAGTTTGTGTCACGGGTGGGCGAGTGGTCCGACTGCTTGGATGAGTCAACATGTCTTAGGCATAGAGATTTTAGAACCTGGGTGCAAGACTATCCGCATCAATCCGCATCTTGGAAAATTACAATGGGTGGAAGGAACGTATCCGACACCGAAGGGAATCATTCAGATTCGTCATGAAAAACGTCCTGATGGCACGGTTCATAGCACCATTAATGCACCAAAAGGTATCAAGATTCTGAAGTAACGTTTCTTAGTCCAACGACGCATACATAAATCTTTCAAAACAAACTTAGAACTGGAAGTAGATAAATGGTTGCACATCAGCACTCTTTATCTGAATAATCAGATAAATGAGGAGGATAAATAGGAAAGCTTTTCCTATTAGCGGCATTCTGATAACGACTTTTGTACATTTCTCTTGCCATGCATCGGGTGCCCAATGCATCAAGTAACCGATGGTCATAAGCAGGAACACGCTTCTGTAACCACTAATTAATTGTGGGAAGATGTTTGCGTGGAAATTCGTGAAGATTTGATTCAGCATTGTCAAGGATCCTTCAAAGGTAGAGTTCCGGAAGAAAACCCAACAGAGAGCAGCAAAATGGAAAGTCAGGATGATAGCCGCCGTCTTCTTCCATCCTTGTGAACGGGCAGTTTTCGGTTTGTGACGCAAGTCGCGCCATCCTTTATGAAATGCCAAGGCTAATCCATGTAAGCCACCCCATGCAATAAAGTTATATGATGCACCATGCCAAAGACCTCCTAAGAGCATTGTAATGAGTAGATTGATATAAGTACGTATCTTCCCTTTTCTATTTCCTCCCAAAGAGATGTAGAGATAGTCCCTTAGCCATGACGACAAAGAGATATGCCAACGATGCCAGAACTCGGTTACACTTTCCGACTTGTACGGTGAACGGAAATTGAGAGGGAATCGGAATCCGAGCAACAAAGCAATACCGATCGCCATATCACTATATCCGGAGAAATCGCAGTAAATCTGAAGGGTGTAGCCGTAAATGCCGAACAAATTCTCAATACCGGAGTAAAGGGCTGGGTTGTCGAAGATACGTTCCACAAAATTCACGCTGATATAATCAGAGATAACAGCCTTCTTAAACAATCCGCTGAGAATGAAAAACACGCCTTCTCCAAACATCTCTCGAGTTACCAACAACGGTTTATGGATTTGTGGAATGAAGTCGCGGGCTCGTACAATAGGTCCGGCAACCAACTGAGGGAAGAATGATACGTAAAAGGCATAGTCTAACAATCGATCCAAGGGTTGCAACTGTCGACGATAGACGTCAATGGTATAGCTTAGCGATTGGAATGTGAAGAACGAGATACCAACCGGAAGGAAAATATCCAAGGAGTAGAAGGTTCCTCCCCATAACGGAGCAAGCATCTCGTAGAAAAAATTCGTATATTTAAAGTAGCAGAGCAGTCCGAGATTAACACAAAGACTGGCAGTGACGAGCAGTTTACGCTTCCATTCGGTTGTGGTAATGCTCATCTGTCGAGCCAGGAAGAAATCATTGACGGTCACAATACCTAACAAGAAGAAATAGAACCCACTACTCTTGTAATAGAAATAATAGGAAAAGGCTGTGACAAAGATGATTCTTGCAGTATCCCGTTTACGCAAAAGTGCATAGATGAGCATAAAGCCAAGGAATAACCACATGAACATTCCACTGCTGAAGATCATGGGGGCCTTGGCGTTATAGGTCAACAGTTCGACGAGTTTATTCCATTCTAGATTCCACATAGCGGTTATAAGCTTTGATAAGTGCTTGATACAACAAGGTTCCTTGCAGTTGATATCCTTCAGGAACATAATGGATACCATCCCGTCGAATCAAATTATTCTTGTTCCAATTGATGAGGGCATATTGTCGTCCTCCCATAATATTATATAAATCCCATGAGGCCAGTCCTTCTTTCTGTGCATAGTCGGTGATAGTCTTTGCTGCCGTAGCCGTTGATGGGTTCGGGTAACGGCTTCGTCTTCTTCCTTTATAGGCTCCAGGAGGTGTAGTCAACAGGAACGTGACATCGTGACAAGCTTGTCGAAGATGGGTTACTAGCTGATTGATTTGTATCGCATGTGATCCTGCATCGTATCGTCCATGTGCCTCATTCGTTCCAAAGGAAAGAATGATTAAATCAGGATGCAGCTTGACAATTTCTTGGATATGTTCGTCAGTATTGAATGAGGCGGCAGTGGCACCATTGATTCCAAAGATATGGAACACCAACCCAGGTTTGCCTGTCTCGGTAGCAAAACCAGAAGTGCGGTAGGTGATGGTATCGTTGCCGACGGCCTCATTGCCGAAATCCTTTTCTAAAAGCAGTCGGGTAGTGTAGGTGAAGACATGACCACGTACATGTGAGTCTCCAATACTGACGATACGTACAGGCTCCACCCTCATTTGCAGTTTGTCGAAGAAAGGGAACAGACTGCATTGTGGGTCTTCTATCTTGTTCTCCTTGGTACCACGGTAGTTTGATAGAATACTTTCATCGACTGAAATGATTCGAAGTGGGTACTTCTCGCTGAGGTTTTCTTCTGGAAATGACAATGGTGATTGTGGGGCAGAGGATGACGGAAGTGGGTCCTGCGCAAAAATAGGCATGACGAACATCAGGAACAGAAGTCCTGTTCCCCATATACGTTGATGATATGTCCGTTTATTCAGCCTCATACGCTTTCCGCCTATCGTATTGTTCCTTACCGTATTTGATTGTTTCAAAGAGAATGCTTGCCAAATACTTTCCTCCTTTGAAATTGATGTGCGTGTAATCAAGGTTTGCCATGTGCTTGTCCACCATTTCAACGATGCTGCCTTCGCCTCCCATAGCTTCGTAAAGATTCCAAAACGCGATATTGTTCTCTGCTGCGATAGCCTGTTGAAAACGAATGAGGTTTAGCACACCTGGCATGGTATGTAATTCGCCATCCGAACTGCGATGGTATTCACGGTCACCGACACCGATAATGAGAATACTTACATCTGGAAAAGCAGTCTTCAGATGGTCGATGACTTTTTTCATTTCTTCTTGATAATTAGTGTATTCCTTCTGGAATGTTTTTGCTACATTCAGTCCGTATTGCAGTACTAACAGGTCGTATGGCCGTTCACGATGTGTTTCTTGCAGCATAGCCAGTGGAATTCCCGTGAGGTTGACACCACTGCTACCACGGTTGGCGAAGTTGTCGAGGCAAATACCTTGACGACTTTCCATAGCCACTCCATAAAAAATAGCAGAGTCACAGTCAGCAACGGTCCATTGGACTCTTCCTATTGTATCAGTGACAGATATCTTTTGCAATTGTCCCTCACCTTTCAGCGAATAAGACTGTCGTTTCTTTCCGTTTATGGAAGAAGTGAGTCGTAGATCGCCGAAATTGCGGAAATAAATAGTAGAAACCTCGCATGTGTCAAGATATGGAGCGTATTTCTTTTCTCCTTTCAGCAGAACGTATGCTCCTGGGTCAGGAAAGAAATAGTTACCTGCAATATCTTGATATTTTCTTTGGAAGCCGATGGTATCTATCTTGAAGTGGCTTTCCCAACCATTGAAGGCATAGTGTATGGTTGGTCTGAATCCTGTCATAGTATAAGTGATGGGGACATATCCGACGCCACTGCCACCAAATTCGCTTTGAAGCATGCTACGAAGGTCGCCAGTAAGGATATCGGCCTCGATGAACGAATCACCGAAATAGGCGATACGAACAGGACGGTCCATTTCTTCAATCTTTCCTAACGCATCGTAGAAATGATCCATCCCGAAAAGTCGGGTAGAGTCGGAGTAATCTTCAATACAAGTCAAGCCCGTCTTACAGGTATCAATAAACGAAGGCTTTACTTTGGGCAGTAAAAGGGAATCTATATTTAAAGAATCATCAATAACTTTGGTCCGCAAGTCGGCGAGTATGTCGACACGTCGCATGGAATGTCCGAACAGGTTGATCTGCGGGAGAAAGGACATCCCTAACAGAACAACTATTACGGTAAGCAATAGGACAAACGTGGACCAAAGGTAATTCTTCATTCTTTTTTATTCAGTTTAGAGACCAAGAATCTTCCTGTGTACGACTGCGGACAGGCTGCCACTTGCTCCGGGGTTCCACAAACCACTAATTCGCCACCCTTTTCTCCACCTTCAGGACCAAGGTCGATGATATAGTCTGCACATTTGATGACATCCAAATTATGCTCAATAATGATGACCGTATGTCCTCGTTTAATCAAAGAGTCGAATGCTTCCAGCAATTTTTTGATGTCGTGGAAGTGAAGTCCGGTTGTCGGCTCATCAAAAATAAAGATAGTCGGTCGTGTCTTCTCAAGACTAAGGTAATATGCCAACTTTACACGTTGGTTCTCACCACCCGAAAGAGTAGAAGAGGATTGTCCCAACTTCACATAACCCAATCCGACATATTGCAAAGGCTTTAATTGTTTGACAATCTTATCCTGACGGTATTCACTAAAGAATTCGATGGCCTGGTTGACTGTCATATCGAGGATGTCGTAGATATTCTTGTCGTGGAACTTCACCTCAAGGATATCTTTCTTGAAACGTTTACCATGACATGACTCACATTCCAGTACCAGGTCGGCCATGAACTGCATCTCTACAGTCACAGTTCCTTCACCTTTACACTCTTCACAGCGACCTCCTTCGGTGTTGAACGAGAAGAAAGCGGGAGTATATCCCATCTGTTTAGACAATGGTTGGTCGGCATACAGTTTACGGATATCATCATATGCCTTGATATAGGTCACAGGGTTGCTGCGAGTCGACTTTCCAATCGGGTTTTGGTCGACGAACTCAATATCTTTCACCATGGAAAGATCACCTTCCAGAGACAGAAATTCTCCCGGGCGTTCACTTGCCTCGCTGTATTCACGCTTCAAGGCTTGGTAGAAGATATCCCGTACCAGCGTGCTCTTTCCCGAACCACTGACACCGGTAACCACCGTCATCACATTGAGTGGGAATTTTACGTCAATGCCTTTCAAATTGTTCTCGCGTGCACCTTTCACCTCTATATAATTGTTCCAAGGTCGATGTGATAGCGGTAAATCTATCTGTTCTTCGTTCAAAAGATAACGGACGGTATAGCTACCGCTGTTCGGTTGCAGGTCGTTCATGTCACCTTCGTAAACGATTTCTCCACCCAAACGTCCAGCCTTCGGACCAATGTCGATGATATAGTCGGCAGCACGAATAATTTCCTCATCATGTTCGACAACCACCACCGTATTCCCAAGATTCCGCAGTTCCTTGAGCACTTTAATCAGTTGATCTGTATCACGGCTATGAAGTCCGATGCTTGGTTCATCCAAGATATAAAGTGATCCCACCAAGCTACTTCCTAAAGAGGTGGCCAGATTGATGCGTTGACTCTCTCCACCTGAAAGAGTATTACTCAGTCGATTAAGTGTAAGATAGCCCAATCCAACTTCCAACATGAATTGCAGACGATTATGAATCTCTGTCAGCAAGCGTTTTGCCACACTTGCATCGTGTTCATCCAGTTTCAGGTTATCGAAGAAGGACTTAAGAGTAGTGATTGGCAAATCCACCAGTTCTGAAATCGATTTACCTCCAACTTTTACATAGTTTGCCTCTTTCTTAAGACGAGCACCATGGCAAGTAGGACATGTCGTTTTACCTCTATAGCGTGCCAGCATGACCCGATACTGAATTTTATACTGGTTTTCAGTGAGCATCTGGAAGAAAGAATCGATGCAAGCCTTGTCACGTGGTCCGTGCCAGAGATAATCTTTCTGTTCCTGAGTCAGTTCGTAATAAGGAGTAAAGATGGGGAAGTCGTGCGCGGGAGCCTCACGAATGAACTCTTTTAGCCATTCATTCATCTTTTCTCCTCGCCAGCAGTAAACGGCTCCATCGTATACGCTCAATGCACGGTTAGGGATGACGAGATGTTCATCAATACCGATAATCTTGCCGAATCCTTCACACGTAGGACAGGCGCCGATGGGTGAGTTGAAAGAAAACATCTGGTCGTTTGGCTCTTGGAATGTGATGCCGTCGGCCTCAAACTTCGTGCTAAACGTAAATAATTGTGTTCCGCCATCTTCCATATAAGCTCGAAGCAGACATGTTCCGTCACCTTCGTACATAGCGGTCTCAGCCGAATCCGTCAGTCGGCTGATTGTATCTTTGCTATCGTCGGCTGTTAACCGGTCGATAAGCAGGTAGATGCGTTGTTTTTCCTTCTCGTCAGTCGTTTCCCCTTTGCTCAACTCTTGCAAATAGTCCTCAATGCGGATAATCTCACGGTTTTTCTCGATTCGGGTAAAACCTTGCTTCATATCCATGTCGAGTTGTTCTATCAGCGATCTGCCTTCCTGGAGGAAGATAGGAGTGAGAACGGTGAAGCGAGTTCCTTTTGGCAAGGAAAGCATACAGTTCACGATGTCTTCGGCACTGTGTTTCTTCACCAGTTGTCCGCTGATCGGAGAATAGGTTTTTCCGATGCGGGAGTACAGCAGACGAAGGTATTCATAGATTTCTGTCGATGTGCCGACAGTAGAGCGTGGATTCCGACTGTTTACTTTCTGTTCGATAGCGATAGCGGGAGGGATTCCTTTGATAAAGTCGCACTCAGGCTTGCTCATTCGTCCCAAGAACTGGCGCGCATAACTTGAGAGGCTCTCCACATACCTGCGTTGTCCCTCTGCATAAAGTGTATCAAAGGCTAGCGAGGACTTACCTGAGCCTGACAAACCTGTGATAACAACTAACTTGTTGCGCGGTATCTGCAGGTTGATGTTTTTCAGATTGTTTACCCTTGCCCCCTTGATGGATATATAGTTACTTTCAGACATCCTGATTATATTTAATGAATCGTGCAAAGTTACAAATTTAGGTGATAGAAAAGAAATAAGTGAATGATTAATCTTCGTTTATGGTTAGGAATAATTCTTTAACTTTCTCTGAAGTTCCAAAAGTATTGATTATCTTTGCTCGTGAAAATGCTGCATAAATAAAATAACAAGGTAAAATGAAATTGAAAACACTTCTTTTAGGACTGATGATGGGATTGCTTCCTTTCATTTGTTCGGCACAAATTGAGGTACCTAAGAGAGAATTCCGCGGAGCGTGGATCGCAACAGTAAATGGACAGTTCCAAGGTATGTCGACAGAGGCCATGCAAAAGGGATTGATTAGTCGACTGGATCAGTTGCAGAAAGCAGGCATCAACGCCATTATCTTCCAGGTACGTCCGGAATCGGATGCTTTTTATCAATCATCAATCGAGCCGTGGAGTCGGTTTTTCACCGGTGTTCAAGGCAAGGCTCCTTCTCCTTTCTGGGATCCGATGGAATTTATGGTGAGAGAGTGCCATAAAAGAGGTATGGAATTTCATGCATGGATTAATCCGTATCGGGCAAAGACGAAGACTACCGCAGCTTTGTCGCCTATGCATCCTTATACCCAACATCCAGAACGCTTTATCAGCTATGGCGGACAATTATATTATGATCCAGGTCAGCCAGAGAATCGGAAATATATCTGCAGAATCGTAAAAGATATCGTCAGCCGTTATGATGTGGATGCTATTCACATGGATGATTATTTCTATCCTTATCCTGTTGCAGGAGAGGAGTTCAAGGATCATGTCAGTTTTGCACGTTACGGAAGAGGATTTGCGAATATCGGTGATTGGCGTCGCAATAACGTCAATCAATTGATTAAGGAAATCCATCAGACGGTCCGTGAGACCAAGCCTTGGGTGAAGTTCGGTGTGTCTCCTTTCGGTATTTACCGCAATAAGAAGAGTGATCCAAATGGAAGTAATACAAATGGTCTGCAGTGTTACGATGATTTATATGCCGATGTGCTGCTTTGGATTAATGAAGGTTGGGTAGATTATAATATTCCTCAGATTTATTGGGAGATTGGTCATAAGGCTGCCGACTATACGACGTTGATTAACTGGTGGAATCAACACGCTTTCAACCGTCCGCTTTATATTGGACAAGATGTGATGCGAACAGTGAAGGCTGCCGACTTGAATAATCCGAACGAACATCAGATGCGGACGAAGATGCATCAGCAACGAATCCTACCAAATGTGGATGGAAGTTGTCAATGGTACACAGAGGCTGTCTTAGAAAATCCTGGCAACTATCGTACAATGTTGGAAGTCAACTATCATCGTTTCCCCGCAATTCCGCCGACTTCTCCATTTATCGACAATAAAGCTCCTAAGAAGGTTAAGAGTCTGAAGCCAGTATGGACATCCGATGGTTATATGTTGTTCTGGAAAGCGCCTAAAGGCAAGCATGAGATGGATAAAGCTGTGCAGTATGTGGTGTATCAGTTTGCGATGGAAGATCCATTGAACCTTGAGAACCCGTCAAAGATTATGGCCATTACGAATAATACGTATTACAAACTGCCTTATGAACAGGGTAATAAGCGATATATCTATGTGGTAACAGCTCTCGATCGTCTTCATAACGAGTCGAAAGCCGTAAAGAAGAAGGTGAAATTATAATACGATATGGACAAAATAAAAGAGGCATCATCAGATGCCTCTTTTATTTTTCGTTTATCCTTAGTGAATGTATCCATTCCGGATACATCTTCTTCTCAAAATCGTCCAGTATTCTTTCATAGCTTTGTGCTGAGCTACGATGTCTTCTCGTTCTTCATCGCCGAGACTGTCCATATACTCTTTGTTAGCTATTGCCTCCTCCATTTTGAACACTCTGTTTTTCACTTCATGATATTCCTGAATCATATCGTGCTGGAACTTATTCCCTTTTACAGTTTTAAAGATATTCCACATAATCGATACATTTTAATTGGTTTATACGCAAATATAAAACCAAAATTTATAATTTCCAAATTTTTACGCAAAACATAAAATATTTTGGATAAAAATTAAAAATGGAATATGATAACGATAGGAAGAACATTTGAGAAAATGCATTATCTTTGCTAGTAGATAAAATAATATCATTATGAGAATTAAACTGATATTGCCGTGTTTGGCACTGATGACGATGATATCGTCATGTATGCCTTCGTTTAGAGTACAGGAAATGAAGTGTGAGGGCTTGAGCGAGCCTCTGGGAATAGATTCTTCAAATCCTCATTTCAGTTGGAAGATCAGTTCTTCAAAGCCAATGGAGCAAGTTGCCTATGAGTTACAGGTGGCTTCCTCGAAATCGCTATTGAAAGAGGGGAAAGCCGACTTATGGTCGACGGGTAGGGTCGTGTCTAATGACCAAGTGATGGTGCCATATAAGGGAAAGGCGCTCTCAAGTCGTCAACAATGTTGGTGGAGAGTAAGAATATGGAAGTCGGAGAAACAAGTTTCAGAATGGAGTGAACCACAACGCTTCGGTATAGGTATCGTAGGTGATGATCATCTTCAAGGAGAATATATCGGAGCAGTGCCAGGAGATGGTCGATCACCGTTATTACGGAAATCGTTTACCGTTGAAAAGAACCTGGATGAGGCTTTGCTTTATGTCAATTCCTTGGGATATCACGAGGCTTATATCAATGGTGCCAAGGTCTCGGATGCTGTTCTTCAACCTGCTGTCTCTCAATTGGATAAAAGATCATTGATCGTTGTATATGATGTATCCGATTTCTTGAAGGTCGGGACAAACGAAATCGTCTTGTGGACCAGTTCCGGGTGGTATAAACCGAAGACATTCGGAGCCGTTTATGATGGTCCGCTCGTAAAGGCTGAGTTGGATGCTGTCACATCCGATGGAATGAAAAGCATTGTCTGCACCGATTCATCCTGGAAAGGTACTTGGAGCGGTTATTCCGACTATGGGACATGGCTGGATTGGCATTTCGGTGGCGAGAATATCGATGCGCGTATTGTCCCGTCAAATCTGGATGGTGCCACACTCGACAAGATGGAGTGGGTAGCGGTAGATGTGGTCAAGGTTGAAGGAGTTGTTGCTACCCAACAAATGTGCGAACCCTGTGTGGTGCAAGAGACGTTACAGCCTGTTAGCATAAAACCGTATGGTGAGAATGGAGGATGGCTCGTTGATTTTGGTAGGGTGGTTAATGGTTTGTTGGATATCACATTGCCAAGTCTCCCCGCAGGGCATCAGTCGACAGCCTCATTCTGCGACAACTTGGAGAAAGACGGTACCGTGAAGTCGGTCAGTTGGAATAATTATACCTCGTCGGGTGCTGCGGAAGGCGACCGCTTCGCAAATAGATTCAATCATCACGTATTCCGTTACGTGCTTCTTGACAGCCTTTCGGAAGCTCCTCAACTCGAGAATATCAAGGCTATGAGAATGCGTACGGATTTCCAAAAGGCATCTTCCTTTGATTCTTCTGACGAAGAACTGAATAAGATTCATGATATGATTCATTATACGATGGAGAATCTGGCTTTCGATGGCTATATGGTTGATTGTGCCAATATAGAACGTCTTGGTTATGGCGGTGATGGTAATGCGTCAACTCTTTCTCTCCAAATCATGTACGATGTATCTCCGTTATATGCCAACTGGTTACAAGCCTGGAACGACGTGATTCATGAGGATGGCGGACTTCCTCACACAGCTCCTTGTCCACAAAAGGCTGGTGGCGGGCCGTATTGGTGTGGTTTCATCGTTCAAGCTCCGTGGCGGACATATATGAGTTACGGAGATGCCCGTCTGTTGGAGAGATGTTATCCAACGATGAAGCACTGGCTTGATTACGTGGACGCATACAGTGTAGACGGTCTTCTAAAACAATGGCCGACAACAGAATACCGACACTGGTATTTGGGTGATTGGGCTGCTCCATTTGGGGTAGATGTGACCAATCCAGAGTCCGTCGACTTGGTAAACAACTGTTCTCTGATACAGGTTTATACCGATTGGAAAAGATTGCTGAGATCCTAGGACAACCTGATGACCAAAATGATTTCAAGGCTCGCCGAGAGGCTTTGGCACAACGTATAAATGAGACACTTTTCCATTCAGAAGAAAGTATTTATGGAAGCGGCTCTCAAATAGATATGGTTTATCCGATGTTGGTTGGGATTGTTCCGGAGGCTCAATTGAAGTTGGTGCGTGACAAACTGATGGAACGCACGGCGACATTGTATGAAGGACATCTGAAAACCGGACTTGTGGGTGTACCTGTCATCACGGAGTGGGCAACACTGGCAAAAGAATGTGATTGGATGTATGGTATGCTGAAACAACACGGTTATCCGGGATATTTGTACATGCTTGATAATGGAGCTACAGGTACATGGGAACATTGGAACGCTAGCCGCAGTCGGTTACACAACTGTTTCAACGGCATTGGTAGTTGGTTCTATCAGGCTTTGGGTGGAATCATACCGGATGCCCCGGGTTATCGACATATTTTGTTAGATCCTCAGATGCCTGAGGGACTGGAAAGCGTCAGTGTTACCAAAGAAACGCCATACGGTACTATTGTAGTTCGACGTGAAGGCAAGAATCTACATTTCGAATTACCGGTTGGTGTAACCGCTTCCTTGAGAGGAGAGGAGTACTCCTGCGGTAGTTATGATGTAGTGCTGTAAGAATAGTAGAAGCAAAA
>JAEEGL016702073.1_pt1 | contig 16259 bp, 9 predicted proteins | sample 9134231 | NCBI WGS metagenome assembly JAEEGL01 (sample SAMN16246548, study PRJNA631951) | gut metagenome | biome: gut microbiome; feature: rumen; material: fiber-attached | host: Bos | place: Iran: Karaj | collected 2018-10
GTGTATAGCTGCCATATAGCCACCGCTACTATAGGATAAAAAGCAAGTGCTGTGTACTCTCCTACAGCGCTACGGACAAATACATCCACTATTCTATAGCTTGCCGTCACATATGATAGGGCAACCACAAGTGCAGTTGTATCATTTTTGAAAATCCGCCTACCCATATAATAAGTGGTATAAGCGGTCAAAAGAGAAACTAAAAATACATATAGCTTATAGCTTGTATTAATAGAAAATCCGATTATACGTAAAACTGCGGGAACATATAGGAATAAATCTCCGTAAAAAATCCCATTAGGATATCCGAATCCATCCATAAATACTGAGTGTATCCTAACTGGGAACTGTCCACTCTTAAGACCATCGGCAATCCCCTCTATGCGCAGGATGTGATATGGAAAATCATGTCCCGGTGAAATACCCGGGAACATATAAGCAACTGTACCAGCAAATGCTATTGCTAAAAGTGCTAGGACTGTATTTCTGTTATTTTTATAAAATTTGCTAAAAGCAAAGAAATCAAATAGCAGACAAAAAGCAATCCAAGTAAACACAAGAACTCTCATATCTCTTGCGGTACTACTAAGGCTTGCTCCGCATAATGTAAATGCCTCATCACCTGAATAATCTACTATCCTAATCTCTAAATCATAAATACTCTGTGTGACGTAAAAATTATAAGTCACCTGATTATTATTAGGGCTCAAATAGAAATCTGATGCATGTATAAACTCCCCTCTCTCTGCCGAGAAAAGTCTACAGGTCATCTTGCTATCAGAGTAGTAATCCAATGTAACTGAATATGAACCAGGCTTTATAGTCTCATAAGGGCCATAAAGTAAGACAATATTATCCTCTGAATCTATAGAGCCTGCTGAAACACTCCATCTGCCATCATTATACCCAATATAATCAGACTTAAAGTCAGATAACTGAATATCTCTCTTCCAACATACCTTACCTTTATAAATCATTAATCCGCAAAGAACTATGGTTATGATTATTTGTACAATATATATTACTCGTTTTTTCTTGTTCATCACTTTCTAGTCTTCGCCTTCTATCTCTTACAAGATAATCCATATTCATTACGGTAGAAGCATACTGAATCCACAACAGATTTAGACAATCTATCGTACACTACAATATTCAATCCTACGGAATCAATCTCGTAGTTTGTTCCATTAATAATAATACTGCAAGTTACTCCTGCATTACCACCGCCACTAGTCATTTCATATATAGCTTCTGAGTCAAGTATATTTCCAGATATAGTTACCACTTCATCTGGACTAAGTTGCTCTATATTTCCATTTGAATTATCTATTATACCGCAATAGCTATATCTAAACATATCCTTAAATGGAGCCAATAATCCCAGAGAATTTAATAATGCAATGTCCTCATCTGTAATAAAACGGCAACCGTCATCTTTTATAGAAATAAATGTTACATAATCAACATCAGAATTTAGAATCGATAAATACTGATCCACGTCCTCGATGTGCTGCAGCTCTGCGCTATTTAATATATGCTTGTAATAGGCACTGGTATCATCCCACTGTCTATCGCTTACAGAGCCAACACCATAAGTACCCTTCAGAATGCTAGCCATATACCTGGACATCTTGATTGCACCCCAGATATTTTCATGCTCAATCACATTTTCCTTTGGAAGTTGTGCTCCTATTGCATCATAATGCTCTTGCAAACAGAAATTGTAATAATCTATTCCATATTGTTTAGCCAAGGAAGTCAACTTATTATTCATGGCATCAGTCATTACATCTGGCAAACTAACTAGTACAAGTCGAATATTATTAGCCTGACATAATTCTACTATTTTCCCGAAATACTTCTCCATAACTGGATTCAATTCAGATTCTATATCTGAATTGCTAGGAACAAACGGTGTGTAGGAATCTTCCCCATAAGTTGTCAATATAGATTGTCCCTTTAATTGGTCATGGTCTGAGAGAGCAAAATTAAAATCACTTTCATCTAGCTCAGTCCAGCGTGAGTGATATCTAATATTGGTCAAATAATAACTAAGCTTTGACTGGCTATCATCCAAATCGCAAAGGGCGTCAACCATGTCGATTTTATTTTTTGACCAACGCATATTATCAACTATTTCTCGCCCGATTCCCTCAGTTGTATTAACCGGACTCTCTGGGTGCAATGTAAACAAAAATTTTGTATCCATCACTACGACTTTAGGGCTCTGATATTTAAGTGCCTCCTTTAGCCAATAATAATTGAAGAACACACTCTGCTGTTGGCTAGCTAAATTGTATGATCTGATTCCGTAAGAATCATATATTTCCTGTGGTGAAAAAGCATTAGCTACCACACTAGAGCCAATAAAAAGAACATCTACGGAATCTTTGTCCATATCATAAAACTGATTAAACTTACTTGTAGATGGCCAAACAGAATTATTAATATATGTCTTTGGCATTAGTATTCCATTAGCTCCTACTAAAACCAAAACAAGAATCATAATAAATGCTATTGATTTTCCGATTTTCGTCAGTATTTTTTTCACGACTAAAAACCTCCATAAATAAAATCAGTAGCATCATATCCAAATCCATATGTGCCAAAAACCCAAATCACAAGAATTGCAATTATATATATAGCCCATCTAACAGGCAAGGCGCGTTCAGAGAATTTTTCTCTAAGAATTACGCCACTTTCCTGTTTTCTACTAACCCAGAAAAGTACCAGCAATGAGAGTATCAGTACTTCCCACTCTCTCTGGACTAATCCCAAATCATAAATAGCGCCATCAAAAAGTATCCATGGGTTAAATCCACGGAACATTCTATATATCATCTTTAATCCAGCAAGTAATGTGTCCGCTCTAAACACAATCCATGCAATCATTACAAAGTAGAAATTAATTAGGACTCGAAGCAAATGCTTTGCTCCCGCATATTTTCTATTGAAAATAGGTACCATACTCTCAACAAGCTGATACACTCCGTGCATCAATCCCCAGAAAACGAACTTAAATCCGCCACCATGCCATAGTCCACTTACAGCAAATGTGACCAACAAATTAACGTATTTACGATTAACGCCCTTTCTATTTCCGCCAAGAGGAATATAAATATAATCTCTCAACCATGTACTAAGTGAAATATGCCAACGTCTCCAAAAGTCCTTTATTGAATCAGAAAAGTATGGATGTTTAAAGTTGTCAGTTAAGCTAATTCCAAATAATCGAGCAATTCCTTGGGACAAAGTAACGCATCCCAGAAAATCTGTATAAAGCTGAAGGCTATATAGAATTCCTGCGATCCATATATATAATCCCTTATATGAACTATAGTCATCAAATATCTTATCAACAACTATTCCAGCCTTATCAGCTATCATGAACTTCAAAAAGAATCCCCATATAATAAGCTGAATTCCGCTTATTAGATTATTCTCATCAAAATCGTGTCCTTCTGCTAATTGTTCTGAAAGCTCATCATATCTAGGAATAGGTCCTTGTATTATCTGTGGAAAAAAAGAAATAAACAAAGCATACTTAAGCACATTTACCTGTGGCTTGATTTTCCCTCTATACACATCAACAAGATAGGCTATTATCTGCATTGTATAAAAGGATAATCCAATTGGTATTATAATCTTGTTAACAATCCCCTCAGGTACCCTTCCTTCCGCAAATCCAATTATCCTAGTCAGAAGCAGCGGCATAGCCGAAATTGCTATTCCTCCAAATAGTAGACTCTTCTTTTTATTATGTCTTAGCAACAAACCAAATGCATAACTTATCAATATAGTAGCCACAAATAAAACCATTTTAGATACACTCTCTGTGGCAAACCAAATAAAGCAGAAATTGGCTAGCAGTATTGCTAGCCACCTATATGCCTTTGGAATAATGTAGTATGCTACTAAAGTTATAAGTAAAAATACATAGAAATTAAAGGTTGTATATGTCACCGTCTTCCCCGTTCCTTTTAATGCTTTATTTCTCTTCTAGTTTATAAGTATCAATCGGATTATCCTTGCAATAATAAAAATCTACTCCGTGAATTGTACCAACGAGCTCATATTTTTCCATTATATCGCTTGGAATAAAGCTAATATCGCCATTCGTCATTAACATAGTAGCGCCCTGGTATGCACTACTGTCATCATAGTAGAGGTAATCTCCCCACCTATTTACCTTATTATCATCTCCAATGAGCTTATATACACGCTTCGTATCATAGACTCTCAGGCAATGCTCATATATACTAGTATCCTTGCCCCAGGCATACACAAGTCCTGCATCGGATTCATCGATAAGACTCACCATCTGATCCATCAGATACTCTTCATTGGTCAGCCTCTTGTATATGTAATCTGACCCTAAGTCTATGCAAACTACACTAAGAAAGAGAACTACAACTCCGACTTTCTTAAAAAACAATGTGCTATCTAGTGAATCAATGAAATAGCCAACAAGAATCAAGGCACACATCATTGCAAAAATTAGATATCTATCTTCGAATACTGCTCCATAGGAAGTATCCAAAAGCGAAAATTCAACAAATGTGCTGGCCATTATAACCAAAAGGCTCATTTTGAAATCATCTAGATTATGATTTTTAATGAGATTGCCTAGCACCTTAATCAATGCATAAACCACTGATACAATAACTATTGTAAATATTATTATTGAAAATATAAATAATATGCCTTCTTTGGATGTAGGAGCACAAACAGTTTCATCTGTAGGGATAGCGGCAAATAGACGCATAAATCCGCTAAACATATTTCCAATATTTTTCCATATGTTTTCGGTAGTGCTCCATGAAGCAAGTGAAGCCTTGTACTTCATTCCAACTAGTAGCCCAACAAACTGACCTAACAGTGCAAATCCAGTACAGATATAAATATATATGGAGTGCTTGTCTAAAAATGCTTTCTTAGTATTCTTGATAAAACCAAGCACAATTCTTGTAATAAGAAGTGGCAAAAATACCATTGCCAACATGCTCATACCTGCACCTATTCCTATAAGGAACGACAGAGCATATGAAAATCCAATTATTATTTTTTCCTTTTTTAAAAATTCCTGAGATACCAGTATCCTGAAGGCCATAAAAATATATAGAACAATCAGGTTATAATACGCTGCCATCCCTATAACACAATTGAAATATCCTAAATCGTTGTGCCAGCTATAGTAGTTGAGCAAGTATGGGCAAGCAAACATGTTAAGTACAATAAGAATAGTATTTAGCTCAAAGCCCTTTATTTGCATTACACTCACCATGAAATATACGGTAAGCAAAGTGATAATCAAATTAGCAATGGCATAAGATATATTTATATTTCCTGTAACCATATAAAGCGGTAATGCTAAAATAAATGAACGGCTAATCCATGGAGCAGTAGTATCACTAATGAGCTTCGTAGAATAAATACCACCATTGTCTCCTACAATTATCACTTTTAAGTATTCCCAAGAAGAATCTATTCCGAGATGTATATCTGCTTCAAAAATATTGAAGTATAGTGTTATTAGTAGCTGAGAAACTAAACAACCCAGGAGTAATATCGTAAACACGAATTTTATTCTATTATCCCTATAACTAGCTAATAACCTTTTCATTAATTATTTCCTCGATAATTTTCTAAAATAATAAATTATAATACCTACAATAGTGACTAAAGATATAACCTCTGCGACTCGCCACATTAGTGGCTCTTTGTATTGGACATTAATATCTGATGTGTAATCAGCTTTTGATATTTCAACGCAGTTGTTATGGCCTTTTGTCCAAGTAATCTCATTACCTTTCGAATCTGTTAAATGAACATTATCATAAGCTAAAACTGGAAGCACAACATTGTCTCCAGAAAACTCTATATCTGTACCCAAGAGTAATTCTCTGTCTGTGCCAACAGGCAAATATAGCTTGTCAGCCCAGTTCTCATCTGCACGCTCATTGCACACTGTTGGATTCTTCCAAGAGAGTGTGTAATAAAAATAACCTGAAGTCCCTAAGGCAACTACAAATATGCATATAAGCGATGCCCATTTTATCTTCTCGCTTTTATCTTTGCAGAGAATCTCAAATCCATACGCTCCAACCAATATAAAACATACCACCGCAATCAACTGATAACGCCAAGGATACTGTACAGAAGAAACCAGCTTGGCTATTCCGCTATTTCCTGCAAATAAATCCCATGGGAAATATACAGTGGACATCCAGGCAGCAAAAATGCCAAATATACTCAATACCAATATATCTTTTCTTTTATTGACTTCTAACTTTTTAAAAGTCATTATTACTGTAATTACCGTAAGCAAAACTGCTATGATAACCAGCCCGCCAGCCTGCAAATAGCCTTCTTCAGCTGTAGACCATACATAGCTACCGCCAAATCCCTCTGTAAGAGGACTAATCAGCTGAGATAAATACAAACCATCTCCTCGTATGCTCTCTGCGGTCATCTCTGAATTAACATATAGATCCATAGATGAATAACTATCAACAAATGGCAACAAAAAGAATCCATTAACTAATAGTATTAATATGGCTGATGTAATAAGCTCTTTGATGTTTAATACTGTCTTTTTTATATTAAAAAGCAAATAAACTAGCACAAATAGTGCCACCAATTCTGTAGATAGAATATGGCTCTGAATCAATCCTGTGGCACCTATGATAAGGGAAAGGATTTTTTTTATTAATGGTTCCCCCTCTTTCTCTTCTGCAATAATCTTGTGAATTCCGTATACTACTACCGGAATAAAAATCATAGCTGTGTACTCACCAAGAGCTGCTCTAACATATAGATTTGATAATCTATACCCTGCCAAGCAATAAATCAATGTACTAAGCAGACCACTTAATTCAGACTTCAATATTTTTGTAAAACAAAAATATGAAACCAGGACAGTAAGGGCATTAACTAGTAATACATAAATATTGTATGCGCGCCAAACTGGTAATCCGATAGTCACTAATATGGCCGGAATGTACAGAAAAATATTCCCGTACATTAAGGAACTAATATATCCATGTCCTTGCCATGCACTACTTTCATATCTGACTGGAAACTGTCCATTGACCAGCTCCTCTGATATAGATTGGATTCTGCCTAAATGAAAAGGTAAATCATGGCCTAGATACACCCCACTTCTTATGGCAGGCAGTGCCGATACAGCAAATATGAATAATAGCGCTATAACTATTAATGCTTTTTCTCTTTTCTGAAATTCAAACATAAAAGACCTACCGCTGTAATTAATGATACAATCTCTGAAACTCTCCAGTACCACGGAGAAACAAGTCTAACTGTCACAGTACCCTTGTATCCATCAGGAAGGGCTACCTTTATAAGATTGTTTTGTCCATTTGAAATGGATAAATTATTTCCAGATTCATCTATTGCCTTATAGTATGGATAGTTAAATCGTGGCACACAAACACTAGCTGCTTCGTCAGCCTCTACAGCTACAACTATTTTGGTGCCATTTTGTCCCACAATAAATCCTTCTGCATTTTCACAGATTAGTTCTGTAGATATAGATTCTCTATCTGTTCCCGATAGTAAATACTCTCCATTTCCTGCAGCAATCAAGCTTGTGTCAAGTTCAGCCTGATCATAGGTAAGCTTTGGATTATCATCACTTTTTTCAGCATAACCGCAGAACAAGCACATCATCAGTACAGATACAACTATTATATATTTATATGTATTGTCACCAATCAGTTTCTCTTCAGTGGCCTGTTCCAAAACTAAGCCAAGTAAAAGAGTAAGTGGTACTACTGCTATACCCACATATCTCCATGGAAATTGAATTTGAGAGAGAATTCTGCCTGTCTTTGTAATATAGGCAAACTCATTCCATGGGAAAATATTAGATGCCACAACCAAAAGAATGATACTCATAAAGAAAAGGTACTTTATTTCTTTTGTAGCTCTTCTTTTAATCAGTACATAGCCTGCGGCCAGTAATCCCAGCATCAAAACTAATCCAGGTGTAATCTGCATTCTAGCAGACATATATCTATCGCCATCACCAAAGAAATCCTTAAAAAAGCTAAAGTAATCTGTAGCATAGGCCCCTAGTGGCTGAATCAGATTAATAGTCCCGCTTCTCTCTTTGATGAAAGTGTTAGTATTAATGTAATAATCTAAAAATGGAACAATAAAAGCTGCACCCATTAGGAAAAATACTATTATCGCTCTAATATATACTAAAATAGTCTCTTTTCTAAATGTCTTCTTAAACAATGAAAGACATACTACCACAAGAACAACAGCAACCATTTCTGTTGATAGTACATGGGAATAAAGTACCCCCAGCATTCCAACTGCTAGGATATACGCATTTTTTATGTAGGTCTTTTCCTTGATATCGTCCTTGTAAATATTCCAAACTGCAAGTGCTATAAGTGGATAAAAAGCAAGTGCTGTATACTCTCCCACAGAGCTTCTAACATATAAGTCAATTATTCTGTAGCTTGCTGTAACATAAACTAATGAAGTGACGATAGCAGTGCTTTCTTTTTTGAAAACCTTTTCCCCACATAAATAAGCTGTGAAAACGGTCAGTCCATTTATAAGTAGCACATATATTTTGTAGCTCATGTTTACGCTAAATCCAATAATACGAAGAATAGCTGGAACATACAAAAATAAATCGCCATAGAATACTCCATTTGGATAGCCTATTCCATCACCATAAGTAGAGTGAATTCTAACTGGGAACTCTCCTGCTCTTAAGCCATCTACTATGGACTCTATTCTAATTACATGAAATCTATAGTCATGAGTCTTAACCAATCCTGGGAAAAATAAAACAATAGAACTAAGCAAAGTGATGCATGATAACTTTATTATTAACTCTCTATTATTCTTTCCAAAGGATGAAAAGCACAGGATATTGACTAAGATACAAACAAAAATCCATGAAAAGAGAAGCACTCTAAACAGGTGGGTGTTGCTACTAACTACCACTCTATCTATGGAATAGTTGGCTATCTCCTCCGACTCACTTATCCTAGTCTCCAAATCGTATAAGCTATGACTGGTAAAAAAATCATAGGACACCTGATGTCTATTGGGACTTAAATAGAAATCGTTAGCTCTTACAAAATCTGTGCGTTCTGCAGAATACAGCTGTGCTGTTAACTCCTTGTCTGTAGAATACTCTATCTCTACCGTGTAGGTGCCCGGTGACAGCTTTTGCCCATTGGCAGAATAGGAAACCCACTCTGAGTCACCGTTATAGGTCATCTCCGCCGAGAATGGATTTACCGCCTTAGTTATAAAGAGTACAAGCAAAATTATCGCTACTATAATTTCAATTATTATTGTCTTTTTCTTCGTAAACAATTTTAGCTCCTCAGTTGTTTTAACTAATCTTCAAAATATAGTTTTCCACTATATTGTATATACGAATTAAAATATTGGTTATTTTATTAAATATAAAACGTACAAGCTTTCCAATAGACGCTAAGTATACTTTTCCAAGTGTGAAACTAAGTATAAATGTCGTCACTGCGTACAACAAAATCCAAAGCCCCAATTTTTCATATGAAAAATTCAGATATATATAATCAAATATATCAAATCTAACATAATCGCGGAGTATTCTATTGCACTGAATGACATATATTATCAATGACATTGAAGCCAGATTATTTATCAATGGATTGTAGAAGTTATTATTACTAAACAGCATAAACACTCCTATACCTATAAAGATGTAACAAGGATTTCTAAATTGCTCCCAACCTAATAATTCGTCAGATAGCACCCCGTATCTTACACCTACGAATACAGTCGCAAAATGTAACAACAACCATATAAAGCCAAACACCAAAATAAATTTCCACCCAGCACTTTTGGACTTCATCATATTTGGTAAATAAAGCTTAAAATATGCAACCACAAAATATATTCCAACAAATCCTACAATTTCATTGTAGTAAAACAATCCACCAGGCAGAACAAAACTTATTATGCAATAGATAATTAAAAATAGAACCGAATATAACAGCAATTCCGATTGGGAAATTTGATATATTATTCTATTTAATAATGGATGAATAATATATAGAAGCATATAGCAGACAATAAACCAATTGTTATTAAAACAAGTTGGCATAAATTGTCTAAGTAAATATATCCCATGAAATCTATATCCTAGACAAGTAAATATTCCAAGCATTATCAATGAAAGTCCAAAACAATCAGCTATCATATTTGATATTTTAGACGCCTTAACATGCTTGCTATCTAATAAAAACCAAGCCGAACAAATTATAAAAATATCATTGCACATTTGTCCTATATTGTGCAATAAAACCAATACATTCATTTGAATATCTGAGGTCGTATGACCAAATTCAATTGCGCCCACATTTGACACTACATCTCCCTTGGGAATATCAGGATATGAATGCACAAATACAATCATTAATATGGCTAAAAATTTCAATAACTCTATACTTGAATTTCTATTCTTTGCTTTTTCCATATATATCATCCCTAGTCATTATAAATAAACACTTTTACGCTCTTTTGATCATACCATTTGGCCACGCAATAATTACATACACCGTAATACTCCTCAGCCCATTTCAAATCATTTTTCACGCCATCATCAATACCAACGACATAAACATACTGTGTCCATGGAACATTGTGGCGCTCAATCACTACATCTCCACCATCAGAATGCTCTATTTCATCCATAATATCGTCCCAGATGTAAAATAGCTCCTTGATAGTCTCTCTTTGAGCCACAATATCCACAGGAACCACCTGCTTAATTGTTCCCTTAGCCACAGAAAGTACTACGCAGGCAACAGCTAATATGTATCCTGCATATTTCAACTTCTCTCTAATTTTTTCACTTGAAATCTGTCGCAAAAAGCATCCAAAAGAAAAGGCGATAATAGCAAACCCTACCATCAAAATATAGTCTTCCACAAAATTAATTCTGGTAGCCAACTCTGCTCCAACAACTTTTCTCTCACCAACAATATAAGGATAAATTGCACCAAAAGCAGAAATGATAACACATAAAGCTCCTAATACAATATTAACAAGCTTTACTTTTCTAGACTGCTGCGCATTAATTCCCAAAACAACAATCAATACTAGTAGTGCTAGTACCCATGGCTTATGTACCAATGTGTCTATAATTCTAGTAACCAAATCAATAAATGTAACTTTCAATCCGCCAATATAATCAGGATTACCTTCTTTTATACCTGTTCTCTTGAAATTACCTGGAGCCACCACAGTAACAACTCCACTAATTACAAACAATACAAAAGGTATAATCTTTTTCTTTAACGAATCTTTATTTTCTTTAAAAAGCACAAATGCACATGCCAAATAAAACAGGCCAGCTGCAACACAATTCATCATACCGGTGCAAGTAACAACACCCCACACAATCAATCTGATATAGTCCCTTTTATTGCCATACTTAAAATACTTGGCAGTAGTGCCGCAGAATATGAACATAAAAAGCATGAGAAGAGAATATCCTGGCATGCCTGACCACCAGTTATATACATCCGCATAGTAATAGGTGGTAAATAAGATAAGCATTGTCAAAAAGGCGAAGAAACTTGCCTTTTTTTCTTCTAAGCCAAATAAGTAAATTGCAATTCTTTTGATTGAAAAAATGTATCCCACGTACAACCCAAGAAATACTATACACATACAAATCCCGAAGCTGTGCCCAGCATCTTTGAACCAATATAGTGGATTAAAGAGAATCTGAATAATAAGAGCTATAACTCCTGACTGACCAAAAAAGTTGTTATAGTTCCAGTCGACCCTCTTGACTACTTCCACTAATCTATTAGATGAGAACCACTCTATTGCCCATGCGAAATCATCATTAGCAGGCATAGAATAAAATACTGCATATAAAAATGGAAGCAGCATGGCAATATATGCGACTGCCAAAACTATTTTATATTTTGTATTCTTTATATTCATAAACCTTTCTTCCCTGTCCTCTTATAAATTTACATAATTATCTGAATTATACCATATTTTTACCTATTGTGATAGAATTAACATATCTAAGTATGTAATGGAGAATTAATCCCTATGAATCTTTTAAACAGACTAAAAAATAATGATTATATATGCATTTTTCTAATTTGCTTTTTACTAGCATTTTTATCACTAGTTGTTTTTATTATTCAAGGTCATGGTTTCTTTATTATTCGTGATGATTTCAATGAGCAACAGATTCCATTCACTATTGGCTTGCATAAATCTCTATTAGATAGTGGTTTGAGCGGTTTTTCATGGTGTCTCGACCTGGGCACTTCCACTATGCAGGGCTATAGTTTTTACGAATTAGGAAGTCCATTTTTTTGGCTTTCTATGGTCTTTCCCGCCCAACTATTCCCATATATCGTAGCATGGATTTTCATGCTTAAATATGCTGTTGCTGGTTTGTTTGCATATATCTATCTCAAGCTTTTTGTTCAGCATAATAAATGCGCCTATATTGGGGCCATTCTTTATGCTTTTTCAGGTTTTTCTACTGTTAATATCATGTTCTATCACTTTCATGATGTTATAGCTCTTTTCCCTCTTCTTCTAATTGGGCTTGAGCTTGCTATTCGCAAAAATGATTATCGCCTTTTAACATTTGCTATTTTTATAAATGCATTTTTAAACTATTTCTTTTTTGTAGGCGCCGCTATTTTCCTAATTATCTATTATCTATTTAGATTTTTTAACAGAGACTTTAAGGCTAGGTTCAAGGAAATTGTATCCTGCGTTGTATCAGGTGTTGTAGGTGTAGGAATGGCATCCATTCTCTTTATCCCGAGCATTATGTATATTTCCCAGAGTTCCAGAAGTACTTCTAGCTTTATACTTGAAAACCTCATTTATTCCTTTAGATATATTTTATTTAATATAAAGGGTATACTTCTTCCTGCCGAGGCAATGACAGATATAAGCGCTATTTTCCCTTCAAAATTCTACTCTACAGCTGCTTATCTTCCATTGTTTGGCATAATCTTTGTTCTTGTTTATATAGTAAAAAAACGCGATTGGCTTTCTAGATTACTAATCTTTTGTTTTGTCGCAGCATTTGTCCCAATGATAGGAAGAGTTTTCTTTTTGTACATGGATCCTCAAAATCGTTGGTGGCATTGTTTTGTGCTTATGATGAGCCTTGCCACATGTTTAATTTTAGAAAACCACGAAGAATATAAAAAGCAAATAAATATTTCAGCTCTAATAAATGTTCTTTTGATTTGCATTCTATTTATTATGGCTTTTGTATTTAAGGATGCTGAGGGGTCAAGTTATATTTACTCAAGAAACAGATTTCTTTTATATATACTCATAGCATTAGCTGGATGTTGTATTACTGCATTTTTGAACAACAATAAGCTTTTTTCTAATGTCTTTCCAATTGTACTGGTATCTGTTTTTGCCTGTATAACAACAGCTCTTACCGTTTATGTTTACCGTTCAAACGGAAAGCCTGTAGAAGTCTATAAAGAGCAGTATGAAATTGCATGCCAGGTAGAAGTACCTGATTCACAATATCGCCTAAACAATGCAAGCAATGTATTTTCTATGGTTAATAACGTATCTGGATTCTCACTTTTTACATCTACTGATTCAGTTGGTATTACCCAGTTTGAATCACTTTTTGACTATTATGATCCTGTAAATGGTTTAAACAAAAATGATTTTTCTGGCTTAGCTGAACTTTTAGGCGGAAAATACTATGTAACAAATGAATACCCAGAGATTGGTTCGCCTGTAGCTGTCTACTATTCCAATGAGATACCTTATTATTTAGTTGAAACAAAAGCTTGCCCTATTGGATTTTCTATGGATTCATATATTACTGAATCTGATTTGCAAGACATCCCTGCCGAATACAGGGCCATTGCTTTGCTTCAAGCTGCAGTAGTAGATGATAGTATTCCTACTGATTCTATTTCTGGATTAAATCGTAAATACGTTAATGATATAGCTACAGATTACTCTATCGAAGAAGCTTGTGATTCAGCAATTAAAAAATCCGTTTCCAACTTTTCAAAAGATGGCCACGGATTTACATGTTCTAGTTCTTACAACGATGATACTTATGTTTATTTTAGTGTCCCATACGATAAGGGCTGGACAGCAACAATTGATGGAACCAATGCTGAAATCATCAACTCAGGTGGCATGATGCTCCTAGCTGTCCCTGCTGGAAACCATGATATCGCATTTAAATATATTACACCTGGTTATAATTTAGGAAAATACATCTCACTTTTTTGTTGGGTTATATTCATCAGTATTTGCATTTTTTCAACCACCATAAAAAAAAGACATATTAGTATTAATAGTTAAAAAAACTAATCCACCTTTTACAGGTGGATTAGTTTTTCCTATAGTCCTATCTACTTAATAACACAAATGAACCTTGTCTAACGACTGTTTTATTATACATCTTTTTCAAATATACCCAAACATCTCCTTCTAAGAAAGAATCATATTTGACATTCGCCTCATCAATCAACACATAGTCGGCCTGTCTATCTGGAAATTCTTTCCAAAAATCTATTATTTTAGTATTCTTCTGAGTTCGGGCATATACAGAATATGTGCCTTGAACTGCATCACTATTCAAATACGCAGTGCAGTTACTTCCAAATGCAACTAGGAGCTTCTCATCCTCACCTATGTACTCAGTGACCATCTCATAGCAAATCCTATTAGCCTCATAATCACTGTCTCGCAAAATGATACCCTTAAGCTCTCCTTCTGTAACCATATAGCGGGTCTCTAGTACATCAGAGTAACCTCCGTTCCATTCAGCCACCCAAAATCCCATAAAGAAGAAATCAACTATTAAAATAGCACAAGTGAGTCCAATATAATCATTATCCTCATTGCTTGCTATAAGGATAAACGCAATGACTGCATATATAGCCATATGTCCTGGCACCGTAATGTCCTGATTGGTTGATAATGCCCAAATAAACTGAGCCGCAATTGATATGCTAAACATCAACCAGAGAATACCCTGCCCATCAGAAATCTGGCTATTATAAGACCCTATTACGGTATATTCGCTTTTTTCTTCCTGCTTTATAAAATATGGCAACCAGAAGAACAAAAGAAGTATTGCGTAAATAAATCTAGAAGTTGATACGCTTTCAATTCTAAAGGCGCAAACTACCACAAAAAAGATAATCCAATAAGCACTTAAGACTACCTTCTCAGCTATATATGATACATATCTAAATCTCTTAAAAATAACTAAGAATACAATAGGCAAATATGCTATCCCTGCAAAAACTATATAGCTAACTAATATCATTCCTAATCTGTGCAAGAGACCATAATCATAATCCTGGTCACCGAAATTTTTCAACTGATTTATCGCATTTACGATACCAGAGTCAAGCTGTAGAAATATTAAAAATGCTCCACCAATAACTAAGCATGTTGCAACATATGCAATAAGCGCATTAGGACTAACTTCGTTTCTATAAATTTCAAAAAGAATAAACGCAAATATAAATACTGCCAAAAGAATCATGGTAGGGTAGGCAAGTATTGCTACACATGTAGCTATTGCCGCATATGCGAAATATCGCACTTTTTTTGATTCGTAATATCTAATTAAAAAGCATACAAGTAGCATAATTGCCATGTCACAATATGACTTGTAAGAGAAATTCTTCCATCCCATTACAAACATATAGTAGAAAAGGCTAGCCACATAGGCGCCTCTGTCATAAGCTGTCTTTTTGATTGTAAGATACAGATATATTGCCACCAAAAGTCTACATATCGTATATGCGATTCGCATATACAATACTAGGCCTATATTAATACCCGCACCAGCAAACAATGGCGATACGACATGATAATAGAGTGCCATAAGTGGATAAGCGAGAATCCCACCTGTCTGAAGAGCCTCCCAGCTATCGACAAAGAGTCTCTGACCCTGATAGAATCCCTTGTAGATAGTAAGAAGTCCATTCTCATCTATATAGAATCCTACATTCAACACATTAAAAGACCACACTAATACAAAGAGTGCTAATATAACCTTAAAAATATTCTTTTTATTATCAACTGCTTCTAGCATAATTATTCTCCTGTGTATAAATCTACATTCTATTTCATTTTATACTATTACAATCCCTTTAGCTAGTGAATATGCCTTTATATAACTCTTTTACTGAGTAAATATAGTGCAAAATTAAATTGATAATAATAAA
>JAEEGL010968697.1_pt1 | contig 16258 bp, 12 predicted proteins | sample 9134231 | NCBI WGS metagenome assembly JAEEGL01 (sample SAMN16246548, study PRJNA631951) | gut metagenome | biome: gut microbiome; feature: rumen; material: fiber-attached | host: Bos | place: Iran: Karaj | collected 2018-10
GATCCTCCATTTCAGGAATGCCCTCGATTCCGAGATTCACGACGATCGCACGCTCATCGAAGCCCAAAAGATCGCCCCCAATGCCCGGGGACTCCTCTGCACCCACCGCGCTTTTGGTTTAAACGGCTTCGTCAGCGCCTTCTCGCGCAATCCCGCTTACTCAGCTCTCACCTTAAATGCCCTGAGCATCGATGAATCCGCCTGCAGCTCCAGCGAAATCAGCGGTCAGGCCGAACTCTGCGCCTTTTTGATTTCACCTGAATCCGCAGGCCTTCAGGGCCAGCTCTTTTGCGTATCGCCACTCTCTCACGACGGCCGATCGCAACATTAAGGAACGGTTATGCACCACTCTCGCCGCGCAGTCCTCATTGGGGGTTTACGCACACCCTTCGTTCCGGCTTTTGCCGACTACCGCTCGCTCAGCTGTATCGATTTAGGCGCCACCGTAGTCTCAGGGCTCATCGAGAAATACGCCTTGCCGCGCCAGCTTTTGGACGAGCTCTTCTTTGGCTGCGTCATCCTGCCCCCCAACTCTCCCAACGTCGCGCGCGAAATCGCCATCGAACTGAACCTCAATCACGTACCCGGCACCACATGTTCCGCTGCCTGCACCACGGGGCTTGAAGCGATCCGCCTTGCCCAAAACGCCATCGAGCAGGGCGAATGCGACATCGCGATCGCCGGCGGCACGGATTCGATCAGCCAGCTGCCCCTCACCTTCTCGCCGAAGGTTGCACAAGCGATCACCCCTCTTCTGGCGCGCGGTAAGCCGACGTTTTTGGATTGGTGCAGCGCCTTTGCTCAGCTCGCTCCCTTTGACCAGATCCTGCCCGGGATTCCCAGGATTGCAGAGCGCATCACCGGCGAGATTCTGGGCTGTGCTGCCGATGCGATGGCGGCCCGAAACCAAATCACGCGCGAAGAACAGGATGCCTATGCCGTGGAATCTCACCACCGCGCAGCTGAAGCCCTCGCAGCCGGCCGCTTCGATGACGAACTTTGCCCCGTCGATCTGCCCGACGGCCAAAAGATTTATGCCGATAAGCTGATCCGCGCCGATGCCTCCATCGAGAAGCTCGCCCGCCTGCGCCCCGCATTCGTGCACCAAGGCACGGTCACCGCAGGGAACTCAACGGCTTTGACCGACGGTGCAGCGGCGGTGCTGCTTATGGAAGAACAAAAGGCTCTGGAACTTGGATACCAACCCCTCGCGGCCTTCCGCGCCTTTGCAAAAGCGGCCGTCGATCCGCGCGATCAGCTGTTTGCGGGTCCCGTGCACGCGATCCCTAAGCTCCTTCAACGCGCCGATCTCTCGCTCGGGCAAATCGATGTGATCGAACTTCACGAAGACTTTGCAGCCCAGCTGCTCGCCGATCTGAAACTGATTCAAAGCGATGCCTACGCCAAGGCGCATCTGCAGATGGATCGCGCATTGGGGGTCATCGACCGCAGCAAACTCAACATCCACGGCGGCAGCATCGCCATCGGCCATCCGTTTTCGGCCACAGGCGCCCGTCTCGTCACCACCGCCGCCAACGAACTCGCCCTCCACAACCAAAACTACGCCCTCGTCTGCCTCTGCGGCGGCGGTGGACTGGGTTTAGGTGCCGTACTCGAACGCCTTTAAAGCTTGCGCAGCATCCGCCAATGCGCCGAAAGCGCGATCGTCTCGAACCCCGCCTGCAACGCCATCCGCTCCTCCAGGCTCCCCTGCCACACCAGCAACAAATCCATCTGCGGCAACGCGGGACAATCCTCCTGCGACCGCTGACCAAAATAATCCGGCGGGCAATGCTTGCCCATCCCGTCGAGCCAGATGCGCCCCATGCGGTTTGCGAACACAAAAACCGATGTATTTTCGGGCATATGGCGTGCAATCAATGCGCGAGCATCCGGAGAAGCATCGAGTTCCTCTGAAAGCGCCCGCCCCACAACGCGCGCCTCGTCATCTCCACCTGAGGGATGCGTAAACGCCAAAAACGCCCCGAACGCTGCCACAAAGGCGAACCCGAAAGCCGCCCATCGCATTCCCCGCTGCGCTTCGCTCCAAAGCCGCCCCAGCTCCGGCAAAAGCACCATCGAAGGCGCGTAAAACAACCGCGCCGCATATTGTGAAGGCAGCGAATGGCGCAAAATCAATGAACCGATCAGCGCCATCAGCAACGCCGAAACCGCCGTTTCCAAACAAAAACGCCTGGTTCTGACCAGCGAACCCACAAAGCCCACCGCCCACAACAGCAACGCCAGCAGCGCTTCCGGCGTCAACAACTCTGCAGCCTGGCTCGCCCCAAAGTGATCGTCCGAAACGCTCGTCAAAAACCCCAGCCACTGCCCCTGCATCAAAAAGCCGTACAGGCACCAAATCGCCGGAAACGCAAAGGGCAACGCTGAAACCGCCAAACGCACCAGCATCGACATCGGTCGCGGCGCCCTTTGAAACAGCAGCACAGCTGCAATCGGCGTCAGGATCCAAAATTCATAGCGAAAACAGGTGGCCGCAAAGAGCGCGAAGGAAGAGATCGCAAATGCACCCACCGACTGCCGCGCGCGCAACAAGCCCCCAAGCGACAGCATCAAAAAAAACACAGAGGCGCATTCGCTCAACGGCGAACTGCCCAGTGGCAACGCCAGCGGGTGAAACAAAATCAGCAGCGCAGCCAGCCCCCGCGCCTGCGGCTTCAAAGGCCACCAGAGCCCCACCACCAGGCCCGTAAGCAGCTGAAAACCAAGCGAAAGCAGCTTAGGCGCCAGCCACAGATCCTGGGTTATCGCCACCCAGCTCCCGTAAAGCCACGAATACCCCGGCAGCCACACCAAATAACTGGCAAAGCCCGGATGCTCGGACCACCAGGCCGCATAAAAAACGCGAAAGGTATCGTCAATACAAAGCGGATCCGCAAACTGCGCCAGCAGAACCCCCAGCAGCACGCGGATCGCAATCAGCGAGCAAACGACTCTGCGCATAAAAAAAGCCCCACCGAACAACGATGGGGCTTAAAGCTTTGAGCGGGAAACGGGATTTGAACCCGCGACTTCAACCTTGGCAAGGTTGCACTCTACCACTGAGTTATTCCCGCATCGGAATTCGCACTCAAGCAGAGAACGAGCGGCATTTTATGCGCGGCGGATGCAGAGTCAATCTTTTTTTATGCCGCTTTGCATCCAGATGGAAAACATCTTCAAAATTCACGGGTTACTGCGCATTTTTATAAGCGTAGTAGGCTTTTAACACCATCCCCACATACATGCTGGTGCGATCGTAGGGGATCCCGCCCGCCGCATTGACCGCACCACCGCCCGCGTGATAACCCGAGAGCGCCAAAACGACGTCGCCATCAAAGCGATTGGCCAGCTTCCGCAAAAGGCGCGCGCCGCCATAAATATTCTGCTCGGGATCAAAGGGATCGGTCACGCCCAGTTCCGTGGACGTGGTGGGCATCAACTGCATCAGCCCCTGCGCGCCGCGATCGCTCACCGCCTGCGGATTGAACCCGCTTTCAACCTTCATCACCGCCCAAATCAGCGCCTCAGGCAACTGGTAATGCGCCGCTGCGCCCTGCACAAAGGCCACATACGCCTCGGGCTTTTGAACCGCCTGCGACTTCGCACCAAACTTCCCCCGGGTTGCAGGCGTCGTCGATGCCGTCGCCGTTGAAGCCGTCGTTTTACGCCGAGCTGGTGAAGCGGGCTTTGCACCGTCTTCTTTGACCGAATACAGCAATTTCCCTTTAGGTTTCCCCTGGTTAGAGATCGTCGTCACACCGTTTTCCTGGGTCACGTACAAATCAGCCCAGGCCAACAGGGGAAAGCTACAGGCAAGAAGAAAAATTGGAATGCGCATAACTGCAGATTTTACCCGATAAAACGGTTCATCTGCAACTTTGCTGATTTCAGGAAGGCGAAAGGCAGGAAAATCTTTGCGATGAAGGCATCAGTTTTGACTCTTGCAAGCGGTCACATCAGTGGCGTTCTTGCAGTCATTATCATTGCAGTCGATGTACCCATCCCAGTCGTTGTCTTTTTTATCACTGCAACGCTCATTCGTGTTTTCAGCCTCTTTCTGTTCACTCCTGCAGGCGGTCACGCTCGCATTATCGCCTTTGGGCGCGCAATCTCTATCATCGCAGTCAATGAAGCCATCCCAGTCGTTGTCTAAACCATCTTCGCAACGATCATTTGTGTTTTCAGTCTCTTTGACTTCAGTCCTGCAGACGGTCACGCTCACATCATCGCCTTTGGGCACGCAATCTTTATCATTGCAGTCGATGAAGCCATCCCCGTCGTTGTCTTTCTCATCGGAGCAAAGCTTATTGGTGTTTTCTTTCTCTACGGGAACAAATCCAGCGGCACAGCAGACGCTCACCTTCTCGGTGTTCTTGCAGGCCTCATCATTGCAGTCAATGGCACCGTTCCAGTCGTTATCCACTCCATCAGAGCAAAGCTCATCAGTGTCTTCTGCATCAGTCTTCACATCGCTCCTGCAGACGATGATGCTGGTATCGCTCGCATTTTCGGGTACACAATTGGGATCTCCGCAATCGGTCTTCCCATTGAAATCGTTATCAACGCCATCAGAGCAAAGCGCGTCGGTCTTTTCTTCCTTGACGGTCCCACAACTCGTCACCTTGGAATTATGCGAGCAATTGTAATCATCGCAGTCCGTCTGGCCATCAAGATCGTTATCGATATGGTCAGAGCAAAGATCTTCAGTGTTTTCAACGAGACAAGGCTTCGCCTTCTTACAACCGACATCTTTGCAGTCAATGGAGCCGTCCCAGTCGTTATCGAGACCATCAGAGCAAAGCTCTTCGGTGTCCTCAGCCACCTTGGTCGCGCTTCTGCAAGCGGTCACATCCCCCACATCTTCTGCGGGCACACAATTCCTGTCATCACAGTCAATGTAACCGTTCCAGTCGTTGTCGATGCCATCAGAGCAGCGCTCCGTTGTATTTTCATCTTCCTGTGCAGGAGCTCTGCAAACAGTCACAGGATTACAATCATCTGCCTTGGATAGACAGCCGCGATCCTTGCAGTCGGTATAACCATTGAAATCGTTATCGATGCCATCGCTGCAGAGCTCGTCGGTGTTTTCTTTCACAGGGAGGCAGCAAACGGTCACAGCGGGTGTGATCTTGCAACCGGTGTCATTGCAGTCAATCGCACCGTTCCAGTCGTTATCCACGCCATCGCTGCAAATCTCATTGGTGTTTTCCCTGGGAACCCTTGTTTCGCTCCGGCAGACCTTCACACTGGTGACATTCGGATCATTGGGAACACAATTGGAGTCTTCGCAGTCGGTATACCCATTGAAATCATTATCAATTTTGTCGGAACAGAGCTCGTCGGAGTCTTCTTTTACAACGGTGCCGCAAACAGTCACGCTCGAGCGATAAGCGCAGTTGGAATCGGCGCAGTCGATCTTGTCATCGAAGTCGTTATCGATCCCATCGTTGCAAAGCTCATTTGTGTTTTCCACAAGGCAAGGCATTGCGTTTGCACAATCATCGTCCTTGCAGTCAATGGTGCCATCCCAGTCGTTGTCCAGCAGATCGTTGCAGAGAATATCGGTATTTTCTTCTACTTTGGTCTCACTTCTGCAAACGGTCACGCTCACATTGTCGCCGCTGGGCGCGCAGCCTCTGTCTTCACAGTCAATATACCCATTCCAGTCATTGTCTAAGCCATCCGAGCAGCGCTCATTTGTATTCTCGGCTTCCTGTGTTTGAGATCTGCAGACGGTCACGGTCGCGCAATCACCTTTTGGCACACAATTGCGATCGTTACAGTCGATAACACCATTAAAATCGTTATCGACGCCATCGGAGCAAAGCGCGTTTGTGGTTTCCTTTACGCCACAAATCGTAACATCTCTATCATGTTGGCAATTCGCATCATCGCAGTCGGTATAACCGTTATAATCGTTGTCTTTTCCATCGCGGCAAAGCTCGTTGGTGTTTTCTTCTACCGGATTACAGACATAGGCGCTCATGCAATCCGGATCGTCGCAGTCTGTCTTGCCGTCGCCATCATTATCGAGGGTATCCATGCAATAGCCCGCTTCTGACAAAGAAACAGCAGCTTTATTGCAGTTCCCCCAGAAGTTATATTGGCAACTGTAATCTGCGCAATCGGTATAGCCATTCCCGTCGTTGTCGACATTATCTTTGCATTGTTTAAAGGTAAATTCACCACGATGAATCGCGCAGGCCGTGATCCACGGGTTGTACTTGCAGGCATTGTCATCACAGTCTGTATGACCATTCATGTCATCATCGATGTAGTTTGAGCAGAGTTCATCGCTGTTTTCAGCCAAGACGCTGCCGCAAACCTTCACATCTACATTCAGACGACAAGAATTATCCTGACAATCTACATACCCGTTATCATCATCATCAATACCGTTTTGGCAGAGCTCATCTGTATTCTCGCGAGATTTGGGATAATGCCTCTTCTTGCAGACGGTCACTTCAGGATTATACAAGCAGCTGTTATCGTTGCAGTCGACACGTCCATCACCATCATTGTCATGCCCATCGGAGCAAAGCTCGTCTCCGGTCTCGGTCCATATATCCGGCATAACGTAGTCATTGCAGGATCCGCCATCACATTGAGTGGAATTTCCGGACTTATCTTCCACGCAAGTCAATATGACATCACCACAATCAGCGCAATCCATACCCGAGCATTTACTCAAACAAGAAGTCACAGCCTGAAACAGTTTTTGAGCTTGCTCTGTCCCCTGCTGCTCGCATTTTGTCACGCAGCTTTTGTCTGTTATGTCTGCTTTGCATGTCTTCGTAGCACATTCGTAAACATCTCCACATGACATACTACCAAAAGGATTGTCGTCGTCATCGTCGCAGGAGCAGAGACACAATGCTGCCGCAAGAGAAGCACAAATCAGTTGAAACATCTTGAACATGTGATGAACTCCCAGGAGAAAGTGTTTTCGATGGTGTTGAATTTTTGAAGAGGAAGGAAAGAGAAGAAAAGCGCGCTTGACAGGAAATGCAACATCGGTCCGCAAACGATGCGGTGACAACAATGCAGCGAGAGCGCTTCGATTCCCGTGAGCATAGAAAGCTCGCTTTGTAGCTAAAAAAAATCCTTCCTAGCCGAACCAGGAAGGATTTGTCAGTGGCTTCTTAGGGACTTGAACCCCAAACCTAGCGGTTATGAGCCGCTCGCTCTAACCAGTTGAGCTAAGAAGCCGCAAACGCCAGCGGAGTATACAGCGTTTTTTTATAGACGCAAGCCTTTTTTAAGGCCTCATCCATTATTTTCATAACTGCCTAATTTTAAACATCTTTTCAATCCAGAAAACATCCTCTTTTAAAGACCCATCTACCATTTTCAAAATCAAAACAGGATGAAACAAAAAGAGCTTGCACCCTTTTTTGATGTCGCCTAGTTTGCCCCCACCTTTGGAGACGACTGTGAAGACCGATCCTATCTTATCGCCCTGGCTGGTCATCAGCCATGTTGTGCTGTTGCATGCAATCCTCGCATTCTGGATCTGGCAATCGGGCGAACCTTTTCATTTTCCGCCTCAGCCACGCGTAATTTCCCTCCAATCCACTCCTTTTGACATCGATGCCATCACACCGTCGCACGCCTTCGAAGAGGGAGATCACCGAGAAGAGAAGGCGCCCAGCGACGATGAACTGTTTGAGCTTTCGGAAGATGAAGTCTTCGGAGCAACCCCACCAGAGACGGAATCCGACAATCATAAGGATGCAGATGCATCAGACGCCCCCAATGAAGACGATAACTTAGCGAAAATCAAAGCGAATGTTGCTCATCATATCGTTCCGTCCCGTCCAGGCGAGCTTCAGTTCGAGCAAATTTTCGAAAAAGACGGGCATTATCAGGGCGATTTGGGGCACCAATGGACAGCCGAACTCTCCCTCGATCCACCGTTTCAGCGCAAAGCCATCGATCTGCTCAACCGCGCACGCGTGCCTTTTGGGGCCATTGTCGCCATCGAAATCCCTTCAGCCCGGTTGCTCACGTTAGCCGAACGCAATGTGACGAATCATCCCATTTCACCCAGTGAACAGGAAGGCCACCCCACCCACATCGCCTTGCGCGCTTTAGCGCCCGCCGCAAGCCTCATCAAAGTGATCACCGCAACCGCCTTACTCGATACACCGTCTTTTAATTACAAGCAAAACTATCGTTATACGGCAGCCTCGCGGCGCATCACCAAAGACCAGTTGAAGACTCCCGAACCCAATGCCCTTCAAAGCGATCTCGCCCAGGCGTTAGCCACCAGTAACAACGGTTATTTTGCCTTGCAAACCAACCAGCGCCTGAGCCGGGAAGATCTTGAAAATGCCGTCTTTCGCTTTGGTTTTAACCGCGTCATACCTTTTGATTTGCTCACAGACGCGAGCATTGCCCAGGTTCCCCGCTCCGATTTAGAGCGCGCGCGCATGGCGGCCGGTTTTTATCACACAAGGCTCACCCCTCTTCACGCAGCATTGATCGCAGCCGCCATCGCAGGAGACGGTCAGATCCCACAGCCCATCCTGGTGGAACGCGTTTATGCCCCCGACGGTCGCATCATTGAAGCCCCCAAATCAAACCCCGTCAGCCGTGCCATGACCGCCGATCAAGCCCTCCTCATGCGCCAGATGCTGACCGAAACCATCCGCAAGGGCACTGCCCAAAAAGCTTTTAAGGAATGGCCGAGCGCTCTCTCACACATCACGGTAGGCGGCAAAACAGGCAGCCTCTTCGATCGCAACGGCCCCAAGATCATCTCGTATACGTGGTTTATCGGTTATGCGCCGGTTGAGAATCCCCAAATCGCGCTTGCTGTCATGGTCGCCAACGACGACAGCTGGTGGCAGCATGCACCTGAAATCGCACGCGATACGCTCAAATGGTATTTTACCGATCTGACAAAGCGCGCATCCAGAGCATCACTCCCCAAGCCAGAAATCGCACAACCTGCTGAAAATCAACAAGTGTCTGCATCTCAGACCGCATCTCAGACTACACCGCAGACCACATCTCAAACCGCAGCCGATCCTCCGTCACAGCCGCGGTTTGATCCCTCTGACGAGGATGCCCCCGAGCCGATCGCGCCTAAAAAAACGCCCCTCAAAGCCCCCAAAAAGGGGGCATCCAAAACGCCTAAATCCGCTCAAAAAGCGGCTTCTACACCTAAAAATAAGCGAAAATAATCCTTCCGGAAGGCGTGAGGGTGGGCGCTTCAGGCCTCAGTCTGCCTGCTCATTTTTGAAATGCTCTAGGCAACAGGCCCCAGACGCTCCATTTGTTGCACAACCGCATCGATCAGCGCCTGAGTCCCCTGCCGGCTTCTGGCGCGTAATCCCCTTAAATCAAAGTGTAATTTTCGACCATCCAGCAAACAACAGGTCAGTTGCCCGCCATCTTCAAAGAGATCGATGCGTTTAAAATTCGCAAACGGGAGTGCAATGGGCGCGGCATTCGCCTTCGACAAGTCCTGCAGCAACAGTTGATCGCCCACCCCCAGCGCAATTTGGGCACAAAGCTGATAAGGATTCTGTCCACCCACAGAGAGCACAGGGCCCGGAATTTTGACCGCAAACAAAAGCCCCTTCCGATATTTTTCATCAAAGCATGAAAGCGCCTCAAGTGGTTGAAATTCCAGTTCAAACTGCGGCAGGCTGGCGCCAATGCGCTGAAGCTCGATCTCCTCTTTGCACATCAGCCGACCGGTCACCGGCGAGCGCGCCTCCACATTCAACTCTCCCGGATCCACCGCCAAAAAGGGCGATTGCTCGATCTCCATCCGGGGCAACCCGCTCCCGCCCGAATTCGCCTCCAGCCAATCGCAAGGCGCCACCTGAAGCGACAGGCGCTCCGCACAGGCGGGGGCATCGAGCCAATCCGGAAGTTCGCTTTGAATATGCCGGATGCGTTCCTGCGAAGGAGCCTCAGTCTGTTGTTTTTCTTGAGATTTTACTTCCTTACTCTGCAGATCGGGTTCAGTGGGCATCGCTTCAAAATGCACCACTTCTGCCGCAGCCGGAATCTGAGTCACCGCATTGCGCACCAGATTGAGCTTGGCCAGCTTGGTCGGAGCCGAAAGTGGCGCCGTGTTGGATCGCGGTTCCTGGGGCTGCAAAGACTTCGGAGAAACCGTGCTTCGATTGGGTAAAATCGCTGCGGCTGCCGGAGTAGCAGATGCGGGCCTGGGGGGCTTCTGCTTTTGTTTCAGCGCAGGCCAAAGCGCTTCCCGTTGCGCATAAACCATGCTGGCAAATGCCTGATATTCAGATTGCTGAAGTTGAGACGTATCCGCCAGGCGTGCTGATAATTCTTTAAATCCAAGAACTTGAAACGCAACCGCCAATAAGTTGCGGATCGATTGCGAGTGATCCCCGCTGTTGTAAGCCCAATAGTAAGCGAGCACTGCGGTCAGGGCATCGCCCCGATCGGCCGCCAGCTTTCCTCTCAGAACAAACGCACCGGATAAATTGGGTGTCAAATCGAGCGCTTCCTGAGCCAGTCGATCGGCTTCAGCCGCCTGCCTGCAGGCCAACGCTTCCTGCAATTTGCTTGCCCCAGCTTCCATACCTTCTCCCGTGTTTTGACCCTACTTCAGGTCGATCTCCAGATCCGTCCAGCGCCCTTTTTCCACTTGCGCTTCCAAATCCAGTTTGGAGTCATTTTCCGTATTTTCCAAATGAATTTGATGCGTTCCCGTTTCCATCCAGCGCACGACGGGCGTTTCTCCAAAACCGATTCCATCCACAAACACGCTCGCCTTAGGCCAGGTGAGCACCCTCAGACGTCCCGATTCTTCGGGCAAAAGGAGTTGATCTTCAAAGGGTATCGGCACCCGCTCCTCGCACCAGCGCTGCAATTTTTGTAAGCGTTCCCCCAATCCTTCGACGGTCAGTTCCGGCTCATCCCAATGCCTGGTTTGCCCTCTAAAAGTCAAAGACCAGCGCCATAAGGCATTCTTCTTCTGACTCTGTTTAAAGGACCAAACATCTTGTAATTGTTGAACAATTTCGTTCCACTCTTCCTCCATTAACAGCGCCATTCCGTCCTGTGCCCCAAAAGGAGACGCATGCTGCTTGATCACCGTTAAAGTGACCAGATCGCCCTGTTTTTCAAACCGAAATTCAACCCTCTGATAGGGCACCGCAGGACCAGAAAGCGTAAGAATCGCCGGAGAGTCGTCCTTCAATGGCGCATCAGCCAAGCAGGGCAGCACATATAACCAGGCTAAAATCAACAGGAATTCCCATTTTAAAGCGTTCACCATCTCCCCCACCGGCCGATGCGTTCATAAAGGGTTCTCTCAAAAAGCGCCTTGCATTCAAAGCAGATTTCAACACACTCTCAAGCGAAAAGGATCTAACGATGCGCATTTTATTTTTTTGCTTATTGATGTTGTCTGCCCAGGCCGAAGCGCACCCCCAATCGCGAGCGTCTGGGATCACGGCCACCGAAATTCAAAATCAGGCTCAGAATTTACTGAATCTGTTCAAAAAACTCGAAGCGCATCCCACGAAACCGATCTTTTTAAAAGCAGAATCTGCGATTCAATCGCTCTATCGCGCATTAGACCAAGCTTACCATTACCCCACAAAGCTTCCCGCCGAGCAACGGCTCGCATTTCGGCGAAAAATTCAATTACAAATCGCGGGGTTAGAGCCTATCTGGGTGATCTCCCAGGATCGAATCCTGCTGCATCCGCAATGGGCAGAGCTTCTTTTAAAGACGAGCGAGCAACTCCAATTGAAGAATAAAATCAAATATTATCAATCACTTATCAAGCTTTCGCAGCAGGGTCAATCTCATCTTTAGCTCATTTCGCTTTATAGATGTAGAATCCCATGCGAAATGGGTGCAATTTGGTGATAACGCTTTCGTTTTTTCAGGAGTTCAAACCATGTCCATCGAAAACTCAACCCTGATGCTCATCATCGCCATCGTCGGCGGCATCTTCGCCCTCATGGGCTTTTTGCGCATGATCCACAAAGGCATCAGCGCTGTCGTATGGGGGATCATCATGCTCGCAGGCATCGGCGCCTGCGGCTACGGCATCGGCCAGTATAAAGGCATCGATATGCGCAGCTGGGCCATCGAGCATCTCGTCTCCAAAATCGAACCCGAGACCCTGGTCAAAGCCCTCCCCACCGAGCTCAAGACCGCGCTGGCCGAGCAAATCTGCGACCTGGATGGCATCAAGGCCGCCGCTAAAGCGCAGGTGAAAAACGGCATCGAACAGCTTCAAAAAGACGATGAAACGCAGGAGCAGCTCAAAGAAAAACTCAAGTCCTGGTCCATTTTTCAACAAAACAAATGAGTTAAAAGGTCCGGCAATCCATGCAAATGAGGAAGCAAATCTTTAATCAAATTGCACAGTTATCTTATTTGATTGCGTTCTGTTTTTTTGCCGCCTGCGATGAAGATTCGCTTCCCGATACGACACCCGACAGTGCTCTCCCGCCCATCTCCCATCTGGATGCAGCCTCCCCGCAGGATGCCCAGGAGGACGCGCAAGCCCCGGCGGATGCAGAACAGGACGCCGAACTCGATGCGCAAAATCCAGATGCCGAACCGGATTCAGAACCGGATGCCGAACCGGATTCTCAGCCATTAGACTCTGAAACCGACGTAGATTCAAGCAGTTACGAGCCGCCAGAAGTCCATGTCGAAATCAGCGGCCGCTACCACCAGATCCGGGCATTCCCCTCTCAAAAATTAAACGGCACCCGCGAAGTCATCATCTACCTGCCCGACGGCTACAACGATTACGGCAATCAGGAACGCTACCCTGTGCTCTATATGCACGACGGCCAAAACCTTTTCCGCAACGAGCTCGCCACCTACGGCACCGAATGGGAAGTGGACGAAACCGTAAACTCCTGGAGCCGCATGGGACGCATCCCCAAAATGATCGTTGTGGGGATTTACAGCACGGAGCAGCGCATTTACGACTACACCCCAAGCCGGGACGAACGCTTTCACGACGGTGGCGGCGCAGAAGCTTACGCGCAGTTTTTAATTGAAGAATTAAAGCCTTACATCGATTACAGCCTGCGCACCATGCCCGAAATGGAGCATACGGGACTCATCGGATCCTCCCTCGGCGGCCTGGTCTCGCTCTATATTTTAGCCCGCCATCCCGGCGTTTTCGGACGCATCGGCGCGCTTTCGAACTCTCTGTTCTGGAACAACGAAGAAGCGCTCGGATGGGCCGACGACATCGCTCAGAATTTAACGGAAGGCACTCGACTCTGGTTTGACGGCGGCAGCGCCGAAAATGCCGAGGAGGGCGAAGATCCCGACGGCGACGGGTTAAATCAGGTGCTCAGCGAATCCCGCCAGCTGCTCGACGCCTTGCTCGCTCGCGGACTCACTTACAACGATCGCATCGCTTATTTTGAAGATGTGGGCGGATTCCACAACGAAGCCACCTGGGCGCGCCGCCTGCCTTCGGTGCTCAGTTTCTTATTTGGCGAACCCGAAACGCCTCACGCCCTCAAACTGCATCTCTACGGCTCGCTCTTCACCGGCCAAAAGACCGCCTGGGGAAACACAGCCGTCTGCCCCAATCGCACCCTCTACTGGCCCGTCCAGCTGCTCTCCAATCTGCATTCCTCAAACGAACAGGTGGTCCGCATCGACGGAGGAAGGCTCGACGCTATATCATCAGGTACCGCAACAATTTCTGCCCATTTAGATGCCTTAGGTGCCAGCCTCGAAGTCAGCGTGCAGACGCCCGTGTCGATCACTTTTTCGGTGGGTGTTCCCAATACGACGCCCGCAGATGCGACGATTTACGTGTCAGGCGATCTCGGTGTGCTGGGTAGCTGGGAAGAAAACGCAATGTTTCCGCTGCATTTGGGCTCAGATGGCCGCTGGACCAACCTGATCAGCATCCCGCCTCAGGACTCATTCGAATATAAAATCACGAGAGGTTCCTGGGCGACGGTCGAAAAAGGCGCCGATGGACAAGAGATCGGCAACCGAACAGCTCAGGCGCTTGAAAATACCACCCTCTATTGCGAGGTTGCCCGCTGGAGCGATCAGTAAAAGCGCTTTCATTTTAGAGAGTTACATTAACTTATAGGCGCAAAGAAGCCCCACCAGACTCCCCAGAAACATGGGTAAAAGTCCCGGCCATTTCGCCGAACAACCGCCTGAAACGCCCCCGGCAACCATCAAAGCGAAAGCGCCCTTAAAGAGATCGCTCGCCTGCAGCGCCACACCCAAACGCCAAAGCCACCAGCTGGGCAATAAAGCCGCGAGCAAGGCCATAAACGCCCCCAAAAAACCGCCTAACACCCCGCCAAATAAGCGATATTTCGGTTCATCAGGAGCAATCGTAGAAGCGTAGAGCGCAACCGCCGGCGCCATGACAAAAGTCCAGACATGCACTGCCCAGGGCCAGATTACGGGCACAAAATAAGGCTCCCCCGCAGCCACATCCGAATTGGACTGCCAAATGGGCCGATGGCTGAGAGCAATTTGACAAAATAAAGGAATCAGTACCAAAGACAGGAAGATCAGCAAACCACGGCCGCGCTCCGCTTTGCGCAACAAACGCGGCCAAAGCCTGATTGAAACCCACATTTCACGACCATCCCAAAACGCGAGCCAGCTGCAAATCCACAAAATGCGAATCTGCACTCGCTTTTTGATCGAGACTCTGGACCGCCCCGTCCGTCAGATAGAGCACGCGATCACAAATCTTTGACAACAGGTAAGGGACCGGTTCTGCAAGCAAAATCGTCACATGCTCCCGAGCCAGTTCCTGGCAGGCTTTCGCCAGGCCGAACAGACCGAATCCGTCGAGGTAAGCGCTCGGGTGATCGAGCACAAAAAGTCGCGGCTTTTTGCACCAAAGCCTCAGTAATCCCAGCTTTTTTTGTTCCCCTTTGGAGAGATGCGCCACCTGCGTCGACAAGGCTTCGGAAGAGAGCGGGAAGTAACAAATGGCGCGTTCCAGCCGCGAGCGAAACTCCGAAGGCGTGACCAAATCGAGCTCAGCCCAAAGCGAAAGCCAGGCTTTTGCCGGCAAATCGTAAGGCCCAGGCAAATCTTCCGGCAAAAAACCCGCAACCGCACGCAGTTTTTCAGCCGATCGCGTCACATCGCGTTCGTCGAGCACCACTCGTCCCCGAATGGGACTCCGCTCGCCCGCAGCAATCGAGAGCAGACTTGACTTTCCTGAACCTGTGGGCCCCGCAAGACCTAAAATTTCGCTCGTTTCCACTTCAAACGAATAACGCCAGTTGAGCAAACCACGATTGGGCACCACCTGGTCAAATTTAAGCATTCCATTTCTCCATAAAAAGCGCGCAGTTACTGCATTGGCAATATCATTTCTAAATACTCTCGGTTTTCAGGCAACCAGACCGCCGGTCGGCCCTCAAAGCCTTCAACCAACTCTGCGCGTTCCAAAAAAGGCCGGTCCACGCCGCAGTCCATGATTTGAAAATCGCCCGGCGCATTGTGATACAGACCGCAACCAGGCTCACGTGTCAGCCCCAGGGTATGCCCCACCTCGTGCGTCACCGTATTCCCCACCAGATTGCCCAGCACGCGAATGGCGAGTTCCAGCTCATCCTTCCTTGGACCGTTCAGCTCATCGGTTTCAGCAGGTTGCTGCATAAAAATATCGAATATCTCATCAAACTTAGGATGCGTTAAGGGCGTCTCAGCAATGGCATATTTGGGCGAAAGCTGCAAAAAAGATTCAACAAAAATGCCACCATAGCCGCCACCATCCCAGTTTGCACCCGCCAGGTGATCATCCAGCCGCGCGTTGCAGTCATCAAACCCTGGCGTGCTGTCGAGGCCAAAATAGTTTTGCGCATTGGGATCGGGCCCCCCGATTTCGACGATCGCGTAGCGCGCAAAATCCTCGGGCTCAGTCAGGCGGATCTCAAGGTTGATGCCCTCATAATCGCGATTGACCACCTCGGCGATCCTGTTTTTAATCTCAAGGCTAAAGTTTCTTAATCCAAAGATGCGCAGAGAATCTGTAAAAGCGGGCAAAAAGCGCAGCCAAATCACCTGCTTAGGTGGCAAAACTTCAAATTCGAGCGAGACCGCCTCCCCTTTCACCTGCTGCCCGTTCCACTCGATGCTGGGCAACAACGTCCCGCTGACCCAACCCGCCTGAGCGCCCAAATCATCGCTCTGACAATCGTCATCAAACTCCACTTCCATTTCGGTCTGCAGGAGTTGCCCATTCAACCAATCGGGGCTTAACTCCTTTTCTATCAGCTGTCTTTTA
>JAEEGL010991518.1_pt1 | contig 16258 bp, 13 predicted proteins | sample 9134231 | NCBI WGS metagenome assembly JAEEGL01 (sample SAMN16246548, study PRJNA631951) | gut metagenome | biome: gut microbiome; feature: rumen; material: fiber-attached | host: Bos | place: Iran: Karaj | collected 2018-10
ACTGTTAACAACCTTAACAACGTTGTTGAAAATACAGCATCTGCTGAAAGCCAGATTCGTGATACTGATATGGCTACTGAAATGGTTAAGTACTCGAACAACAACATACTTGCTCAGGCAGGTACTGCAATGTTGGCTCAGTCTAACCAGGCTAACCAGAACGTATTATCATTACTTGGATAATCGTATCCGGTATAATCATTGTTTTGACTACCAAAAAGGGAACCGTTTTGGTTCCCTTTTTTTAGGTTTTTGTGTAAAATATTATTGTAATGTAAATTCAGACTTATTTCGATTCTGAAAGGGGATAAACATGCATTTTGAGGAAGATTTCTTTAAAAACGAGGTGAGAGACGGCTTTTTTGTATCATCAATGATGAAAAGAGCCTGGGCTGCACAGATTGAAGTTTTAGAAGTTTTTGATGCTTTGTGTAAAGAAAACAATATAAAGTATTTTGCTATATATGGGACACTTCTTGGCGCAGCAAGGCATGGAGGATTTATTCCCTGGGATGACGATATAGATATTTGTATGTTAAGAGAGGACTACGAGAAGCTTCGAGTAGTTGCGAAAGAAGGAAAATTACCGGATGAATATGTTTTGAAATCCGTATATGACAGCGACGATTATGATGCTACATTTGACAGAATCATTAACTCGTACAGTATCGGATTTAATGAAGAAAGACTGGAAAAATATCACGGATTTCCTTTCTGCGTCGGATTGGATATCTTTCCTATGGATTATGTCCCCACGGGAAGTAAATTTGAAGCTTTTAAAGAAGAAGTAGTAACTCTGGTGCAGATTTACAGCGCATTACAGGAAAATAAAGAAGAAAAATTATCCAAGCGAATGCGTGAATTAATTAAATTAAAGTACGGATATACAATTAATAAAAATAAAAACGAAGCTAACCAGATAGTTCGAATTTTAGAAAACTGTTTAAGGAAATACTGTTCGAAAAAAGAGGAAAATGTTGCACGTATTTACGGATGGGTTGCAAGAGGATTTAAAGAATACGGTATGATAAAATCGGAATACTTTGATGAACCGGAGTATATTCCGTTCGAAAATTACAAGATTCCGGCTCCCAAAAATTTCCATGACGTACTGGAAGTACAGTATCCAAATCATATGGTAGCTGTAAGGGCGTTTGGGGATCTTCACGAGTATCCTTTTTATAAGAAGCAGGATGAATTCTTCTTTGAAACCGTGAATAAGCGTATTGCGTCAAGAGAATATAATCAGGATGAAGTTGCGCAGTATCACAGTTCAAACCAGTATACTTCGGTTAAACAGTCTTTATTGTCTAAAATCAACGTGTTAATCAGGATTAACGATGTAATTGTTAAACTGGTTGAATCGGGAGATGCCGAACAGATACTTAAATTCCTGGCGGATTCTCAGGATGTGGCTGTTAAAATGGGAAATATTTTGGAAGAGCGCTATGAATCTGATGTCGCAAACGATATAATAGCCGATCTGGAAAAGTATTGCGAACATCTTTATAACGTATCGGTCGGAATGACTGAAGAATCTGATTTATTTGTGGAATCTCTGGAAAAAGTAATCAATCTGGCTCAGACAATCAAACAAAAGATTGAGAATATTAATAAGGATCCCAATAAAAAAATTGTATTTGTATTTGAAAATGCAGATGAATGGGCAAAATACGAACAGTTATACAAATTGCTTTCAGCAAAGCAGGATGTAAGGTGTTATGCCATACCGATTCCGTATTATATGATGAATTCGAAACTTCAGGTAGAAGATGACAGTCTTAGATTTGAAGGCAATGATATTGAAAGCGATATCGAGTTTATAGATTACAAAACATTTGAATATGAAAGCATAGACTGCATTATTAAAGCCAATCCGTATGACGGAAGCAGTGTGGCCGATTTAATTCCGCCGTTCTTCTTCTCGGAATTCATGCATAAGTATTGTAAGAACATAATTCATATTCCGACTCTGGATATATTTGAATTTGACAAAAAAGATGTTCAAATGGTGGAAATGGCGGATTGCTTTGTAAAGACACCGAGCGTGATATATTCGGATTATGTTTTGTTAAATTCCAAAATTAATACAAATACATACGTTGAGCTTTTGAAAGAAGTTTCGGAATCTGTAGATTGGGAAAAGAAAGTTTTGTATTGTTCAGATGATACGGAAACAGTCAAAACTATTTTAAAAATATGTGAAGAATAGGAGACAAGCCGAGATTTTCTCGGTTTGTTTCTTTATGAATTAAAGAAAAGAGAATGAATAAATATTCTCAAACAGGGGGAAAAATGATTTTCAAAACCGAGTTTTTTAAAGAGGAAAATCGAGAAGGGTTTGTCGTACCGGAAATGATGAAAAGAGCATGGGCGGCCGAACTGGAAGTGCTTGAGGTAATAAGTGATGTTTGTGACAAAATCGGAGTAAGATATTATGCGTGTTCCGGAACCCTGCTTGGTGCGGTTCGACATAAAGGGTTTATTCCGTGGGATGATGACATAGATATATATCTGCTGAGAGAAGATTATCTAAAGTTTATTGAACTAGCTCCTCAAAATCTTCCCGAAGGATTTGTTTTTTCGGGTATTTTTGCCAACGAACCCAGACTTTGGAAGGCCAATAAAGAACCGCAGGTAAGGGTAATAGCCGATGAAACTTATTTTCCTTTACCCAAATATATGAATCGTTTCCATTCATACCCTTACATGAGAGTAGGTGTGGATATTTTTCCGCTTTACAATCTTCCGAGAGAAATAAACAGGCAGATTGAATTGGTAACACTTATAAATGACATGCAGATAACAGCGAGATATCTGGATGAGTATAAAAAAAGAGGTCAGATAAATAATCGTATTAAAGAATATGAGAAAAAACTGAATATGGAATTTGATATGTCGGATGATGATGCTCTTGCAAGAAATCTGGTTCTTGCAGCGGACAAATATGCGTCCGAAATCAGCAGTACGGAATCGGATTTGTTATGCTGTACGCCGTACCGGAAACCACCTGAAAATCAGGCCAAATTTGAAGGCTTTGGAGGTTTCAGGCGGGAATGGTTTGGCGAAGGTGTAAAACTTCCATTTGAAAGTTATGAAATAAATGCACCCATGAAATATGAAGAAGTTCTAAAAGTTACGTATGGGCCGGACTATATGATTCCCCGGATGTTCACTGCAGAACACAGTTATCCGTTTTATAAAAGTCAGGAAGAAGCATTTAAAAAACTTCTTCAGGAATCGGGAGTAACCAATTCGGTTGATGAATTCTGCAGAAACTGGCATCTGATGAACGGAGGCACTTAAAGCATATATAATTTGCAGGAATAAGTTAGTTGTCATATTTGATTAATTTGAATTCGGAAGACAGATAAAAGACAGAAAATATGAAAAGATTTGGAACGGTTTCTTATAACATATATTGTAATTTTACGAATTACGGATCGGCATTACAGACCTGGGCATTGCATCAGGCCGTAAAAAAAGCGGGCAACATGCCTGTTCTGGTTGATTATTGCCCGAATATTCTTGCAGATAAGGATCCTTTGAATCCATATAAAAATATGTGGGATAAAAACGATGAGTCAAGAAGAATGGTTGAAATGACCATGCCGGCAATTGAAGAAAACTATAAAAAATTTGATAAATTTTACAGGGAAAGATTTTTAAGAACAGAAAAGAAATATACATCAAAGAATTTTAACGAAATATCCGAAAATGAAAAATTAGACAGATTCATATGCGGAAGCGATACTATATTCTGTCCGGATGAGTTTGGGTTTGATGACGGATATTATGCGAATTATGAAGTAATGAGAAATAAAAGTGTTTCTTATGCTGCAAGCTTTGGAGACCCGCATTTTTCCGAAGAAATGTACAAAAAACTCGATGACAGATTGAAAAATTTTAAGGCTTTTGGCATTCGCGAAAATCAAATGATACCGTATATTTCCGAGCGTGTTGAGGTTCCTGTACAAAGGGTATTGGATCCGACTTTGCTTCTTTCATCCGAAGAATATGAATGTATAACCGCTCCGAGAGAAACAAATGAAAAATATCTTCTTTTATATTCACGAAGATATTCTCCTCAAATGGAGGAGTATGCGGAGAAACTTGCCGGGGAAAACAACTGGAAGATAGTAGAAATAAGTCTGAGAGCCGTTAATGCACAAAAAGGACATATAATGCGTTATGATGCAGGTGTTGAGGAATTTCTTTCGCTTGTTAAAAACGCTGAATATGTTGTAACCAATTCGTTTCACGGGATGATTTTCAGTGTACAGTTTAAACGTCCCTTTGTTATTTTTTCAAGAGAGCAGTGTGATAATAAAATCGACGAACTTTTGAGTCTATTCGGCTTGTCTGACCGTATACTTATTACAGGGGAAGAAAAATTTAAAGAAATAAACTATGAAGATGTTCATAAGAGAATAATACAAAAGAGAGAAGAATCGTTTGAGTTTTTAAAGAAAGAAATGGGTATGCTGTAAATGTATTTGGATTCTAAAAACAAAACCGAATGCTTTGGATGCGAAAACTGCGTGCAAGTTTGCGGAAAGAAAGCTTTATCCATGGTAGAGGATGAAGAGGGATTCAGATATCCGGTAATAAATGAGTCATTATGCGTTAACTGCTCGTTATGCCGAAAAGTCTGTCCGTTTGAGAGTATGCCGGGAAGAGAGATTTGCAGGTATGCTTTCGGTGGATATAACACGGATGAAAGAACTCGTTTTGAAAGTACTTCAGGCGGGGCTTTTTCGGCAATCGTTGAGGCTTTTTGCGATGAAAACTATGTAATATTCGGAGCCGAATCGAACAAGTTAAATGTTTTTCACAGTTATATAACGGATAAAAAAGAAATATATAAATTCAGAAAATCCAAGTATTCTCAAAGTGTTATGGGTGATATGTACATAAAGGCCGGTAATTTCCTGAAAGAAGGTAAAAAAGTGCTTTTCTCGGGAACTCCCTGTCATATTGCGGCACTTAGGAATTATTTGAAAAATACGGATACTTCGAAACTACTGACGGTCGAAGTAGTTTGCGAAGGAGTTCCGAGCCCTTTGTATATTCGAAAAATGGATGATTACATTGAAAAGAAATACGGAGGAAGAATAGAAGATCTTGATTACAGATATACCGGAAAAAGTATTTTTTCAAACGGGAAATGGGATTTTCAGAATATGAAAATAAGAATCGGTTCCGATACTCCCAGAGAAAAAACAAAGGACAGATGGTTTAATCCTTTCTGGTCGGTATGGCTTAATCATTTAATGTCCCGTCCTTCGTGCTACAAATGCCTTTTTGCCACGAAAGAAAGAGTGGCAGATATAACCCTCGGAGATTTATGGGGTGTACATTTATACTGCCCCGAATTATACGGAAAAAACGGCGGAAGTTCGCTGGCGGTTTGCAATACCGAAAAAGGGAAAGAAGTTTTTCATATTGCAGAAAAATACATGTTCGGTCATGAACTGGAATTCAGTGATGCCCTTAAATATCAGAGTCCGATGAGAAAGACGATTGATGAGAACCCGAGACGTTCCGAGTTTATGACTGATCTGCAAAGCGATATGAGTTATGGAGAGATAAACGAAAAATGGGCAAAAAAACCGACGATTAAACTTTTATACCAAAAGTATATCTGGGGAAACAGGCAGAAGATTTTCTTTTGGAATATCAAAAGAAGTCTTCTCGGGGAAAAGAGGAAAAACGAAAATGCTTAATTTTACTGTCGGACCTGTTATGAGCTGCGAAGAGGTTCTTCTTGTCGGGGGTGAACAGGTTCCGTATTTCAGAACACCGGAGTTCTCTGCCCTGATGTTTGAGAATGAAAAGTTAATATTAGAATTTGCAGACGCGCCTAAAGATTCCAAAGCTGTATTTATGACAAATTCTTCGACGGGATCTATGGAAGCTGCGGTAATGAACTGTTTCTCGGAAACCGATAAAATTCTTGTTGTTAATGGCGGAAGTTTCGGAGCGCGCTTCGTTCAAATATGTGAAATACACGGAATTCCACATGATGTTTTAAGGATTGAAGCCGGAAAAGGATTGTCAAAAGAGCGTTTGTATGAATATGACAATAAAGGATATACCGGACTTTTGGTTAATATAGGAGAAACATCTACAGGCGTATTGTACGATTCAGAAATGATTGGAGAGTTTTGTCGAAAAAACGGAATTTTTTATGTCTGTGACTGTGTTTCTTCTTTTCTCGCGGATCCGTTCGATATGGCAGGATGCGGTGCGGATGTTATGATTACGGGATCTCAGAAAGCACTGGCCTGTCCGCCCGGAATATCTGTAATAATACTCGCTCCGCGTGCGGTTGAAAGAGTAAAATCGAAAAAAGTGAAATCTTTGTATTTTAATCTTTCCGAGGCATTGGCGAATATGGAAAGGGGACAGACTCCCTTTACACCTGCAGTCGGGATATTAAGACAGATAAATGCGAGATTAAAATGTATAGAAGCTGAAGGCGGATCGGAAAGCGAAATAAAGCGTGTTGAGTTGCTGGCGAAGGATTTCAGGGAGAAAATAAAGAATCTTCCGTTTGAAATGTTTTCGGAAGCGCCTGCAAACGGGGTAACTTCGCTGCATCCGTATAAAGAAAATGCTTACGATATTTTTACCGAATTAAAAGACAATTACGGAATCTGGGTATGCCCGAACGGCGGAGATATGAAAAACAGGATTTTCAGAGTGGGACATATAGGCAGCCTTACGGTAGCAGATAACGATACGCTTATTGATGCATTTAATGATTTAAACATCAAAGGTAAATTGTAAATATTGTTGAAGGGGAATCTGAAGTGAAGAAAGTAATTACTTACGGCACATATGATATGTTACATCACGGCCATATCAAACTTTTGGAAAGAGCCAAAAGTTTAGGCGATTATCTGATAGTAGGCGTTACATCGGACGACTATGACAAGTCAAGAGGAAAAATCAACAATCAGCAGTCGCTTGCTGAAAGAATTGCGGCAATAAAAGAAACAAATATTGCCGATGAAATAATCGTGGAGGAATATGAAGGCCAGAAAATTGATGATATCAGAAGACTTGGAGTAGATGTCTTTACCGTAGGCTCGGACTGGCTTGGCAAATTTGATTATCTGAAAGATTACTGCGAAGTTGTTTATCTCCCGAGAACGGAAGGAGTTTCAAGTTCTGAAGTCAGGGCAGAGAAAAGAAAACTTCGTATCGGAATTGTGGGTTCGTCTATTGTCAGAACAAAATTCATAAAAGAAAGCGGATTTGTTAACGGCGTTGAGGTTGTCGGAATCTGCTCTGCTCATTTAACAAACGATAATAAAGACGGCCTGTTATATACAAATCAGTATGATGAACTCCTTGAGAAAGTTGATGCGGTTTATATTGTATCAAAACCCGAAAAACATTATGAGGACTCCAGGAAAGCTCTTCTTTCAGGCAAGCATGTATTATGCGAATCACCGATGGCATATACAAGAGAAGAATGCAGGGAACTTTTCAAAATAGCTGCCGACAACAATCTTATTTTGATGGAAGCGATTAAGACAGCATACTCCACTGCATATGAAAGACTTTTGCTGATTGCCAAGGGCGGAAGAATTGGAAATGTGGTTTCGATTGATACGGTTTGTACATCACTTAGCGACGGAATTCAGAAAAAGGATGCCGACCTGTCAAGAAAATGGAACAGTATGTGCGGATGGGGACCGGTAGCAATGATGCCTGTCTTCCAGATTTTCGGGACCGACTATGAAAGTAAAACTTTCTATACCAAGTTTTTGGATAAGTCAAAAAACATAGATGCATTTACAAAAATTGATTTTGTTTATAAAAACAGTGTTGCCACTGTCAAAGTTGCTAAAGGTGTAAAGGCAGAAGGCGAACTGGTAATTGCGGGAACCAAGGGATATATTTATGTTCCGGCTCCATGGTGGAAAACCGATTATTTTGAAGTAAGATACGAAAATCCCGAAGAGAACAAAAGATTTTTCTATCAGCTTGACGGTGAAGGAATCAGATATGAGATAGTTGCATTTGCGAAAGCAGTAGAATCCGGAAGGAACATGAGTTATGTTTCGCAGGATATATCCGAGGCAATTTCAGGAGTTATAGATGATTTCAACCTTAGAAAAGATATGAAGGAAATCCTTTGATTTCCCTCACATCTTTTTATGAATCTTCTTAATAGATATTTTTAAAGAAATAAACGTCGTAAGTATACGGTGAATTCCAGTAATTTTTTATCGGCGTTTTTGAGAATTTAACGCTGCAGTTATTTTTTTCTGCGATTTCGGCAAAGAAATTCTTGGAATAAAACATATGGTTTATTTCGGCATATTTCTTGTCGTAATCTTCTATTGTGCTTCGCCTGTAGGCGATAAAATCTTCTTTTTTAGCCAGGTCGTGAATGTCGAATAATCCGACAGAATGGTTTGATTTCTGAATCATACGGTTTACGACTTCCTCGGCGTAAGACTCATTCGAAAAATATTGAAAAATACTTCGTGAAAAGACGCAATCATATTTTTTTACTGTGTCCAGACTTGAAGCTTCGCTGCAGCATAAATCTTCTATGGACGGAAGTGTTTTTTTGGCGAGGTTAATAAAAGGCTCTGAATAATCTGAACCGCCGAGAATGTAGGATTTGTCAATTGTTTCCAAAAGATAAAGATAGCATCCGGTTCCGCAACCTAAGTCAAAAAAAGAATTGGGTTTAAAATCGGTATCGAGTGAAAATGACAATTCTTTCAGATTGGTTAAAAACTGATTATAAAAATCTTCAAATGTAATTGAACCGCCGCTTCCGATTTTACCGACACCCATAGCGTATTTCAGACTTAAAAATTCATCTTTTACGCTATCCGTATTAATGCTGAAATTTTCAGCTTCTTTTTTGTTCCAAATCGATTTCCAATTGTTATCCATTATGTATCTCCCCTTTATACAAATCTGAATTTGTTAAAAAATTATTAGTTTGAAATTTTCGAGCTTAAGTTAAGTCTATCACGGTAATTTGATTATTGCCAATATGAATTTTGTTTATATAAGTGTTCAAAAATAGCAAATGCTCTCAAAAAAGTTTCTTAAGTCAGAAGTGAAACGGGAGCGAAACTGAAACGATCGGATAACAGCGTAAAGAAATTAATTTATTGACATTTCTGTTTTTGTGGGTTACATTGATTAAAACGGGTATCAATAGGAGTGTATTATGGCTGCAAATGAAAGAGGAGCCGGAAGGAAAAAGGCTTTAAAACGGGAAATAATAGAAGAATTGAGAACTCGATACCGAAACGGGGAATCTATGCAGAAACTCGCCGGGGAAGCCGGGATTTCGCGACAGACTTTGTCGTCTTATTTTCATGATAATTATCCGATGGATGGCATATATCGTACTTATTCGGCATGGGTAAAATTAAATTATGAGTTTAGAAGAAATGATATTTCCGAATGCAGTCTTCGAATTGAATATCTGAACAAAGATAAATGCTGCAGTGTAATTCTCGTTGATTTTCAAAATGAACGGATTCAGGTGATTAATCATACCGATAATCCGATTCTTCGAGCCTTTGGAATTAAGGTCAAACCGACATGGGGTGATTTTAATGATTTTCTCGAAGAGAGATGTATTCCCAAAAACCGGTTTATGATCAGGCAGGTTTTGAAAGATTTTGGTATTGAACAGTATGATGCACTTCGAATTCTGGAAAAGACCGAAGGGCGAACCGGGGAAGATGATATGTGGATGAGATTTTCATATTTCAGGAAAGAAGAAGCCTTGTAATTTATTTTAAAGGAAATTGATTATGGACATTATAGATTTGGATAATTTAGATCCTGTTGAAGGAATAGCGCATTCCTCGAAAGGTAATCAGCTGAAATGGCATATCGGAGATACATGGTATAAGGCAGACGGACTTGGGTATGAAGGACTTTCGGAGGTTGTATCGTCTGAGTTTTTTAAGTTGTCAGATATTAAAGAAACATTTAAAGTATCGGATTTTAATATATTTGTGGAATATGAACCCGTTGTTTTGGTCTGGAGGAAAAAATATTATTACGGATGTAAGAGCCAAAACTTCAGAGAAGATGGGTGGCAGCTTATTACTATTGAAAAACTTTATCGTAAAATGACCGGATTAAGTATGGCACAGGAGATGGCGCATTTCAGTGAGGTGAAAGACAGAATAGAACTTATGGTTCGATTTGTAGAAAACGTCACAGGTCTTGAGGACTTTGGGAAATATATTTCTGTGATGCTTTTTGCTGATGCATTTTTCTTAAATGAAGACAGGCATACCAATAACATTGCGGTTTTATATCATCCGGAAAAAGAAGAGTACAGACTGTGCCCGATTTTTGATTACGGTGCGAGTTTGTTTTCGGATGTATTCGGAGACTATCCCATAGGGGCGAGTCTTGAAGAATGTTTGGAAAAAATTGTTGCGAAGCCATTTAATCAGGATTTTGATGAACAGTCTGATGCTTCAATCAATTTGTATCACGGAACAATTAAATTTGCCGGTAAAAAAGAACTTTTATCAAGGTGGAATGATATCAGGCTAATATACGAACAACGTGCAGAAGCGTTCAATAAAGACAGAATAAATCCTGCAGGTTGTATGGGAAATTCCATGATACAGGTTTTAGACAGAGTAGAAGAAATTTTGAGACAGCAAATCAGAAAGTACGGGTTGTAGACAGAAAACTAAAGAATCCTATATTTTTGACGATAAAATAATTGGAATTTAAAAAGGTATTGTTATTAATATGGTCATTCAACACAATCTTTTAGCGTCAAATGCGCAGTTACAATATAATATCGTCGAAGGAAAGAAAGCTAAGTCCACGGAAAAACTTTCTTCCGGATATCGCGTGAATCGTGCGGCAGATGATGCTGCAGGACTTGCCATTTCGGAAAGAATGCGTAAGCAGATAAGAGGACTTACAAAAGCCACGGCTAACTGTCAGGATGGTGTTTCGCTGGCTCAAATTGCCGACGGCGCGCTGAACGAAGTTCATGATATGATTAACCGAGGAACCGAACTGAGTATGCAGGCCGCAAACGGTACTCTCTCGGATGAAGACCGTTCTTTTCTTCAGCTTGAACTTGATGAAATAAAAGAAGAAATAAATGCTATAAGAGAAAAAACATATTTCAATGAAATTCCGGTTCTGAAAGGTGATTTGACGGGAACGACTCAGACGCAGAGTTCGGGACCGGTAGTTAAAGGAGATTTACCCGGATTTATTAAAAATGTCAGCCCCGCAATACAGGCAGGACACTTAAATGATACATATGACAGACCGACAGGGAATTCACCAACCTCAGCGACGGAAAAACTCATATCGGGTATCATTAATTTTTCGGGAGTAAACGAATCAAACATCACTCTCCTTAAGGATACAGGTTTTAACCTCAAATGTGCCACGTGTAATAACCATTACAGTATCAAATTTACTGATGATGATCATTCGTCCATGAAACAGAGCGGTTCGCACTATATTTATAACATTCCGATAAATGGTGTTTCTTCCGGAGAAGAGTTGATAGACAGAATAATTGCCGGAACAGGAAACGGAAACCCGAGAAATCATTTCACTGTATTTACAAAGGATTCGTCCAATCCGGCGAAAATGATTGCGTACGATAAACGCCCGTATATGGCAGAGCCAAATTCGATTGCAGAAAATCAGGCAAATTCTTTAGTTGGCGCAGGAGTGGCTTATGATGCGAATGATGAAGAAGTTCTGTTAAATTATGATGTAATCATTCAGGCAGGTTTTACCGAAGATGATCAGATAAAGATGAAACTTCCGGGGATCAGTACTTCAAGATTGGGAATTGACGGAGCTGATATCTCAACGCAGAATGGTGCGATAAATGCATTAGAGCAGTTTTCAAGTGCAAATGATTACGTATCCGGAGAGCGAAGCAGGATGGGAGCTTATCAGAACAGGCTCGAACATACGATCAGCAATCTTGAAAATGTAGTTGAAAACACACAGAATGTGGAAAGTCAGATTCGCGATACGGACATGGCGACTGAGATGGTTGCATTCTCGAAACAGAATATACTCGCTCAGGTTGGAACATCGATGATGTCACAGGCAAATCATTCCAGCGACGGCGTTATGAGTTTGTTACAGTAAATTGGCAACGGCACGGAGGCTGTTGTTTTTTTATTGCGTCATTGACGAAGTACTCCTGTGGGAGTATTGTTTCATGACGGGGTTGAAAGCCTCTTCGGATTGACAATCGGTTCACATAATTGTATAATTGCGAAGTGTGTAAGCATAAAAATGTTCGTGTTTTGCAAATCGGACATTTTGGGAAAATCAATTTCGTCAGACAACGAAAGCAGACAGAAATAAGAGTGATTTATGAAGAAATTATCATGTTTATTCGTGACATCCGTTCTTGCTGCAGCGATGTTTTTTACGGGATGCAGTTCAAACGAAACGGGTGATCCTAAAGTTAAATATATTGTAGACGGTCAGGAGCAGGCAAGCGCACCTGACAAGAATTTTTATAAAGCTGTTTCAATCGAATCAAACAGCAAGGATGCAACGATTATCTGGGATGTGGCTACATGGTCCCTGGAAGCATCCAATACCACCGGAAAAGAAACGGTAAACGTATATTTTGAATATCAGGACAAGCCTGTTACGGTAGACGGAATAGGTTTTGATTCTCTTCAGGATGCGTTCAATTACATCGGCTCCGAATCAAAGAGAATTTATCTTACAAAAGACGTTAAGGGTGGCGGAAACACGGCGCCCGGCTCACAGATTAATATCGAAATGGGCGGCTTTACCATCGACGGTGTAGGCGAAGATACAATCATCAACAACGGTACGATGACCATTTACGGCGCAGGTACAATTACCAATTCCGTTAACGGTGAGTTTTCGAAAAGTATAGTTAATTACGGTGATCTGACACTTCAGGGTGTTACCGTTACAAACGATACCGAGTCAGTTACCATCTGGAATTCAGAGAACGGAAGCAGTGTTCTCACAATCAAGGATTCGGAAGTTTCACACAGCAATTCCGCAGTTATGACCGTTGTAAATTCAGGTACAATGGAAATCGTAAGCGGAAGCGTTACGGGCTGCGGAGATTCATTCCATCCCGTTCTTTACAATAACAGAAGCGGTTCCGTCTTAACACTTACAGGCGGAAGCGTTACAAATACTGCAGACGGATATGCTATTTACAACGAGACAGGCACGATCAACCTCGGTGCCGGAACATATAGCAATTCATATAACATGCCGTCGGCGGAATAAAGGATTTTTGAACTAATGAAAACATTTTTATCAGACCTTGTTCACAATGAGGTTCTTATGTCTGCGGCTTTAAGCTGGGCTTTGGCGCAGATAATAAAAACAATCATCCATCTTAAGATGACAAAGAAATTCGTACCCGAAAGACTTATCGGATCGGGCGGAATGCCCAGCTGTCACTCGGCTGCGGTTTGTGCACTTACCACATCGCTTGTTATCAATGAAGGTGTCGGCTCGTATTTCGTGGCGATAGCCGGACTTCTCTCAATAGTCGTAATGTACGATGCAACGGGTGTAAGAAGAGAAACAGGTAACCAGGCGAAGGTATTGAACGAGTTTATCGATCTGTTCAAAAAGAACGGATCCGAGTTGTCGAATGACGACAAGTTAAAAGAATTCGTCGGACATACACCTCTTCAGGTATTCTGCGGCGCTCTTCTCGGAATTGCATTTGCATTCCTCTATTGTCTTGTAATAGTCAGATAATTAAAAAACTTCCAATTGCGATTGGAAGTTTTTTTGATGTTTTTGGACAAATATCGGTATATTTTGTATTTCGTTTTAAAGCTTTAAATACTTGTATATATTCTTTGTATTTCGTTTTAAAGCTTTAAGTCAAATACTTATATATATACTTTGTATTTCGTTTTATGCCTGCTCGTTAAGCCATTTCATGTACTCGGCAAGGGCATCGTGCCAGTCGGCAAACATAAAACCGTTTGTGATCTTAAACATGTAATTATCCAGTACCGAATAAGCAGGTCTCTTTGCTTTTGCGGGATACTGATCGCTTGTGATGTGATTGACTTTAACGTCTTTTCCGGCATACTTAAAAATCTCTTCTGCGAAATCAGCCCATGAGCAGACACCTTCGCAGGTTCCGTGAAATGTTCCGTAGTTTTCCGTGAAAATAAGGGAATCCATGGCTTTTGCGAGTTCAAAAGTACTTGTGGGGCTTCCGACCTGATCGCAGACAACGTTAATTTCGTTTCTGTCTTCGGCCAGACGGAGCATTGTCTTTACGAAATTCTTTCCGTCGCCGTAAAGCCATGCGGTTCTGATGATGAAATACTTTGAAGAGAATTCTTTTACGAAGTTTTCGCCTGCGAGTTTGCTGGCTCCGTATACACCCTGAGGATTCGCTGTATCGAACTCCTTGTAGGGTTCGGTGGCATCGCCCGCAAATACGTAATCCGTGCTTATCTGCATGATTTTGCATCCGAATTTTTCTGCGGCGATACTTAAGTTTCTCGGACCGATTGCATTGATTTTATATGCAAGTTCTTCCTGATCCTCGCAAAGGTCGACGGCTGTATGAGCAGCGCAGTTGATTATTGCGTAAGGTCTGCACTTGTCAACGAATTCAATGACGTCTTCAAGTTTGGTGATATCGAGTTCTCCGACATCGGTATTGATGCATTCAATCTCGTCGTTTCCGGCGTATAAATTGTTTATGGCGCGGCCGAGCTGGCCGTTTCCGCCTGTTATAAGCAGTTTTTTCATGATTTTTCTCCCCTGAAAAAGATACTAACATATTATCATTTTGGCGAATAAAAGTCCATAATTCTCTGATGGTTCAACAATGTCCGGAAAGGCATCTTAACACTTACTGTTTTTCTCTGCCGATATAACGGGGAGTAGGCGTACTCCTTTTAAGGGGATTTCCCGCTTTGCCTCATCATGAAAATTTCCACTGTTTTCGCCCTTTTGAACGCTTTTTTGGGGGTAATTTTCGCAAAATACATAATATAGGAACAAAACAAACCGGAAAATGAGTGACAAAAGAGGGGCAAATCGCATAATTTTGTGGTATGGGGCGTAGTAGTGTGATATAATACACTTAATTATGAAATGATATCATGGGTTAATAATGTACAGGTATGAAAAGCACTGAAAAGAAAGTTTCAAGGAAACCGGTCTTAAAAGACAAAAAGAAAAATAAAAAAGCGGATGACAAAGTATGGGTATACAGAATTATTTTTATCCTTACTCCGCTGATTTTGTCTTTTGTTATTATGGCTGTCAAATGGCTTTCACAGGGCTATGCGGCACTGCCCGGAATCAAGTGGAACGACGAAGCGGTTTACATCAAACTGATACAGACGTATTCACATTATTTAGCACCCAAAGGTTACTGGGGATTTGACGCAAACCATGCTTTATGGGGCACGGGTTCCGCATGGAGTCCCGCGATACTGGCACCATATTTTATCCCTGCACTTATCTTTCCTGTCGGATATTCTTTCGTGTACATTTGCAACATGGTTTATGTGACGATTGCAAATGCACTGTTTATGATACTGACGAAGCCCGATTCGAAAAAGCTTTTAAAACTCATTCTTATCCAGGCTGCAAGCGTCGTATTCATACTTTACTTAAACACCAATATGTCCGAGATTTTCAGATATGCACTTGCAATCCTTATCGCCGGACTGCTTTATAAAATGTTCTTTGACAAATGCCCGAAATGGCTCGCATATATCGTGACACCGCTGGTTATTCTTTATTCGGTGCAGGTTTATACGTTTTTTGCTTTCTGCATTCCGATTTACGTATTTGCGCTTCTTAAGAACAGGAAACTTTGGATGCGAATCGTATTTTCAGTATTCGCCATGGCTTTTGTTTCTTTTGCAAGCTACGGACTTTTACATCTTATCTCCAGCAATTACAACATCGGAAAGACGGAAAACCTTTTGAATGCGATAAGCGGAGGACATATTTTTACGGCCGCAAAAAGTTTCTTTTCGATGGTAATCGACGGATTTAAAGGCCTTATCGATTTACGATACACGGTGAAAACCAACGGAATTTACATATTCCACCTTATGATCGCGTTTCTCTTAGTGGTTGCATCCGTTTTAAGCATCATTCAGAAAAGCACTTCGAAGGAAGACAAAACGGTCTGCTTTATCGTTTTGTACAGCATCTGCATTTTCTTCTTCATGTACATGACGCTTTACACGATAGTGCC
>JAEEGL012338301.1_pt1 | contig 16258 bp, 9 predicted proteins | sample 9134231 | NCBI WGS metagenome assembly JAEEGL01 (sample SAMN16246548, study PRJNA631951) | gut metagenome | biome: gut microbiome; feature: rumen; material: fiber-attached | host: Bos | place: Iran: Karaj | collected 2018-10
ACATTTTTCTTCTTCAGACTTTGCAGAAAATCTTGCACGTGAACTTGGACGCTGTTCTCCAAGAGAAATACTTCTTCCCGAGAGTTTAAGAAGCAATACAGGTGTTCAGGAAGTGCTTGCCTCTTTTCCAAACGCATCCCTTTCTTATTTTGGTGACTGGAACTTTAATCAGGAACTCTGCTACAAACGCCTTATCAAACAGTTTAAGGTTGCAAACCTCCGTTCTTTTTCACTTACAGAAGATGCGGCAGAAATTCCCTGTGCAGGTTTTTTGCTGGACTATCTTGAAAAGAACACAAACCTTTCTTCTCCTCATGTTTCTTCCATTCAGGTTTATGAAGATACTCAGTATGTGGTAATGGATTCTTCTTCCAGACGCAATCTTGAGATTACAGAAAATCTTCGTGACGGAACCTTTCAGTTTACTCTTCTTGAATGCCTTAATTACACCTGTACTGCCATGGGGAGCCGCATGGAACGAGAGTGGCTCATGTTCCCGCTTACAAAACGCAGTCTCATTCAGGAACGGCAGAACCATGTGGAACTTTTTACAAAAAATCTTTCCCTATTAAAAAAAGTTCGTTCCCTTCTTGACGGAATACTTGATATAGAACGACTGGCAGGCCGCATTGCAATGGATAAAGCGCATGCAAAAGATTTACAGGCCCTGCGTCAAAGTCTTTCTCTCTGGCTTAATGCACAGGAGTCTCTGGGTGATTTTAATTTTGCCCTGCTTGATACTGACATTGCAAAAAAAATAATAACTATTGTTGAGTCTGCAATTTGTGATGACCCTGCAACGGTTTTTACTGACGGAAGAATTATTAAAGACGGCTGGAATGAAGAACTCGATCACTGGCGGAGTCTGCATGATAATTTTAATTCTGTCCTTCAGGAATATCTTGAGGAAGAAAAAGAAAAAACTGGAATACAAAATCTCCGCATAAGAAATAATGCAAACCTCGGTTACTGCATTGAAGTTACCAAGGGAAAACTTTCCAAAGTTCCGGAGCATTTTATTATGCGCCGTGCAATGGTTAATTACGAACGTTACACCACACAGCGTCTTCAGGAACTTGAGCAGAGTTTAAATGAGTCTGGTTCCAAAGTGCTGGAACTGGAACATGATCTTTTTATAGAAGTGCGTTCTTCTTTAAAACAGTTTGTTCCTTACCTGCAGCAGGTGTCCCGCGAAATTGCCTATGCTGATGTCTGTGCAAGTTTTGCAGAAGCCGCAAGAGTTCATGACTGGGTACGCCCTGACTTTACTGATGAAAATGAATTTGTAGTGACCGGCGGTCGTCATCCTGTTGTGGAGCAGCATCTTGGAGCAGGGGAGTTTGTTCCCAATGATTTAATACTTGGTGCAGAAGAAAGTAAGGAAACTTTTGCCCTTATTACAGGTCCAAACATGGCAGGTAAGTCAACCTTCCTGAGGCAGAATGCACTTATTGCACTTCTTGCCCAGACAGGAAGTTTTGTGCCTGCCGCTTCTGCACGCCTTGGAATTGTAGACCGCATTTTTTGCCGTGTGGGTGCAAGCGACAACCTTGCGAGGGGAGAGTCAACCTTCCTTGTAGAGATGACTGAGACTGCCCGCATTTTACGCAGTGCTACAGAAAAGTCTCTTGTCATAATGGATGAAGTTGGCCGCGGTACCAGTACTGAAGACGGTCTTTCCATTGCCTGGGCTGTTAGTGAATATCTTTTAAACCGCATAAAGTGCAAGACCCTTTTTGCCACCCACTATCATGAACTTACCCGCCTTGAACATCCCATGCTAAAAAAACTCTGCATGGCTGTTAATGAAAACGGAAGCAACGTAATCTTTTTAAGAAAAGTAATTCCAGGTTCTGCGGCAAACTCTTACGGTATACACGTTGCCCGTCTTGCAGGAGTTCCTGATCCTGTGATTGACAGGGCAAATGTTATTCTCGAACACATACAGGAAGAGGCCTCTGAAAAACCAATCATCTCTGTAAGTGAAAGCGGAGAAGCGGAAGTTTGTGAAAAGACAGGAAGCAGTGCTCCACAGAATAATCCAGTTTCTTTAACAGGTGCCCTCTTTAGTGATGAAGAACTTATTCTTGATGAAATTCTTTCTCTTGATACAAATAATCTTACCCCTCTTGCAGCCCTTCAGACAATTGCCAGGTGGAAGACAAAACTTTCAGGCAGATGATTTTTTTTGAAAAAATTATATAAGTGAACGGAGAAGGGGATTTAAAAACAGTAGTCCTTCTTTTGTAAGGGCAAGATGTTCGCCGGAAGAAGAGCCGGCCCTATCTGTGAGGGAATAAACTCTGCATTTGTTTTCTTTTTGGTACTGCTTCCAGAGAGCATTATTTTCTAAAGGTAAAGGTTTTTTAAAGCGCTTAAGGAACTCATTTTTACTCACCCCTTCTGTGGTGCGGAGGCCCATCATCAGATATTCAAACTCCAATGTGTGTGATAAAAGAATTTCTCTTTCACAGGGAATGTCTTTTTCATCTATCTCTGAATTGTCTGCCTGTGCCTGATTCCAGAAACTTATGTATTTTTCTATGTTCCTGGTGTTTGTCCAGCGGCTACCTGTAAAGTAATCTTTTTGCGTTTTCTTTTCTTCGTTAAAGAAATATAAAGTTCCTGTTGCCCCGCTTCCGATTCCAACATAATTTTCCTGTTTCCAGTAGCACATGTTGTGGCGGCTTTCAAAACCTTTTTTTGCAAAGTTTGAAACTTCGTATTGAGACCAGCCTTTTTTTTCAAGCAGGTCGCGGCCCAAGAGCCACTGTCTGTCTGCCCTGTCAAAGTCAAAGTCTTCGCCTTTTTCAATTCTCTGGTAAAGGGGAGTGCCTTCTTCTACAGTGAGTGTATAAAGGGAAAAATGATCGCTCTGGTATTGGGTCAGTTCTTCAAGTGAAGAAATATATTCTTCGTCGCTTAAAGAGGGGAGTCCTGCAATTGCGTCAAGATTGAGGGAGGCCTTCCAGTGTTTTTTTACAATTTCCAGTTTTTCTTTTGCAATGCTTGAACTGCAATGCCTGTGAACGGAGAGAAGACTTTTTTGAGAAAGGGTCTGTATGCCAAGAGAAAGTCTTGTTACTCCGTTTGATTCTGCGGCTGAAAGTTTTTCCTGTGTAAGGGTTTCCGGGTTCATTTCAATTGTGCATTCACTTGAGTTTTGGGGCGAAAGATTTTTTAAAAGCCTTTCAATCTGTTCAGCGCTTAAAAGACTTGGTGTTCCTCCGCCAATGTAGATTGTTTCCCAGTGAGGAATGCAGTATTTGTTTTTGTAATAGTTTGCTTCGTTAATAAGGGCAGTGATGTAGGTGTCGCTTACAGTCCCTGCTGTCTTACTGAAAAAATCACAGTAGTCGCATTTTGCGAGACAGAAGGGAATGTGAACATAAAGAGAGGAAGTCAAAAGAGTCTCAGTTTTGTAAAGGGGAAGTATTCAAAGATGACTTTGCCCTGAATGCGGGAAGCGGGAACTTTTCCATAAACGCGGGAGTCAACTGCTTCTATGCGGTTATCAGCGAGGACAAAATATTCACCTTCACCTAAAGTTGTTTCTTCAAGATTTCCTACTGCACCCATGCCGTCCCATTCAACAGGAATTGAATAAATGTGAATGTTGTAGGGCTTTGATGCAAGTTCAAACTCTGTAAGAAAAAGATTTTCTCCCTTGGGTTTAATGTAAAGAACATAATCCTTCATGTAGATTGTGTCCCCCGGGAGTGCAAGTACGCGGCGGATAGAATCTTTTCCTGTCATGCGGTTGTTGTGACCAATCGGCGCATACTGCTGGGCGGTGAAGATGCTTGTTATTCTGTTAAGGAGTTTTCCATACCAGGGAATCTTTTTTCCGTCAAGGCGGGTAATGTACATTACGTCTCCGCGGTGTGGAGTTTTAACAAGGGGGCAGACAAAGAGGGCTGAGTTTTTTGCTATATCGCTTTCCATGGAATCTGTTTTCACATGGACTGGAAAAAGAATGAAGCTTAAGAAGAGTGAAAGAAAGAGAATGACACTTCCTACCACAAGGAGTGCTGCGGTTATTTTTCTCCGCCTGATTTCCCTCATTTCAAAGGAATAATCGTAAACGTTCTGTTTCATGCCGGGATTTTAGCATATTGCGGGAGTTATGGAAAGGGGAAAGCCTTCCCCTCGTTTCAGCCGGCAAGCCGTCTTCCACTACCCCTTCTGCGGGGGACACCCCCGCAACGCCCCTTATACAATTCATCTAGTTTCCTTGAATTTATAAAACTGATGGTGTTCTATAAATTCAAGGTTGTTAAACAGAGCTAGTTTACCGGATTGGCAGCAATTTTATCTGCGTATTCTGTCCATGAGTCATGGGCTTTGTAAGTTTCTACAGCAGATGATGGAACGTAGATTTTGAGTTCTGCAGAGGTACCTCTGAATACATACTGGGCAAGAGCTGGAGGTGTGGTTCCCATTACTGTTACGTTTGTAAGTTTATCGCAGCTCTGGAATGTAGCCTCTCCAATTTCTGTTACGCTTTCAGGAATTTCAATGGATGTGAGTTTTGTTCCAAGAAATGCCCTGTCTCCAATTTTGGTAGTTTTACTAGGAATGGTGAAAGATGTAAAAGCGGATTTATAGAAGAGTCTTTCTGGAATGACAGTAATGCTCTCGTTTAATGCAATACTAGCGAGACTTGTTGTTTCATAAAAAGCGCTTGCTCCAATTTCAGTTACAGAAGAAATGTCAATGCTTGTGAGGGCTGAACACTCATCAAAAGCTTTGTCTGCAATTTTAACAAGATTCTTTGTATTTGTAACAGACTTAAGTTTTGAAGAACCGGCAAATGCCGCTGAAGCAATTTCTGTTGTTGCATTGTCAAGTGCAACTGTTGTTGCTGTCTGGGCACCTGCAATGAGAATCTTTTTGTCAGCAGTGTAGAGAACGTTGTCTACTGCAACAAAGGCTGTGTTTCCTTCTGCAACAGTTACGTTAGCAAGTTTTTCTGCCCGGTAAAAAATTCCAGAGCCGATTGATTTTGTTGCTGCTGGAATTTCAATTGATGTTAATTCACTGCAATAACTGAAGGCATAGTCGTTTATAGTTGTGATTGAGGAAGGAAGTTTTAGTGTAGAGATACCTGTAAGTTTCTGCTCCTGGAATACACTTTCACCAAGAACAGTTGCTCCTGTAATTCCAGACAGATCCAGAGATGAAACATTAAGGTTTGACCAGTTTACAACTTCTCCGATGTTATTGAGAAGTTCTCCGAAAGAAGCGTCTGTAAGGTTTGCTTTAAATGAAAGGTTGTAGTTTGTTCCGCTGTCACATTTTGATTCCAAAAGGGAAGTCAGTTTTCCAAGTGTTGTCTGATATTCATTACTGTCAATTTTTACCGTAATAGCTGCAGAATTATCAGGAGTTCCCGCAGAATTGCTGTTATTAGTGTCTGTCGGATCACCGCAAGACGCCAGCAAGAGTGATGCTGCAAAAAGTGCTGCCATGGATGTTACAAGTTTAGTGTGTTTCATATTTCCTCCTAAAGAAATGCTTTCTATTATTATAGCCCCCGAATTTGCAAAAAACAAGAAAATAACTAAGTTTATTTTTGTTATGGGGTTTGACTTCAAAGTCCCCTTGACTAAAGTCCGCTTTTCATTATATATTGACTGCATGAATAAGAAACTACTGCTACTATCCCTAACTTTCTCAAAAGATGGCCGGAACTAGGTGCAGTTGTTTTGTATTCAATAAATACTAAAATCAGCAAGACCTGTTGCGACCGCAGCGGGTCTTTTTTTATTGCTGAATCTGTTGTCCTGAAAAAGGTTGCAGTCAGGCGAAAAGAAATCCGCTTGCAGTAAGCGCAGGATTGCAAAAGAAGGAGTGTAAGATATGACAAGTATGAACCCCAACGGAAAGTATGCCCCCATCGCGGACATTCCCTTAACCACCCGTGACTGGCCTGCTGCCCACATTACAAAAGCACCAATCTGGTGTTCAGTGGATCTTCGTGACGGAAACCAGGCTCTTGTTAACCCCATGGGAATTGAAACAAAACTTGCCTTCTTTGATCTGATTGTGAAGCTTGGAGTTAAAGAAGTGGAAGTAGGCTTCCCTGCCGCAAGCGACACTGAGTATGAGTTTATCCGCCGCCTTATTGAAGAAAAGCGCATCCCCGATGATGTGACCATTCAGGTTCTCTGTCAGGCCCGTGAACATCTTGTCCGTAAAACTGTAGAAAGCATTAAGGGTGCTCCCAATGTAATTTTCCACATTTACAATTCCACAAGCCCTGCTCAGAGAAAATATACCTTCAACAAAAGTAAGGAAGAAATCAAGCAGATTGCAATTGACGGAGTTAAGTGCATTAAAAGCTGTCTGACTGAAGAAGAAAGAAAGAGAATTCGTCTTGAATATTCTCCCGAAAGTTTTTCAATGACAGAGATTGATTACGCAGTTGAAATTTGTGAGGCTGTGAAAAATGAATGGGGTGCTTCTCCAGACAATAAGATTATCATGAACCTGCCCACAACTGTTGAGTGCGCAACACCAAATGTTTATGCAGACCAGATTGAATATTTCTGCAAGCACATAAGTGACAGGGACAGCGTGATTGTAAGTACCCACTGCCACAACGACCGGGGAACAGGTGTTGCTTCCTGCGAGATGGGACTTCTTGCAGGTGCTGACCGTGTGGAAGGATGTCTCTTTGGTAACGGAGAGAGAACCGGTAACCTCGACATCGTAAATGTTGCACTGAACATGTTCAGCCAGGGAGTAGATCCTCAGCTTGATTTTTCAAACATTCTGGAAGTTGGAGAAAAGTACAGGGAATATACCGGCATGGAAATTCCACAGCGTGTTCCTTACATTGGAGAACTTGTCTTCACGGCCTTTAGCGGAAGTCATCAGGATGCAATCAGAAAGGGAATGGCCGCCCGTGCAAATCAGGCAGAAAATGCATTGTGGGATGTTCCCTATCTTTTGATTGATCCGCATGACATTGGACGTGAGTACGAAGGCATTATCAGAATCAACAGTCAGAGTGGAAAGGGGGGTGCTGCCTTTATTCTGGAACAGGACTATGGACTTTCTCTTCCAAAGGCAATGCATCCCGCTCTCGGAGAAGTTGTCAAGAACGCCGCAGATAAAGCCCAGCGTGAACTTAAGGCTGAGGAGATTTATTCCATCTTCGAAAAGCAGTGGCTGCTTGCTTCAAAGAACATAAAGATTGCAGACCTTGCAGAAACCCATGTTGAAGGTTCCTCTTCTACAGAACAGGCTGCCTGCCGTGCAGTTGTTATGTGGAAGGGCGAGCAGTTTGCAATTGGCGCAAAGGGTAACGGTCCTCTTGATGCCTTCTGTAATGCACTTGCAACAACACCTGCTCCAAAATTTTCTATTACCGCTTTCCACGAACACAGTGTTGGTAAGGGAAATGATACTGCCGCAGTTGCCTACGTTCAGATTACTCTGGAAGATGGTAAGCAGTTCTGGGGTGCCGGTAAGAGTACCAACGTTGGACGCGCCGGTATTGATGCAGTTGTGAGCGCCTTAAATCAGATATAATACTGTTTTTTAGGGGAGGTGATATCCTCTGCTCGAAAGGGATGTTTTCCCTCCTCTAAAAAACTTCTATTTCTTCGCTCGAAATATAAAGTTTCCAGCTTTAGTGTCAGTTATTATTCTCTTGTGTTTGCGAAAAGTATGCTTTACAATATTTATTATGGTAAGTAATACTTTGATTAAGAAAATCCCTGTTGCAGTATGCTTTGTTTTTTTTGCATCTATTTGTTTTGCGCAGGAAGTGAAGGGTGGTGTACTCACTATTAAAAAAGGTTGCAGAAGCATTGAAGAAAATGCCTATGCCGAAAGAAAAGACATTAAGAAAGTAATCTGTCCTTCAAGCCTAGAAAAGATTGGTCCTTCGGCCTTTAAGAACTGTACTTCCCTTGCTTCCGTCTCATTCAATCAGGGGCTAAAAGAAATAGGCTATGAGGCTTTTGCAGGCTGTTCATCCCTCTCTTCCGTTTCTTTGCCCGACAGCGTGGACACAATTCTTGGCAGGGCATTTGCCGACACTGGAATAAGCAGAACTTCTCTTCCTTCTTCCATACAATTTGTTGACGCAAATTCTTTTCCAAACAAAATCGTTCCCTACGACAGAATAAATGGCGAGGAACTTAAGCCAATAGACATTGATTTTACCCTCCCCAGCCACAGTATGCCTCAGGACAAATACATTGTAAAAAAAGAAGAGGCCCGCGTTGTAAACATAGACATGTACGGCGGCGTTTATGTGAATCCACTTGCGGGCAACAAGGGGAATGACGGTTACGGCTATGTTGATTTTACCCTTCCCGTCTGGGACAGGGACTACCAGTACATTATAGAAATTCTCGCTTCTGGGGCTTCAAACTATGAGATTGGAGAAGCGCCTTCCGGTGCAAAGTTTATCCGAGCCACAGTGGGGCCTGTTCCTGTGGAAAAGACATATTCTGTAACCATGCGTTTTAAGCTCATGCAGATTCCCCTTGAGTACACAAAATTCCTTTCTGACAAATTTCCTGCCCGGTATGAGGAATACGAAAAGTTCATGCTGCTCCCTTCCGCAACTGCAGGCGGCTGCTGGCCAAACCACCCCTACTTTCAGGATCTGGCAGCTGAGTTTATGGAAAAATCAAAGGCACCGCCTGAGCTTGCAAAGAGAGCCTTCATCTACCCCTGGCATCATCTTTACTTTGACGAAAGCTGTCTGCCCAAAACTCCTGCGCTTGCTCTTGCGATCGGTCTTGGTGACTGTACGGAATTCTCAGGCCTCTTCATTACAGTCTGCCGTGCCTGCAATATTCCAGCAAGACAAATTTCTGTTTCAACCTTCAGGGGAAAGAGTCCCCTCACAGTTACAAGAACCAATCACAGTCTCTCCGAAGTTTACATGGATCCTGTGGGCTGGTTTGCAGTAGACTCCAATCTTGGCGGAGGAAGCCTTGTGGGTAAGCACCGCTTCGGATACATTCCTCCCCTGCAGATTTTCTTCAGACCGGAAGATTTTAACTATTCCTATTACCCCACACTCAATCCTTCTGATGGAAGCAAACTTTCTGCTGCTGTAGTCACACCCATTAAAGCAAGTCTTGCAGATACGGGAGATGCAAAAGAAATACAGGGGCGCAACAAGAGAAAAACAAATGCCTCTCTTGTAAAGAACAAGGGAAGGGGACGTGTTCCTGCTGTTGAGCGTTACACAAAAAAAGAAGTACTTGAGAATCTTTATGCCAATGCCTACAGGCCGAAGGACATGAGGGACATTGAGATTGGAATAAACAGGCTCTCCCCTTACGAAAAACGATTTGGCATCATGAAAGAATATGGAGAGAGGGACTGGATTACCGCAATGGAATATCCTGTTGAATATGATGTAAAGCTCACTCAGGAAGAGATGGATATAGACAGTGAGTTTGCCCTAGCCATAGAATTTGAGAGAGATAAGGAGAGAACTATCCAGAGTCAGGCTCAGAAAAAAAATCAAGCAAAGGGTGAGCCTCCAAAAGAAGGACTTATAGATGGTGTCCTTTACATAAAAGACGGAAAGAAAGAAATTTTTGAGCAGGAGTTTTTCCGAAAGAGCAACGTGAAGAAACTCGTCATCCCAGCCAGCGTAAGAAAAATTGATGCAAAGGCCTTTTACTTCTGCAACAATCTTACGGAAGTTGAAATACCTTCATCAGTGGAAGTGATTGAGGCATCTGCCTTTGAAAACTGTGTATCCCTCAAGAAAGTAATTTTTCATGAAGGACTTAAGGTTATTGGAGACAGTGCGTTCAAAAATACAGCTGTGACCGAGCTTGTAATTCCTTCCAGCGTAACCAGTGTTGGTAACGATGTTTTTGCAATATGCACCAAACTCACATCAATCAGTGTGAAAAAAGGTTCTAAGGCAGAAGAAGCATTTAGAGGTGACAAAAGAATAACTGTCAGATAAGCTGGAGGCTAACTACTATATTTTGTGTCAACGGTCATCGAGAACCTCAATGACCGTAGCATTCTTCTTTTAAGTGAAAATCAATCCAGGCTTCTTACAAGGCGGACTACATCTGCGCAGATATCAGGTCCAGTGAAGCCGCGACCGCGCTGGTTTCTGCTTGAAGTTCCGCTTCTTCCGGAAACACAGTTCCATGTCAGTACCATAGGGTTCAGAATGTAGCCGTCTTCGTCTACTGTTCCAAAAAGAGCTTCTTGTTCAGCAGCAACATCGTACATGGTGTTGGAGCAAAGTTTGTCCATTACATACTCAAATGACTGAGGGCCATTGTCTCCTGAATAGGGGTCTTTGCCTGAGTGGTCGTAATACCAGAAATAGTCGTCATCATCAGGAAGCCACTTGTATGGCCATACATCCGTGAACATATCTACAATTTTAAGTGAATTTTCATTTCCGTAATTCTCTGTTCTTGTTCGCTCTACAGTCCACTCGCTTCCAGACGGATCTCCGCCGCGTGCTGCAAATTCCCATTCTGCATCGGTCGGAATGCGGAAACCTTTCTTTGAATAATCCGGGAGACACTGAGCTAATTCTCCAATATTTGTTCCAAAATCAATTTCTTCTGTCTGTAAAATTTTTCCTTCTTCTTTTGCGATGAACATACTGAGAATATTCTCTCTTGGAATTTCAAGTTTTTCACACACAGTCTGAATCTGTTCTTCTGTAACTTCACTTGAAATGCCTTTACTATGGGGACGCACCACAGGTTCTACATTGACAACCTTATAGGCACAGTCTTCTTCGCTCATAAGAAGTTTTGTAAGGGCATTTGCAATATAAGCCCCCATTGTTGCGCTCATGTAAACATAATCGTTTTCATATTCCTCTTCGGTTTCGTAATAGGGAAGATAGTGGCACACAAGGTACTCGCCGTCAAGATTCTCGACAGCTATATTTTCCCCTGTCATCCTGGTGGTTCTTTCCTTTACTGTCATTATGTAACGTCTTCTGTTCAGGTAGAGGTCTGCAGGATAATTATCAATACATTCACCAAGAAGTTTTTTTGCAAGCCCGACTGTTATAGGATATTTCATCATCTCAAATGAAGAAAGTTTTACCTTGCGTCCTACAGGGAATGCACTGTCATTTTCAAGTGTCATTATGACACCAGCACTGTTTGGATGAGGTGTTTCTGCAACAGGGAAGTTTCCGTCAATTGCTGCAACAGTGCCCTTGGGAATAACTGTGACAAAACCAGTTTTTTCGATTCTCTCGCCATTGAGTGTTATTACACCGGTTTCGTCAATGCTTGCCGTTGCTTCCATCTTTACTTTTACTTCATCAACCAGGCCGTTTTCTGAATGGTAGATTTTATACCAGTCGGAAGGATTGCTTCGTTCTGTGCCGTGTGACTCTTCGATCATGTAAGAACACCTCAGGTTTCCACGGTCAAAGACATAGCTTTCGCCTTTGTTATAATAGTTTTCGCTTGTGATTTTTTCTATTTGAGAATAATACTTTCCTCCCATTTCATATGCAAACTCATATTCCTTTCCTAATATAAGCTCTGATGATAATGGTAATATGTATATGTTTGTTTTTAATGAAGGATCAATTAGAAAACAATTGTACCATGTGTCCAGATGTGTAAGCGTGAATTCAAGAATCTCCTTTCCGTCAATGCCGGCTTTTTCCAGTTCCGCGTCAAGTCTTGGAAGGGTGACAAATTCATTTCTTGTAAGTGCCGGAGTAATAAGCTGTGCTTCCTCTGCAGTAAAATTTCTGTTGCTTTCTACAACAGGAAAATGCGATGTGATGAAATAGCAGGGATCTGTGTCAAACCATTTATCATCTACTGTTTCGCCTGAAGCCCATGTAACGTCAACAAGGAAATTTTCATCTCCATCTGAGGGCTTTATCAGGTTCCATGCGTGATTGTCATCAAAAAAGTTTGCCTGCATTTGTAATTTTGCTGACGAATACCTTCCTTTATTTCCACATCCATAGATTATTTTTGTTTCGATTCCTTGTGCCTCACACATATCTTCCATCAGTCGGGAAAAACCAAGACATACAGCCTTTCTCTGTGTAAAAGCACCTGTGGATTTAAAGCGGGCATCATCATGTGATTCATAATCATACATGACGTTCTTTGCAATCCAATAGTAAAATGCGCGTACGTTTTCTTTTTGTGTTCTTGCACCGGATGCACTTACAATCATTGCCGCCGCATCAGAAATGCTTGTATCAGTAGGGATGGTCAGGTTTTCCATTGCCCTGTCTATTGAGGAATAATCAGGTTTTTCTGCGGGCTGAACAGTTGACTTGAAGGTAATGCCGTTGCCGTTTGCTTTTGTTCCCGCTTCAATATTACGTCGTCCGCTTGTATAGGTTGAAGGAGTCTTCTCGGTTTTTTCACTCGGGGTAAGGTTTGTATCTTCTTCAGAACCCTCTGGGCCGCTGGGATTTGTGTCTGTCCCGTCTGAAAGGGAAGCGACTGTTTCCACTGCCTGTGAGAATTCATTTTGTGTTGAAACTGTAAACTCAACTTGTGCAGGGGAAGAGGAAGATGCACTTGTTCCGCTTAAGTCAACGCTGGTCTTGTAATACTTTGTACTGGTCGTTGGAAAATAAAGGTTCAGGGCTTTTGAGTTTTTGTTGTAGACAAAATATCCGTTGTAGGAAAATGCAGTTCTTGCGTTTGAAGAAGTTTGTGACACTTCTATTTCTGCCGTACAGGTGCCGCTTTTTGCAAACAGTGTTACTGTTGCAGGATATTCTTCCAGAAGTCCTGTGATTGTTTTGTTCTCAGTAAGTCCGCTGTTTGTGATGTTTACCAGCTGATTTGTCTTTGGCTGACCGAAAAGTCCTTCACATGAAGTAAGGTTTAAGATAAGCAGGATAGAAAGGAATGCCTCTGTCAGGCCATACAAAATTTTGGGGGGTAAATGTTTCATAAGTTTCCTCCGAAAAAAACTGTCTCTACTAATTCTAAAGCCTTTTTTTTGAAAATGCAAGGTTAAGGAAATAAATGTGGCTTGTGAAAAAAAATGTCTTTCTTGTAAAGAATAAGGGGAGAGGTGCGTTTCTGCTGCTAAGCGGTAGGCTGACAACTGTATTTTGTGTCAATGGTCATCGAGGACCTCAGTGACCATTGACATTCTACTTATTGTTTTACCAGTGACCGGAAGCTCCTCCGCCTCCGAAGCCGCCGCCACCTCCGTGGAAACCGCCTCCACCTCCGAAACTGGAATGGCTGTGGAAAGAAGAGGGTGTGTAATGAACTCCGCCTGTTGTAAATCCGCCTTTTTTTGCACGCAGGATTGCATGAACAATTGCGTAGATGTAAAGGCAGCAGAAAAGTCCGATAAAAATAATTACCGGTAAGGGAAGGCTTTCTGAACTTGAGTTAGAACGAACGGAAGAAGAAACAAGAGATTCATCGCTGGTGATGATTCCTGCCATGTTTTCTACCGCAAGAATAATTCCCTCTCCGTATTTTCCTGCCTGGAACTTTGGAACGATTACATTTCTTATGATGCGGGAACATTTTGCATCAGTAAGGGTTCCTTCTGTTCCATAACCTGTCTCAATGCGAACTCCGTGTTCTGCCATTGCAACCGTAAGCAGGGCTCCGTTATCTACCCCTTTCTGACCTAACTGCCATTTTTCTGCATGCTTTAGCGAATACTCTTCAATGCTTTTTCCATTCAGGCTGTTTACTGTAAGAACTGCAATCTGGGCACCGCTTGTAGAACTTAAGTTCATAAGAAAGGAATTAAGCTGGGCATATTCACTGTCGCTTAGAACACGGGCAGTGTCCATTACAGGACCTGTGAGAATGTAAAGTCCCTTGCCGTCTATGCTGTAGGTCTGCGGGCGGACAGCACTTTCTGCAGAAAAAGAATCTGCTTGTGTAAGGGGAACATAATCTTCTTCTGAAGAAAGGTTTGTCTGGGAAATGTTCTCTGGTTCCAGGGAATCTTTTCTTTCCTTAAGGCTTTCGCGAATTCCCATAACGGGAATACCTATCATCATGGCAAGCATTATGATAAGCGGAAAGAGTGGCTGTTTGTTTTTGCTTTTTTCTACGCCCACTTTTCATCCTCCAGAATAACAAGACCGTCGCAGAGTTCATTTTTTCGCGGACCCTGAGAGGGGAAATTTTCTGCAAGAAGTTCGCCGCATTTTTGGATTGCATCAAGACAGGCTTCCTTTACATTTCCTTTTGCCATGTTTTCTGCAATTCCGTCTGCAATAAGGTTCCACATGTCATGGGAAATTTTATTGCTGATTCCTTCGTCTGCAAGAATCCTTACCTGACGTTCAAGGCATGAAAAGTAAATTAAAATTCCTGAGTGTCCGCTGGTACAGTAAACTCCGCTTTCTGCAAAGTGTCTCATTGCCCTTCTTGTAACTGCAGCTCTTTTTGCACCGCTTGGAATGACAAGGGAGTCAATTGCGGGAATGTTGTAGAGCAGGTAAAAGACTAGAATCATGAGTGAAGCGGCAAGAATGAAAAATGCAACAAGATACCATGAAGAGTTGCCCCAGAAAAGACTTTTAAGCCAGGTGTCAATCTGGTCTGCAAGAGGTAAAAGGCATAAAAGAAAAACCATGCTTGTTACGGAAGCCGTTAAAAGTTCCCAGAAGGCATAGCTTGAACTTTCTGCCGACATGGCAAGTGCAATTTCTCCGCTTGTTTTTTCTTCTGCCCTCACAACTGCTTCTTTGATTTCGTCAAAGTCTTCTTGTGAGAGCTTTAGTTTTTTTATGAGCGATGAATATTTCATGGGCGCTTTGTTTTAGTTTGAAAAGTTTACTACAGGTGCGCTGTAGTTTTCCTGGGCTGTCTTAAAGTACTGCTTGGCTTTAAAACCAAAAATGTTTGCAATAAGAACTGTTGGGAAAACCTGACGTTTTTTGTTGTAGGCCTGTGCTTTTTCGTTGTAGCGGGTGCGCTCTGTTGAAATGCGGTTCTCTGTTCCTTCAAGCTGACTCTGAAGTTCAAGGAAGTTTTCATTTGCTTTAAGTTCAGGATAGTTTTCCTGAAGGGCAAGAAGTCTTCCAAGTCCTGCAGAAAGTTTGTTCTGGCTTTCTACAAAGGCATTAAAGGCTTCTTCATCTTCTGTGATTGAACTGTCAACTGTCATGTTTCCGCCAAGACCCTTGCGGGCTTCTGCAACTGCGGTAAAGACAGAACTTTCGTGAGCGGCATAACCCTGAACTGTTGCAACAAGGTTTGGAATAAGATCTGCACGCCTCTGATACTGGTTTTCAACGTTTGCCCACTGTGCATCTACGTCTTCCCTTCCGCCTACAAGTCCGTTGTAAGCACTGATTAAATAAATAACCAAAACTGCAATCGCTGCAAGTCCGATAATAGATCCTCTTTTCATCTTTTACTCCTTAAGAATAGATGTTTTATTTCTAATATAAAAAAAGACTACACCATTTGTTTTATTTTTTCAACTCTGAGTAGAGCAGCTTCTCTGAGTATTACAGGTTAAAGTCATTTACCAGAGGCAAAAGTTTTTTGACGTTTTCCTTTGCATGGACAATTCTTCTGGCATTTAAGGAACCTTCTTCATGAGGCTGCTTATTAAGAATGTAAAGATAGCGCACCATGCCAAGAAGTTTTATTTTGTTCAGTTTGCTTTCTCTTTCTTTTGCATCTGCTTCGTCAAGATAAAGTTCTGCAACCGTGTCCCAGATGTAATTTGCAGTCTCTTCTTTTATGCCAAGAAATTCCAGAGAGTTACCCGGGTAATCTTCTCCAAATGCAATGTAGGTAACATAGATTGCCTGAAGGTCAAAGATGGGCTGCCCCTTACTGAGTGTGTCCATGTCAATCAGCATGGGTTCTCCGTTTGTGAGCATTACGTTCTTCATCTGAAAATCCCCGTGAACCACATGATTGTCGTCAGGCAGGGCAGTAATCATTTTTGTAAGTTTGTCTGCTTCTTCCTGTGTAAGATCGGGCTGAATTATGTCCATGTATTTTATAAACACATCTCTTGTGTAGATAAGGTTTTCCGGATCCATCTCGGTGCTGTGAACAAGTTTAAGAAAATCAACATATTCCTTAAGGGTTTTGTACATGGCATCCCTGTTGTTTTCTTTTTCTTCTTCTATAATTATTTCATTAAAAGTTTTTGCCTTTAACAGTTCAAAGACTGAACCGTATTTGTCTCCAACCTTTACTATGTCGTAGGAAATGGCAGTTGGAATTCCCTTTACAAAAGCCATCTTTGCCATTGCCTTTTCATTTTCAATCATGTGCATGGCTTCTGAGGAATTGTA
>JAEEGL010408228.1_pt1 | contig 16257 bp, 13 predicted proteins | sample 9134231 | NCBI WGS metagenome assembly JAEEGL01 (sample SAMN16246548, study PRJNA631951) | gut metagenome | biome: gut microbiome; feature: rumen; material: fiber-attached | host: Bos | place: Iran: Karaj | collected 2018-10
GACAAATTTTTTCTTGACAGATCCCCCGTTTTCCCCCATCATAATAGGGAAGACACGCTCATTTCATCCCCAGAGAACGGAGGTATCCTATGGAACGCAATCGCTTTTTCCCCGAGGTCAATGGCAACTTCGGCTTCGGCTGCATGCGCCTGCCCATGATCGAGAAGGAGGTGGATCAGCCCCAGTTCGAGCAGATGGTGGACGATTTCCTCGCCGCCGGCTTCAACTATTTTGACACCGCCCACGGCTACATCGGCGGCCGCAGCGAGACCGCCATCCGGGACGGCCTTGCCCGCCGCTATCCCCGTGACCGCTTCATCCTTACCGACAAGCTGACCGCCCCCTATTTCAACAGTGAGGAGGACATCGTGCCCCTCTTCAAACAGCAGCTAGCCGCCTGCGGGGTAGAATACTTCGACTTCTACCTGATGCACGCCCAGAACGCCGACAACTTCCAGAAGTTCAAGGCCTGCCGGGCCTATGAGACGGCCTTTGCCCTGAAGGAGCAGGGCTATATCCGCCACGTGGGCATCTCCTTCCACGACAAGGCCGCGGTGCTGGAGCAGATCCTCACCGAGTACCCCCAGATCGAGGTGGTGCAGATCCAGTTCAACTACGCCGACTACGAGGACGCCTCCGTGGAGAGCCGGAAGGTCTACGAGGTGTGCGAGAAATTCGGCAAGCCCGTCATCGTCATGGAGCCGGTGAAGGGCGGCAACCTGGTGCGGCTGCCGGACGAGGCCCATCAGGTGCTGGCCGATCTGCACGGCGGCAGCGACGCCAGCTACGCCATCCGCTTCGCCGCCGGCTTCCCCCAGATGTTCATGGTGCTCAGCGGCATGAGCAACACCGCCCAGATGGCGGACAACGTCAGTTTTATGAAGGACTTCCGCCCGCTGGACCAGCGGGAGCGCGCCGCCGTGGATAAGGTGTGTGAGATCTTCCGCAGCATGAATCTCATCCCCTGCACCGACTGCCGCTACTGCGTGGACGGCTGCCCCATGGGCATCCGCATCCCCCGGCTGTTCTCCTGCATGAATTCCAAGAAACGGTTCCAGGACTGGAACGCGGATTTCTATTACGAAACCATCACCTCCAAGACCGCCAAGGCCTCCGACTGCGTCCAGTGCGGTCAGTGCGAGGAGGCCTGCCCCCAGCACCTGCCCATCCGGGAGCTGCTGCAGCAGGTGGCGGCGGAGTTTGAGAAGTAATATACGTCCGGGGCAACAAAAAACCGGGTCTGCGCCATCGGCGCAGACCCGGTTTTCTCTTGTCAGTCCGCAAAATCCTCTTCGCTTGCTTCTTCGTCCAGCTTTCGCTGCTCCTGGTCCAGCCACTCGCCCGCTTTCTTCATCAGCTTCAGGCACAGGGCGGACGCAGCGCCAAGCAACGCCAGCGCGATGGCAATCTCCGCTTTCTTCTTCATGGGATGACCTCCTTTTTGATCCGGGTGATCCTCTCTCGGGGGCATCATAGCACGAAGAGTGAACGGTTGCAAGTGCCGATGGGCAAATTTCTCACCGGACAGCAGACAGCTCGATGTGGATGTCACCCGTGTCCGTGGCGATCTCGCACCGGCCGCCGGTGACGGTATCCGGCACGGAGACCGCGCCGGTATCGGTCCGGGTGATGAACACCTTTTCCGTCCGCAGCGTTCCCGTTACGTCGCCGGTATCGGTTTTCACGGTGATCTGGGCCGCGTCGCTGTTGTCAAACCGCACGTCGCCGGTGTCCCTCTCGATGGTGAAACTCTCCTCCGCCACCACGTCCTTCAGTGTGACGGCGCCGGTGCTGCCATGGGAGATCAGGCTTTTGCACGTCACGTCCGTCAATTCGGTTCTGCCGGTGCTGACGCTTGTGGACACGGCGCCATCACAGGTGACGGAACCGACAGCGATCTTTCCCGTGGAAGCCGACAGGTCCAGCTCCCAGGCGGAAATTCCCTTCACGGAAATATTGCCCGTATCGGTGCGGATTTTGACGCAGCCGGAGGCGGACGCATGGCAGGTCACGCCGCCGGTGTCGGTTTTGATATTCACGCTCTCAAAGGAAAACGCGTCCGGAACGGAAATGCTGCCCGTGTCGTTCTCGATTATCAGGGCGTTGTAGACGTTCTCCGGCAGGTAGACCGTCACGGATTGGGACGGCGTGAACACGCCGATGTGCTCGTACCACTTCCGCTGATCGGAGGCCGTAATCTTCAGCGTCCCGTTTTCTGCGGAAACGGTGTGCTTTTCCTTCTCCCACTCCACGCAGACCACGGTGACGGTACCGTCTGCAGACGGTTTGAGTGCGATGTCCGCTGCTTTCGAGCCGATCTCGATGTTTTCGATCGTCTCACGGATCACGTGGGTATTGGTCTCCGGCTTACCGGTGCTGAACTTTGAAATATCAAACCCGGAGGCGATGTACGTACCCGCAAGGACCAGGATTCCCAGCGCAACCAGTACAGCTCCCACCGTCATAAACGCTCGTTTCATCTCACGCTCTCCTTTCTGATAAACAGCTTCTTGATCCCTCTGCCTGTTGCCTTGCCCAGGCGCACGGCGCCCTTGGAGGCGGCGAGGCAGGCATAGATCAGGAAAATCGCCAGGCCGGCGCACAGCAATCCCGCGCCGATCAGAGCCAGGCCAGGCAGCACGTCGCCGTGGATCACCCGGGCAGCGCCTGCGGCGAGGCAGCCCACCGCACTGCCCCACAGGGCCGCGTCAACGGCCCACAGAGAGACCACCAGCGCCCAGATGACCACGTACAGCGCAAGCACCACCGCTGCCGCCGCGACCAGCAGCGGGAACCACACGGGGAACCCCAGCACGATGAGGACGATCTCCCAGGCGCGCAGGGCCCGCTTCGGCGTCACGCTCTCCCTGACGATTTTTGCCAGCGGGATCTCCTCCAGCGTCTGGGCGGCGATATCCTCCACGGTGCCCATCTCCGCCACGGCATCCTCCTCGTTAAGGCCCTCTTCCATCCGGTCGTCGATCATCTCGCTGTAGAACGCCAGCCGCTCCTCGATATCCTCCCGGGGCAGGCCGGACAGTTCGTTCCGCAGAACGGCCAGAAATGCTTCTTTATCCATCATGCTCCTCCTTGGTCACAAACCGGTAAATCGATATGACCTCTTTCCACTCGGCCTTGAAATCCTCTATGCGCCGCACACCCGCCTCGGTGATGCGGTAATACTTCCGCAGCCGCCCGTCATGCTCCGCCGTCCGCACCGTCAGCATATCTGCCGCTTCCAGCCGTTTCAGTATGGTATACAGCGTGGATTCGGACAGCTCCAGATACGGCTTCAAATCCTTGATGATCTTGTAGCCGTAGGAATCCTCGCTTTTGATGGCTGCCAGAACACATACATCCAAAAGCCCGCGTTTCAACTGTGCATCCATACAATACCTCCCCCTCTTGATATACATCATATTGCGAGGTATTGTATTTGTCAAGAGCTTTCTCAAAATGACCACAAAATCGTCCGGGACGGGTAATTTCTCTCTGTGACGCCCATTTCCGGGCAAAAAAACAGGCAGGATATCCTGCCTGTTTTTATTCATATTCCGTTTGTCTCCGGCATCATTCGTCCAGAAGCCTATGGGTTACAGTCCGACAATATGCCTGTTCTGAATACAGAAGATGACAAATGAAAGCAGAAGCGCAAACCAGTCAACAAGCATCACAAATCTTACAACGTACAGCACCCATCGGTCGACAATGCTGACGTCAGCGTCATTCTTTGACGGTGGACTCGTGAAAAACAGCTTGATCTTCGATGGTCCGGCGCCTTTGATCCGGGATAATCCGCCAAACGCGATCTTAACGCAGACGATAAGCCCGATAAAGTAAAAGAGCCAGAACCAGATAATGTTAATTCTCGCCAGCAACGCAATAATACCCAGCACAGCAAAACACAGGGAGAAGATCAGCGGTGTGCGAAATGAGCCGAAGATGTATACGCCGCTGTTCTCCCGGAAAATCGCTTCGACCCCCGACGCCATCAGGAGCAGCCAGAAAGAAATGGAGAGCAGAGCGCTGTGGAAACCTCCGATCAGCGTTTTTGACCGCAAAAGGACCCCCAGGCCGTAAAAGGGTTCTCTTGTCAGCTTTCCGAAAAAATGTGTCAGCAGCGCAATGACAATGATCAGCGTGATCAGCGTCGCTGTCGTTTTTGTTGCATTTCGTACCGTAGTCATCTGCTTTCCTCCTCAACAAATGCCGTCAGGTCATTGATACTGCTTTTGCACTGACGAGCCAGCCATCCAATCGGCGCAATCATGTTTTGAGGATCAAACGGGGATCCGTCAGCACAATGGCCGATGGAGCTTACCGGGAAGAATGAAACGCGGGAGAATACACTTTCCAGGTTGTTGATAGCGTTTGCCAGACCGATATCCGACAGATATCGCCTGCAGATGGTATCCCGCGCCTCTTCCAGGCTGCCGTACTGATTCTGGTTTGCGGAAAACTCGGCTTTGATCTTTACCATGCCGATTTTTCTCTTGATGGCCGTCAGATCTGTCTTTGCAATGACCACAGCCACAGGCGTGTCGCTCATTTTTCTGGCCGTGCGTCCGGCAACCTCCGAGTACTTGTTGATAAAGTGGATGATGATATCTTCCGTTGAGTCGTCCGAGAAGCCGTCAACGCTGTCTGCTCCCGTCATCGACTCGCACTCTTTTCTGACGGAGCGAATACTCAGAGGATCGATGATCATGATAATTCCGTCACTGTAGGCAAAATTCAGCGGGTTTCTCTCGTACTGCTCACTGAGGATTACCTCATCGGGGACATCATAGATGACAATGCCGTCATCCGAGCTGCCCTTGTTCCCGTGCAGAATATAATAGGCACGCACCTCGTCCGTTGCGGATTTTTCCGTTCTGCCGGACTGATACATCCTCTCCAGATCCCGAAAGTCCTCCTCCGGTGAAAGGGACACATCGCGAACACCGCTTTTCTGAATCGCCTCAACATACTGATGCTGAAACGCGGCAATGAACGCCGTTTTTCCGGACGAGTTTCCTCCCACCACCTGGACGGTAAGCGCCTTGATGTTTGAGCCGGCCAGTGCGTAGTCGCATTTCGGGCAATAGGATTTTAACTCTTTGCGCTTCGACAAAGATGAGCAGGGGATAAAATGGCCGCAGGTGCATTTTGCATACAGGAGGCCGCATCTGCCCGGATACAGGTTGGCGTGCTTTTCTCCGCAATGGGGACACTCAAAGACCGGGAGCTTGAATGATGTATAGCACTTGGGGCAGTGCTGCGTCACCCACGAGGTTTTGTCTGCCAGGTTGAACAGCGGCATCAGTACGTAGTTTACTCCCCAGAGGAACACCAAAAGCAGCAGGTACGCAAGGTTGAGAACAAAGTACGTGCTGACGCCGACTGCCGCACGCAGCATCATCTCCACCATACCCAGCGCTGCCATTGGCAGATATGCAAAAGAGCACAGAAATGCGATGGTCTTTGAGTGGCTCTCATAGTTGCCGAGCCGGTAGGCCAGTCCCGCAAAGCTGAACACAGACCACTTCTTATCAAGCAGGTACTTGTGCGCATCTCTGTATATCTGGCTTCGCTGAAACTGCCCCGAGCCGGCAGCAAAGCTGTACATCAGTTCGGCATCCGGTTTTTTCTTCCACGTTGCCTTATTCATTATAATTGCTTTAATAAGTGAATAAACGATATTAAAGCAGGCAACGATCGCTAGGATGATAAACACCGCGCGAAGCAGCCCGGGGATGGTCTCCCAAAACTCACCCACACGTGCAAATCCTTTTTGCAGAAGCTCGTGAATCCGCTCCAGCACATACCTCGTATTCATATCAACATTCCCGCTTTCTTTTTCTCACATTTCCTGCCCGTTATCTTCTTCGTGTTCCTCTCCCTGTTCCTCTCCCTGCTCTTCCGCAGGCATCTCATGGGCGTGAGATCTGTTCTCGTGCGGATCCTCAATTTGGTAAAGATCGGGGTCGTTCATCCGATCGTTGAACTCCTCCTGTGTCAGCCCCTCATTTTCAGCCTGCTCGGCCTCCCGCCAGTGCTCGTGGCCGGGCTTGTGTCCCAGGTCATACTGTCCCTCAATGGGCTCGTGGGTGTTGGCGTCAAGGAACTGCCCCTTCTCATTCTTTTCCGCTCTGCGTTCAACCTCTTCCCTGACTTCCTTCCGGATATATGGACGATGGAGGGGCATTACTCATCACCCTCCTCTTCCGGATCAAAATCACGGGAAACAACAAATGTCGCGTCCGGATCCTCTCTCTCCAGGGCAGTGCCCACCGCGCAGTTCAGATACGGAAAAACGCTTCTGTCGATCTCAAGAATCGTGTTGATGTCGTAGACGGCGATATGGTCCGGGTCGTTTACATACTCGTCGTCCTCATCACCGCAAAAGAACCGCCATCCGCTGTCCTGCGGATTGGTCGCTTCTTCGTGGTACATGTAGCGCACCTTGCGCCTGCCCTCAACGAGCATTTTCGTCGCCAGGACAAAACCAAATTTCTCCATAATAACCTCCTGTTTCGTTACGGTTGCTTCACTATGTTGCGCAAGGGGCAATTGTCGCTGCTCATCAGCCAAAAGACCGGGTCCAAAACTCCCCACGGCTCATATTGGCCGTCCTCTACATCGTGTCCCATTGCACTGACGGGGAAGTATCTGATGTTGGTAAACTCCGCCTCGATCAGGTTCACCGCGTTCTCATAGCCGTGCCCCATAAGGAATGTGCGGCAGACGTCGTTTTGATGCTGTTCAAAGCTCAGCTGCTCCTGGGAATCCACCGCGGGTTTATATGTCGCTCTGATGCGGGGAAGGCCGATCTCCTTTTTGTGCAGGTCAGACTTGGAGATGATAACCGCAACGGGAACAGACGCCGCTTTTGCTGCGTGCTTTCCCTTCACTTCATCCAGCGAGTTGATAAAGTTGGCGATCGTGTCAGACACATAGTTCGGCGTTGCCGTCGGATCAATCACGAGAAGAAACCCCTCGCAGTATCTGAACTGCTGTTGTTGCATTTCGCTGTCCGCAAAGTCGAACGCCTCGCCCGCAATATCATAGATGGTCATCTGTACCGAGGTTTTTGGCCCGGTCGTGTGGATCATGCTGTACATATTTGCGTTCGTTTCCAGCGTGGATTCGGATCTGCCGGTGTCAAACCAATCCTCAAGATCAGCAAACGCGTCCTCCGGCGTCGCTTCAACAGAAATGTCGCGGCGACGGCTCAGCCAATCCTTGTATTCATGCCAGAACGCAGCGAGGAACGTCGTCTTTCCTGTTCCGACGCCGCCGACCAGCTGGATGCCGTATTGCTGAGAACTGCTGGAGAGGAGCTGCGTGTCGCAGAACGGGCAGTGTGCCTCGTAGGCAGACCGTCCTCCCAGAAACGTGGTGGACAGCTCGGTTCCGCAGGTGCATTTTCTCTTCAGGACGCCGTAGGGTCCCGGAACCAGCTTCTTGTGCGGCAGTCCGCAGGTGGGGCACAGGAAAACAGGAATAACGGATTTGCGCTTGCAGTTGGGACAGCGATTGTGAATCGATTTGAAAAACAGGACCAGCCGATCGATCAGCCACAGTGTTGAGAAGAACAGGAAGAAGCCGATCATTCCAACCATGATGACCGCGGCAAGCAGGATGGAAAAAATCGCGACCCAGATAAAACCCAGAACCATGGCACAGAAGATCGCAAAGCCGTAGCCGAGGTAAATCCATATATCGATGAACCAGGTGCCTTTCAGCGTTTTGTTCTTCCATGCCGTCAGCTTTTTGCGGTAATCCCCAAGGTTTTCAAAAGCGCCCTTGATGATCTCGCTGATCTGATGAAAGCCCGGGCCAAAGCAGTAGTTTCTTTTTACACCCGCCGGGATGTCAGCGCGCTTGTCCACATAGGTGGCATATGGATCGATATTGTCCTTGACCGACCGTATGAAACTGGAGAGGGACACGAACAAGGCGTATCCGGTACTAATAACAAGTGTGACCGCAGCAAGGATCGAGGCTATCGGCAGGATAACGTATCTGATCAGCAGATAGATCAGGTATACAACAATGGCAATAATAACAAGATAAATAATTGCTTCCATACTCCGTTTTCACCCAAAATCTCACTTGTTGTCCTTTTTTCCCGTATCGGAGCCATTGGATGCTCCACGCGAGAACAGGCGGCCAAAAATAGACGGTGTCTTTTTCTGGTTGTGCAAAGTCTTCGCGTCCTTCTCAATCTGGGCGAAGTATTGCTGCGCAGGCTTGGACCGAAGGGTTTCGCGCACAGCCGTCATCTCTTTGTCAAACTGCTTGACCGATGCGCACGCATTTACCAGCGCATCGAAAAGCGCACTGCTCTTTGTTTTTGCGGCGATCTCGATCAAATCTCCCATTACGCGACTCTGTTTCGTCCCGATATACCGTACGGCCTCGCGGGCGAATCTGTCGGCGTAGAACGGCGTTTTTGCCGCCGCAGTCGCTATGGCTGCAAAAGCCTCTTCAGGCAGCTTTCCATCAAACACTTTGCCAGTCAGCCGGTCAGCATACGCGTCATTCTTCAGTGACGGGAAGCCCTGGGACACCGCATCACTTAAAAGCGATGTCAGCTTGTTTGCCAGTCTCTTGTCATCAAGAGCATCCAGAACAAAGAGGTGTGCCGAGTTGACGCATGCCGTTCCCGCCGGTCTGCAGCTCTGGAGCTTGGACGCCAGTTTTCCGGCGTTCTTGTCAGACAATACAAGGTTTTGATCCAGCACCTTGACGGTGTTCGACAGGTCGATTTCTTTGAGTTCTCTGCAGGAAAGGATCCAATCCAGGAACTTCTCCATCTCCTGCGTACGGGTAAGGTTTTGGGCCTTATATGCCAGAACATCCGAAAAATGTTTTTCCAGATTACAATTCTGGAGCCGTTTATACATGCCCAAAAGGCTGTTTTCCGACGAGATCACTTCCGGAGCGATCCTGCAGATCAGCTGGATCAGAAATCCAATATAGCTCTGGTCGGCAGCGGTGCTTGCTTCTGCCAGAAGGGCATCCACAGTCTGACCCTGGTCCTGCGCGGCATACAGGGACGCAATCTCTATGGCGCTCTGTCCGTCTCTTGCGCGGTAGAGTGCTTTCGCGCTTTCCGGCAGGAACTTTCTGACCGCATCGCCGAAGCATTCCCGGCGGTTTTTCAGCGCATCCGCAAGCAATTCGGTGAAGGATGCCCAATCCTCGGCGGAATAAGTACGGGCCGCGTCTGCATAGGCGGCGATGACGGGCGGGGAAACGAGGTATTCCACGGCGCCCTTTGCAAACGCGCTCTTTTGAACCGCGCGGTGGAGCTCCTTCGCGGACGCGCTTTGCGGGCGCAGGAAAAGATTGTCCGCGTAAGAACGGCAGACGATATCATGAAAACACTCCTTTACCGTGCTGTCCCCTACGACCGGCGCGGTACTTTCAAGCCAGCTCATGGCCGTGAATGCGGAAACGGCGTCCGCTTTCAGGAATCCCGGAATCTCCTGCTTGATCTCCCGGTACAGCTCCTCAAGAACCGGTGATTTGATCAGCCTGTATTGCCCAAGAATGGTCAGCGCCGGAAGCAGATCCTTCAGCTGCTTGCTTTCGCTGAATTTTGACAGGTTCGTATAGGCGGAGAAGAGTTTGAGAACGTCCCCAGTGGGCGCCGAAACGTCGACCGTCTGGAAAAACTCACGGCACAGATATTCGTGGTCTTCATTGAAGGACGTCACATAGCGGTAATAGGGATTCGTTGCGTCAACACTGACAGACAACGCCTTCGTCCTTCCGTCCAGGACCGCGTACGGAGCGTTGGCCAGCGCCCTGGCTGCGGCCGTGTTCGTCCTGTCTCTCTCGTCGACGCCTACGATCATGGCGCGGTATCGCTGCTTCTGATTGGGGCTTTGCAGATTGATCTGGGTCTGATACTGGCCGCTGAGGTTCACCGTGTATTTGTTTGTGCTGGCAAATTTGTCAAATCGCGTGGCAAAGGAGAGGCCGGATGCCATTCTCGGTGAAAAAGCGCTCTCGATCGCCGCAATCCACAGCTCAATCTGTTTGGCGTTTTCATCCCGGATTACCAGAAACTTTCTCTCCTCCGCCGGAACCGAGTACTGAGACACGATAAACGCAATGGCGTTCATCAAAGCCTCCCGGCGTCCATCGGCGACAAATGCGGCGATATCGTCAAAGGTAATATACCCGATGGTTTCACCGAGATCATTCCTCTTCGCCAGCGGAGCGGGCGCGTTTTCATAGTAGAACGCCTCACCCTTTTTCTGTGCATCCCAGACGGCGTCGTTGCCAAACGTTTCATAGGGGTAGATATCCTCAAACTGGCCCACAAAGATCTGGTTGATGAAATTTCCCGGCCGGTGGGAATAATCTCCCGTCGCCGTTTTGTCAAAGGGGATCGGGTGAAAATTCAACAGAAATTTCCCGCCCAGATCCGGTACGGTGAAAAGATATGCGTCATCCATAAAACCGGGATCCGCATAGGGTTCCTTGCTCTGCGCCACGGTATACAGGAACGGGAGATCCGCCACACCATCCTCCGTAATGTTATCCGTGCAGGAAAACACCTTAAATCCGCTATTCTTTATGGGGGTTCGTCCCCTCAGGATATCAATGCCTTCGCCGCATCTCGTGTATATAAGTTCAGAATACATTTGATGACCTCCTGTTGGCTCTGAATAACCGGCTTGTCGGTTTGACGGTTGAATCAATCAATGAACTTCGCTCTCTTGAACAGCCAGAGGATCGGGTCAAGAACGCGATGGGGCTTGATCTCGGTTGGCAGTGTATAGGCATCCTTGGGGGGTGCTCCATAGCTGGAAACGCCAAAGAAATAGTATTCCTTGAAGTGAGAATCCAGCGCATCGATAAAGGCGCCCTCACCGATCTGTTCCAGCCAGTTTCTGATCTCCGCGTCCACCTGCTTGATCTCCGCCAGGTCTACCATGCCGTTTCTTACGGTCAGGCTGCTGTTCCTGATCAACGCCTGGGGACCGAACGCGCGGTGGTTCAAAATCGTGTCGAACTTGGTCAGCACAACTGCAACGGGGATGTCCAGCATCTTATTTGATTTGATGCCTCTCGCCGCTTTGATATATGCCGCCACGCTGTTGATAACGTCTTCCGCGTTTTTGCTGGTTCCCGCATCGCCGCCGAGGGAATTGCTCATGACATCGGCGTCCACTACACCGCCCCGTCTGATATTGGGGAGAACCAGCGGATCGATGGCAAGGATAATCGCCTTGGAGGCATTGATGTATCGGCAAACCGTTGATGAGGGATCCAGGTTGTTCTCGTGATCTTCGCCGGCCCCGTCAAAAATCGTAAACGTGTACGTGGGGACATCGTTGCCCCGTTTCTTCTGCAGATTCTTGATGAACCAGATCTGAGGCATACTCTCGCCGGATTGGGTTGCTTCGGGGATCGTATGCTGCTCATAGATCAAATCACAGTTTCTGTTCTGGTGATCCAGAGTGTCCTTTGTCTGATGTCCCAGGGCCAGCCTCAGCCCGGACGAGCGCCCCAGCTCATGCAGCATAACGGTGATGTAATTTGTTTTGCCGGAGTTGGAAACGCCCACAATGCTGAACGGGAGGTTCGGTGTCTCGAGGGCCATCTTGGGAATGATGCCTCCGCAGGAGGGGCATTTTCTCAGCGTGGCAAATCCTCCGCAGGCAGAATTTTTGCATTTGATGGGTTCACGCGCAAATCTGCCCGGCGACGTCTCCGTTCCACAGTCGGGACAGACATAGAGTACCTTGCTCTTGTCATACTCGCGGATGCAGTAGGGGCATGTGAATTTTGCCATAATGATTTTTCCTCCTTGCTTACGCACATTATCGGTTGCATCAAACGATGCGGTTGGTCTCCAACAGCCACGGCGGCGGCTCTGACTCTCTGCGGCATCATTGCCGGCTCGCCTCTCCCATCGGGATCATACGACGGCGATCCGGGCGTCAGACGCCCCTCAAATCTTTCCCGAGAAGCCCTGTCTCCACCGGAGCATAATATGATCCCCGCTGGAGGTGTCCTCTTCAAACAGGAAGAACTTGCACTTTTTCAGGTATTTAACGGGAATGTCTGTTTTAACCGGGTAGGTCTTCCGATATTCGGTCACGACAGGATCCAGTTCAACAGAGGGAATCCTCATGACCAGCTGAGCATTCTTGTCATCGTGCGATGCGATAAACTGATTCGCTTCGCAAACGCAAAGCAAAAGCTCGGGCACGTACTCGATCGGTTTATTGCCGCTCAGCTCGATCATCAGCTTCATCCCATCGAAGATCCCATGGGAGACAGACCAAAACAGATTTGCATTCAGCGGCCGGTCAATTTTCATTTTCTGCGGTTCGGAGATAATCTCTTTCCCGTCCACATTGTAGCAGGTGAAGACCGAAACAAAGAATGCGCTCTCGTTCACCACAAAATCCTGATAGGGAATACAGCCGTTTTTCCGGTAGCTGTCCAACGAGATTCTCTGGATATCTGCGGATTTTCCGATATCGCCCAGTGCTGCCCACCTGTTCTCCGATTTTGTGGTTCTGACCGCGCAATAAAAGGCGGCTGCATTAGAGGGGATGGCCCCCGCGAGCCGGATTTTCAGGTCGATCCGGTAGCTGTTGCCGTTGCGGCCGGAGATCAGACTCTCCTCCAGGACGGTCTCTTTTTTGTCAATCGGACACGAAGTATAGGTATTGACCTCAATGTTGTTCTCGCTGGCAATCCATTTGCCGCCGGAGGCTGCCAGAACACTGATCTTGCAATAGGCCTCTCTCGGCAGAGCAACCTGTGCGCAGCCGTCATCAGACTTGGATTCAGCTAACAGCTGCCCGTTAACCATGACCCGGAGATCGATTCCCCGCTGCTTAACGGACCAGGAGATCTTATAAACGTTGTCCTTGACCTGAGAAGCGCGAATGGAAAACGAGTCAACCGTCGGCAGCGGCGTGATGACGGTCTCGACACCGGCGCTTCTGTTCCCGCCTTCGTAATTGGCAAGGACCTTGTAAGTGTACGTCTTTCCGTATTGCGTGCCGGAATCCTCATAACTGCCGTGGGCCGATTCGGTTAACGTAGCTGACTTGCCATCGCAGATTCGGATCACCGTCGCTCCATGGCTGTTATCCGGCGAGTCCCAGGTGATACGCACCCCTGCGCCGCGTTGAGAAACACGGCAGTTTTTTACGTCGGCGTACAGCATGCCGGTCCTGGATACCGGCGATGAATACACGTCCCGCCTCACGGTAAATACGGAATATGTATACGTGAGGCCGGGCTTTACACGTTCATCCGTAAAGGATGTGTTTGTCGTTTTGTCGGCAAGGATATCCCCGTCGTTTTCCGAGGATGCCCCGGTTTTTCCGGTTTTGCGGATCAGCCGATAGCTGACCCCCTGCTCCGTCGAGTGGCCCCAGCTGACGTTCATCACGCCTTTGCTGGATACGGGAGTGACCGTAATGCTGCCGCTGGGCAGGGGCGCTGTTGCCCGCAGGAACGCCAGTGCCGGCGGATAATCCGCGCATTGCATCAGAATCGTGATACATGCGTCGGCTTTTTTAGAGGCGGTATCGCTTCCGGTGGCCGAGAAAAGACGGTCAGCCCTGGCAAGCTCTCCGGATATTGTCTGCTCAAACTCTGTAACGTTCAGGTTGGGGAATTTCTTAATGATCCCCCCCAGTTCTGCCCGGGCGGTAGAGAACTTGCGTTCATTTATCAGCTGGCGAAGTCGGTTGATGGGCTCTTTGAGAAGGGCTTCTTCTTTGTCGATCTGTCTGGCGAGCTGGTCCGTTTGCGCCTTTTCTCCCGGTGCAGCCGACCGTGCCTGGAACAGATACTGTCTGGCCGCATCAAAGTCGCTTTTTCGGAACGCTTCCTCCGCCTTCTGAAAAAACCTTGAGAACAATTCTGCACTGGCAAAAACGTATCCGCAATCGGCATAGGGGCATTTATCCGCCTGGACCGGAACAAGCTTTCCACACTTGTCGCATTTTTTGAACAGGGGTTTCCCGCAGTTTTTACAGGCGTTGACCTTCTTTGCCTCTGTTTCCGATTCAAACGTACTGATTTGAAAACAGCTGCTGCACTTGATCGTATATTTCCAGACCGGCGGAACGTAACCGCAGTTTCCCTCTTTGTTGTAAATGGCAAGCGCCTCTTGGTAATCCGGGAAATACTGACAGATGATCTTGATGCACGGGTCCGCAAACTTGGAATTCTCCAGGGACTCCGGATCCAATCGCTTGATCTTGGAGAACAGGGCGGTTAATTCCTCGGAGCGATAAACCAGATAACGCTCGTACGCGGCGCGATTTTCCTCCGTGTTAAAAACGTACTGTTTTGCCGCCGCCGACAGAGACCCGCACAGCTTGCCCAGATTATCATTCCGCTGAGAGAATCTGCGGGAGGCTCCGTCAAATAGTTCCCATATGGCTTTCGTGTCCATGCTTCGGTATTGCGCTGCCGTTTCACCGCCGTCCGAAATATAGGCCGCGAAAAAATACAGGTCGGCAACCACGGATGTATCTGCTCCGTTGGGATTTGGGTCCTTTGTCTTGCGGAGTGCCGCCAGCTCGGAATAGATGCGATCCGCATTCGTGGGAAATTTGGGGAACGCCGCCAGCGGATCGATGTCGATCACCTCAAAGCCCGCATCGGTATATACCGATTTTACGTGATCCGCGGAAAGACGCGTCTTTTTCTTTTGATCCCGAATTTCCGCAGACGTTACCGTGTGCCTGCCGGTCATGGCAAGCAGATCAACAGCTGCGGAAAGAGCGCTTATCTCCTCCGCAGTTTTCTCATCCGCAAGCGGCTTGAATGCTGAGCTGATCAGCTTCTTTCCGTCAGGCGACAGGATCTGGGTAGTTATCGCATTCAAATAATCGAGCTGCGCCTGAATGTTGTCCTTTTCAATCTGCTGCGTCACACGGCCGAGGGCAGAACCGAGTTCTGTTTTTTTCTGGTCTATTTTCTTTTGCACCTGTTTGGCATTGCTTTCCGGCGGATCAAACGCCAGGCCTACCAGTTCAAACAAATCAAAATCAGCCATACCTGGTTACCTCACTGTCATTTGTTGCTTTTTATCAGCGCGTAGAGTCAATCGTCCCAAGTTTCCGTATCGGGATTGTCGTCGCCCTCGCCCCCGACGGCCTGCATCATGGAAATGTCGGATATGTACGCATGGGAGAGCAGTTGGCAGTAGTGCGACTCATGGACAAATCCAAATCTTACATCGACCTTGGACTTCGACGACTTGAACTTGCTGCCAACCGCTCTGCCGTCTATTTCCACCTCGTACTGTCCGCCGTCCGTCAGCGACATTTTCAGATGGAAGCGCGGAGCGACCGTAGCCACGCAGGCGCCGTCCAGCAGAATGTCGCCGCCGTTCTCGGTCAGATGGGCGGAAATCAGCCCGAGAGAAATCTCCAGATATCCGCCCGGATGAGGGCTGATGGTCGAGGTGTTGATGTCGCACTCGATTTCAAAATCGTCTGACGGATCGATGGAATAGCGAACGCCCTCGTTCATCTCGCTGATGTTATAGCCGTGGAATTCAATTTTTTCCTCGTTGGCAATTACGTGAACGGTGGGCTCGTTGAACTGCGCTCCGCTGGGGTGGGTGGCAATGTTGTCATATTTATCCCATTTCACGTTGCTGAATGTAACGGGCTTATACTTGTGAACAACACCCTGGCTGCTCCTGGGTCCAAGCTGAAGGCCAACGTTGAAGCCCTGATCCGTATTCTGGCTCGTTACAGGCTGTCCGAATTTGGAAATATCCGCCGGAACGTCTTCCCGTCTGATCGGCAGATCAACAGAGGAGTCTTCCTGCCGGGCCTGAATATGAATGACACCGTTCACGTCGTAGCTGTATTGGATGCGGATAACCGTGCCGATTTTCTCGCCCCTGTTGACGTGCCGGATCCCCGTCACCACGTACTTATACGTTATCTGGCAATCCAGCGGGTTTTCACTGTCTCCCTGAAGGACATAGATGGCCAGTTCATTGTTGGAGTGGGGGGATGTGTAGAACCTGAATTTTTTGGCAGCGCGCACAGGCCGCGGATGATTGGCAGGGATAATGATCTCGTTGTAGTAGCGGTTGCCCTCGTCGTTGATCGCAATCACACCCATTGCGTGAGCGGTCGTCTCTCTCAGGGTGAGCATGCTGAGGCTGCCCAGCTTTCTTTCCGCCTTGACCGATACGTGGGAGCTCAGGCCGGATCTGGTTCTGTCGGTCGTCTTCTTTCCGTCAACCACCTGCACCGC
>JAEEGL011214605.1_pt1 | contig 16257 bp, 13 predicted proteins | sample 9134231 | NCBI WGS metagenome assembly JAEEGL01 (sample SAMN16246548, study PRJNA631951) | gut metagenome | biome: gut microbiome; feature: rumen; material: fiber-attached | host: Bos | place: Iran: Karaj | collected 2018-10
CTGTTTATAAAGGAGCGGGTATCCACTCCCATGCGCTCTATAAGCTTGGCAATGAGACTGTCCTCAATTGTCATCAGGGCATATAAAAGATGCTCCTGCTCAATCTCCTGATTGCCATATTCAACAGCAATCTTCTCACAGTCCTGAACCGCCTCAATTGATTTCTGAGTAAATTTCTGTATATTCATAAACACCTCCTGTCCCGGCAGTTACTGTTCAGCTTCTGACCAATAACTTCTGATGTGTACTTCACCCTCACAGCTTTGTTCTATTTATTGTATAACACCGATTAGCACTCTTGTCAATAGAGTGCTAACAAAAAATACCCGATTCTGTAATGAATCGGGCATAATAATATCTAAATGTAAAATATCAATCCAGTTCACAGTCCTTGTAGAACCTGGCAATCCTTCTCTTTGCCTGCTTCCTGTCTATTATACCAAGCTCAAGCACCTTGGATATCATGCCGCAGTACATCTTAAAGGCATCCTTGCTGGCAAGAACCTTGAGGTACTTCAGGTCATTAAGGCTCCCCTTTTTGATGAAGTCCTGCAGCCCCTTTATGATGGTAGTCACAGCCTGAACTTCGGCGCTGTTGACGGTCTTTGCAGGCTCATCCTGCTCGTCCAGAGTATCCTCTATATATTCGTAACAGGCAGCGCACATATCATCCATATATTCATGGTTGTACATTTCAAAATACTTGTTGAGATATTCTATTACCTGGGCCTTTCTCCCCAAAGAATGGCTTACCCTGGGGCTCTCTACCCTTGTTATGTATTTGTCAGCGTTAAAAAATAAACCCATCTTTTCTTTCCTCTCATCTCTCAGGATTCTGCCTGCTGTCCACAATCTCGGCCTCAACATCGATGGCCTGGCTGTCCCTGACTGCATGGTTCACAGCCCTGTCCACATTCCTGGCAAACTTGCTGACCCTGGAAATTGTCCAAATATTCGTAATGCCATCAAATACAAGGAATCCACCGATCACAGTCACAAGAACATTTTCCGCAAATTTAGTATTGAAGAGAAGTACACCTCCCAGCATGATCGTCAGAAGCGCAAATACAAGGGAAAGCCACCACAGTCCATAGCTGTGCCTTATCAGTGACAGTGTCTGGGCAAGGTTGTTCAGACCGCTTACAACAATAAATACTCCAAAGAGCTTTGGAACAAAGTCAATAAAAGGTGCGGGATTAAGGAACATCCATCCGCCAACGGCCGCCACTACTATTCCCATGGCCAGTCCCCCTGACAGGGCAAAAGACCTCTCTTTGTGTATAAAATAACTCACTATCATAACAGCCCCCGCCAGCACCAGCAATACTGCCAGCGCCTTGGCCATCACCTCAAGGCTGCCCTGGGGCCATACTATAAGAACTATGCCGATCACCACCATGATAAGCGCTTCAATGATATAATTCCACTTCAAACCCTTTAATCTTTCTTTCATAGAAATCCTTCCTTAACTGAAAAAAATCCCCTAAACAAAAACTATAATAATATAATATCATCTTTTTTCCCCAAACACATTTATCAATTTGGACAATATAACTGTTTGATGGTATGGTAATAGATAAGAATCTGAAAGCTGATAATATTGGAGTCAAAAAATGGTCATAAAGAATGTAAACCTTGAAACTGTATGTGGAATCACCAGCAAGCTCCCGGATAATACGCTTCCGGAGTTTGCCTTTGCCGGCAAGAGCAACGTGGGCAAGAGTTCACTGATAAACGGCCTCATGAACCGCAAGAACTACGCCCGCACCTCCCAGGAGCCCGGCAAGACACAGACCATAAACTATTACAATATCAACAATGAGTTTTATCTGGTGGACCTGCCCGGCTATGGCTACGCCAAGGTCCCGGAGAAGATCAAGGCCCAGTGGGGCAAGATGATCGAGAACTATCTTCACACATCCAAACAGCTCCTTAGGGTGTTTCTTCTTGTGGACATAAGACACGAGCCCTCAGCCAACGACGTCCAGATGTATAAATGGATCGTCCACCAGGGCTTCCAGCCGGTCATCATAGCCACCAAGTCCGACAAGATCAAGAAGTCCCAGCACGAGAAGCACCTGAATATGCTCAGGCAGACCCTTGGGCTTCCGGATGAGGTCAGGATCTTCCCATACTCAGCCCTCAAGAAGGAGGGACGGGATGAGATCTACGAGTACATGGATGAGCTATTGGCGGAGCAGGAATAAACCATGGGTGAACCGTCCCCTGACTCACTCAAAACAAAAAAGAATGGATGCCGAGTGTCATAAGCAACACTAAGGAATCCATTCTTTTATTTTTACTTAGCCTGCTTGAGTTTCTTGGGTTCCTTGCCCCTTACGATAAGCGGCTGGCTGGTACCCTCAACAGCACCTTCCGTTATGACGCACTCGCTGATGCTCTCATCAGAAGGAATCTGATACATAACATCCATCATGGACTTCTCCATAATTGAACGAAGTCCGCGGGCACCGGTCTCCCTCTCGTAGGCCAGGGCTGCAATCCTGTCCACAGCCTCCTGCTCGAAGGTGAGCCTTACACTGTCAAAGTCAAACAGCTTCTGATACTGCTTGACAAGCGCATTCTTGGGCTCTGTCAGTATCCTTACAAGGGCCTCCTTGGAAAGTCCCTCTAAAGTCACGGTGATGGGCACTCGTCCCACAAACTCCGGTATAAGTCCGAATTTAACCAGATCCTGAGGAGTGACCTCCTTGAGGACCTCACCGATCTCTCTCTCTGATTTGTCGGCAATCTCCGCATTGAATCCTATGGAATTGCGGTCAAGCCTTGCCTCCACGATCTTGTCCAGTCCGTCAAAGGCTCCTCCGCAGATAAAGAGGATATTGCTGGTATCTATCTGGATCAGCTCCTGGTGCGGATGCTTTCTTCCGCCCTGGGGCGGAACGCTTGCCACAGTTCCCTCTACAATCTTAAGAAGTGCCTGCTGAACGCCCTCACCGGATACGTCCCTTGTAATAGAGACGTTCTCACTCTTCTTGGTGATCTTGTCAATCTCATCGATATAGACAATACCGTACTGGGCCCTCTCAATGTCATAGTCCGCATTCTGAATGAGCTTCAGAAGAATGTTCTCAACATCCTCGCCCACATATCCGGCCTCAGTAAGAGTTGTCGCATCCGCAATAGCGAAAGGAACGTTGATGATCTTGGCCAGTGTCTGTGCCAGGTAAGTCTTACCCGAACCAGTAGGTCCAATCATTATGATATTGCTCTTCTGGAGCTCTACATCATTCTTGTCATCGCTCTTGGGAGCCAGGACTCTCTTGTAGTGATTGTAAACCGATACAGCCAGAACCTTCTTGGCCTCCTCCTGACCGATTACGTACTCATCAAGGAAGTTCCTTATCTCTACAGGCTTCAGCAGGTTGATCTGCTGTTCCTGGGTCCTTTCGGGTTCATCCTCGAACTCTTCCTCTATGATGTCGGCACAGATATCAACGCATTCATCGCAGATATATACCCCTGCCGGTCCAGCTATCAGCTTTTTTACCTGATCCTGTGTCTTGTTACAAAAAGAGCACCTGATCTCTGTGTTTTTTGCCATTTGTTCTCCTTAAAAATCCTGCCGTTTACTTATCTTCTTTTTCTCTGGGACGGTTCTCAACTATTGAATCGATGAGGCCGTAATCCAGGGCTTCCTGTGCGGTCATCCAGTTGTCACGCTCGGTATCTGCTGCAACCTGCTCATAGGGCTTGCCGGTGTTCTCAGCCAGCATTCTGTTCAGCTTCTCTTTTGTCCTGATGATGTGCTTTGCAGCAATCTCGATCTCTGTTGCCTGACCCTGGGTTCCTCCGAGGGGCTGATGGATCATGATCTCAGCGTTGGGAAGTGCCATCCTCTTGCCCTTGGCACCGCCTGCCAGAAGAAATGCTCCCATGCTGGCAGCCATACCTATGCAGATGGTGCTGACATCGCACTTGATGTAATGCATGGTATCGTAGATGGCCATGCCGGATGTGATCTCTCCTCCGGGGCTGTTGATGTACATATGAATGTCCTTGTTGGGATCCTCAGCCTCCAGGAAAAGAAGCTGTGCCACCACTATACTTGCTGATGTGGAGTTGACCTCCTCCCCAAGGAAAACGATTCTCTCTTTTAACAGCCTTGAGTAAATATCATAGGACCTCTCACCGCGGCTGGTCTGTTCAATGACGTAAGGTATTAAACTCATAAAAATACTCCTTCTTCTGTAATGTTTTGTACCACATTTCCACCACAATATACACAAAACCACATTACATTATAATGCTAAAGCAGGATTTTTTAAAGCTTTTTTCATTTTCCTGCCTTTGATCCCGCCTTGGTCTTGGGTTTTACTGTGAAGGTCTTGGGCAGATAGACGGCTTCCGAGATGAGACTTCCCACATCACTGTCCTTGTCTTCAAGGGTCTTCCAGGCGCCAACGCCCTGGGTATGTGCGATCTCTTCCTCGTAGCTGCCCACCTCTCTCATGTGTTCATTGGCGCTGAAGGTCTTTGTCTCCTCATCATAATCCAGGGTTGTAAACTGGTCCGCCAGAGCCTTCGGATCCTCAATCTTCTCCAGCCATACCAGCTCCACAGGCCTTGCGTACACATCCACGTCGGTGACATCTGAGATGCTCATCTTAGTCCTGGTGCCGTTATTTGAATCCTTGATGTGAAGGGTATCTCCATCTATTCCTATAATGGTGACATAGTGCATGCCCATCAGCATTGCAATGGCACTGTCCTTACTGAGTGCCCCGGCAATAGTCTCCTTGAGCTTTTCCCTGAGGTTGTGGGATGCATTAGTATCCTTCCTTATCTTCTGCTCATCGTCCTTTACTCCACGGACATAGGAATCCGCCGCAACAAAATTGAATACGGACTTGCGAACCGCAGAATTCTCATACCCGGGTATCTTTCTCAGCTCTCTGATGTAAAAGTCTGCTGTAACGTAGGGGTCGCCCATAGGCGAATGCTTCCTGTCCTGGTCATAGTTCTGAGTAGTGAAGGCCTCTATATCATGCATCCTCTTCAGATAGCTCTCATGATCCAGGTTGGATTGCTCCTGGTCTATAAAGGCCATGGGAACTTCCCTGAAGTCTTTCTGTGTCTGTTTAAGAGCCTTGTAGTCCTTGGCCTTTCTGATAAAGTGATTAAAAATGCCCACTCCTGCGCAGGACCAGCAGTCATTGGATTCCGGAGCCTGCATCTCATATTCCTTCTTGAGGTTGGTGCTGGGCATAACCTTGTATTTCTTGGTACCTCTGGATTTATGCTGCTTAACCTGGGCATTCAGAGTCTTGTCTGCCTTCCTCAGGGTTGCTATGGCATCTGAATAATAGTCATAGATCTCCAGAGCCTTGCCTGAAAGGTCTGACCTGAGATAACCGGCCTCAAGGAATTTGTTGCGAAGAGCAGCCACCTGCTCAAGGTCCATTCCGGATACGTTCTTTTTCTCTAAAAGCTCCGGATCGATATACTGATTAATGTCATTGTCTTTAAAGAAATCAGTGACGAAGGAATTATAGAAGTCATAAAGAGGTTGGGTAAGATCGTCCAGTTTTTCATAGGAAATCTCGTTGAGAAGCTTCTTTCTGAGTTCTATTGCCTCCCTGAAATCCTCAGGCTTCCTTGCTGTTAAAACGTGTTCCTTGCCATCGATATCAGTATAGAACCAGGTCTCAGTTCCATTGCCCTCATCAAGTATCTTGAGTGACGAACCAAACTCAGACTGTCTGACTTCGAGTCCGGCAATTTTCTTTTCACGGTCCTCTTTGTCCTTCTTTTCCTTATCTTCCTTCTCTTTCTTTGCTTTTTCCTCTTCTTCCTTCTTTTTCTTTTCCTCTTCTTCCTTCTGTTTCTTCTCTTCCTCTTCTTTCTTCTTGCGCTCTTCCTCTTCCTTCTGTTTCTTCTCTTCCTCTTCCTTCTTCTTTAGCGCTTCCTTTTCTTCCTCTTCCTTCTTCTTGCGCTCTTCCTCTTCCTTCTGTTTCTGCTCAGGAGTCTTTTTCTTCTCTTCCTCTTCCTTTTTCTTCGCTTCTTCCCTTCTCTCGAACTCCGCCTTTATCTGTTCCGGTGTCATCTTCTTGATAAGAAGCATCTCATTGTACTCGTCTGCTCTCTCCTTGGCCTCCCGGGCAAGTCTCTTGGCCTTCTGGCCTTCCGTCTCTGTCAGCCCCTTCTTCATCATCCTGCGTCTCTTTCTGCCTATCCTCTTGGGGTCATGTTTCTTCTGCGCAGGAGCCTTCTCTGCAGTAATCCTTTCCAGCATTTCAGAGCGAATTGATGATTTTGTATCATCCATGCCCAGCTCTTTCTTTTTCTCCTCCGGGATCTCTTTCTCCGTCTTGAGGTCAAAGGCGCCCTTTCCGGGATCTATGCCGTGATATTTTTTCATGTGGTCTCTGAACTGCTGTCCCAGCTCAACGAAAGCCGCTTTCTTCTCCATGAACAGTTTGTTCTTTTCAAAGATCTCCTTGGCATAGGGGAACATCTCGAACATGTCGTCAATACACTCGGCTTTTCTGAGCACCGTAAGAAGATCCTCCGGTCTTTCGTTCATCATCTTCTCAAACCAGCCACCCTGTATTTCTTCCCTGGTAGGGAGCTTTATGCCATCAAAAATACCGGAAACCTTTGACTTTATCAGCTTTTGGATATCCTTCTCACTGCCCTTTTCGAGAGTATTAAGACACTCATTGTTGGCTGTCCTCGTGGCTTTTTTATTGACAAAACCAACGTTGTCAAGCAGCACGGAAACAGCCCTAAGGTACTGCTCAGCCACATCCTTGGGGTCTGCCTTCTCGTTCTCTCTCTTCAACTTAACCTTAAGGGCCCTGTAGGCCTTCTTCATGTGCCTCTCGGTATTGAAGACAGAGACATTCATCTGGATCTGCTGATAGCGCTCGAAGTCATCCTGATTAAACTCGTCGTCCTCCCCCTTGATCTTAATGAGGTTTTCCCCTATCGCCTTCATGTGATGGTAGGCATCGCTGTAGGACAACTCTAAGGCCTCTACTTCCTCCTTTTTCAGTTCAACTCTGTCTATAAGCCTGATCTTCTTGCCTTCAGCCTTTTCCTCCCCGTCCTTTTTGTCGTCTTTTTTCTCTTCCTTTGGCACCCCCTTGACAAGGCCGAACACATAACCCGAGCCCGTTTCCGCCACCTGTCCGATTCCATGATGCCTTAGATGGTACAGCACATAATTTGAGCAGGTAAAAAGAGCCTGAAGCTTCTCTTTAAACTCCGGATGAGCCTTAATATATTTACCTTCGTAGGAGTCCTCCTCTGCAGTCAGAAGATGAGGCACTGCAATCTGTAAAACATCATAGTAATCAGACATATTGGCAGTGAACTTTTTGAGGAAATTCTTGCTCTTTACCTCCTCCGGACTTGGAAGAGGGAATCTCTCTACCTTCCGAAGTGCAGCCAGCTTAATGGCTTCCTTCCTCTTCTCGTCCTCAGTCGTCTCATATTCATGATTGATCTGATCCTTTTCATCCTCTCCCCTGGTGACATGCGTCCCATAACTGGTCTTCATCACCACGCTCTGGGGCCACTGGAGCCTATTCTCTTTCCTGTAGGTGTCCATATGCTCAAGAGTGATGAGCGTCCTGACAGCATCCTCGGATACATCAGGGTTCTGCGCCTTGTACTCCTGATACTTTCCGTTTCTGAAATCCCTGTCAAATAAGCCGCCTCCCGCATAATTAGCTTCCTGCCATATCCGGGCAGCAGACTTCTCAGAGGCCTGTATGTTCTCCCTGGCTGCCTCCATCATTTTTTCAAGCTCTATCTGCTTTTTGTAAAACTTTGCCAGCTGTTTCTTGTCATTGGTCTGGACCATCAGATTCTCCAGCTGCTCCTTGAGGATCATGAAGCAGCTTAAGGTCGCCTTGTTTTTGAGATAGCGCTCCTGCTCCTTGCTCCTGGATTTGGATTCAGCGGCCTTATGCCTGGCCTTAAGCCTGTATTCCATGATCTTGGCCCGGTGCTGGAATATGTCGAAATTGTTCATTCCAATCTCGCTGACCTCGGTCATCTCCCTCTTTGCCATCTCAAAGAAATCACTGGCCTCTCTTGCTGCCTTTCTGCGGACTTTGGCCTTCTTATTCCCATACTTGCCCGAATAAACCTCCGTCTGGCGGTCATCCTGGCTGAGATTCCTGTACCTGGTGACCTTGGCCTCAAGCATCTGCGCATTGCCAAAATAGTACTCAGTACGATCTTCCAGGGTGGATATTTGGGTCCTTTCCTCTAATTGCTGCTCAAGCTGATCGGCACTGTAGGAATAGTCATACTGGGCATCAGAATATCCCCTCTTGGATTCCTCGGTGGCAAATAATTGTTTTTCCTGCTTGCTCTGTTTGCTGATATAATCTTCAAAATTAGGCATAAACACCTCCAAATATACCAAAAAGCACTGTACCCCTTTATACGTATAAAGAGCTGTCTATGGCAATTTACCACAGCGCCTCAAAAACCTGCCTTGTCTCGGCCCGGGGGAAAATCTTTTTTGCCAGATTCTCAGCTTCTTCACTTACTGCGTCAAAAGAGAGACTGGCTCCGGAATACCTCAGTTCAATATCCCTGGCCACATTTGACATCATGCACAACAGCCCCTCCGGATATTTGCTGTAAAGAAATGACAGCTCCAGCGTGCCATCCATATTCCTCTGGACAAATATCAGATCCATGAGCACATTTCCTATATAGTCACAGCGGCACAGATCCTTAACACAGAGCTTCTTCCAGCCCTCGTAGTCCTCCACCTGGAACTTCCCGTTCTTCGACATTAGTGTAAGGATTTTCTTCTGGACCGGCATCGGTTCGCCAAAAAACAGTTTTGGAATCAGTTTATTATTTATTCTTTTGTGAAGGAAGGGAGATAAAGAAATATCCTCAGGCTTCACCAGAAAACGGTCATGGGAGTAGTTCACATCCATCTTCTCATAGGAGACAAAGAACTCATGGATGGGCATGATATCTTCGTACATGCAGTACCTTGCAGAAAGCGGAAAGAACTCCATGGTCTCTGCAGAAAATGCTATAACCCTGTCCATAAGATTTGTGGCTACCCTGCGTCTCCTTGCGGCGCGATCAACATAAAGCCAGTCCACATCTAACTGATTGTTCATAAGGACAAAGGAAACAGCACCAAGAACATTGCCATCATCGTCGTAGCAGCCAATGGCAATCCTGTCGCCTCCACCCACGTAATCCCTTGGAAGCACACCTGAAAAAGAATCACTGTTTTCATCTGTAATAACGATAAAGTTCAGATTCATATACCGTTTCCTCCATGCCTTCTATTATCCCATGCTTTTGCGCTGTTGTCACATAAAAAAAGCGGCAGGTTCATCACAAACCTGCCGCTCACTAAAGAGGTTATTACTCCTCAGTCTCTTCTTTTTTCTTTCTTGTTCTCTTGGGCTTCTCCTCACCCTCTGCCTTGTCAGCCTTTACCTTCTTGGTAGCCTTCTTGGCACCTTCCTTGGCATTCTCTACAAGGAAATCTGCTGCCTTCTGAACAGCGAGATCGCTCTTAAGCTGATCTAGCTCCTTGCCTGACATAAGCTCTTTGAGCTTGTCGAGCTCCATTCTGTACTGACTTGCCATTCTCTCAAGCTCGTCAGCAACATCCTGCTCTGTGGCCTCGATGCTCTCCTTGGCTGCTACTGCCTCAAGAACAAGTCTTGACTTGATCCTGTCGATGGCCTGAGGCTTAACCTGTGACATCATCTGCTCAACAGATCCGCCTGTGTACTGAAGGTACTGATCCATCTTCATGCCCTGCATCTGAAGTCTCTGGGCAAACTCATTGACCATCTGTCTCTGCTGTGTCTCAACCATAGCATCGGGAAGCTCCATCTCAGAGTCCTCGATGACAGCTCTTACAACTTCATCCTCTCTCTTGGCCTTCTCAGAAGCAGCCTTCTTGTCCTCAAGCTTCTTCCTTACATCTGCTTTGTACTCATCCACAGTATCAAATCCAGCATCTGATGCGAAATCATCATTGAGTTCAGGAAGCTCCTTGGCTCTGATGGAATTGATCTTGCACTTGAAGGTTGCATCCTTGCCAGCAAGCTCCTCTGCCTGATAATCCTCAGGGAATTTAACATTGACATCTCCCTCCTGACCAAGCTCAAAGCCGATCAGCTGCTCCTCGAATCCGGGAATGAATGCACCGGAACCGATTGTAAGAGGATAATCTGTTCCCTTGCCGCCCTGGAAAGCAACTCCGTCAACAAATCCCTCAAAATCAAGATTTACAACGTCGCCGTCCTGAACAGCTCTGTCTGTCACGTCGATTGACCTTGCGTTCATGTTCCTCTGCTTGTCAATCTCAGCGTCTACTTCCTCATCTGTAACCTCGAGGTCCATCTTCTCCACCTCGACGCCCTTATATTTACCGAGCTTAACCTCAGGCTTAAGTGCAACTTCTGCTGTGAACACGAAATCTTTGCCTGCCTCGAGCTGCTCTACATCAATCTTGGGTGATGAAACAACATCCTCACCACACTCATCTACAGCATCAGGATACTCGCTCTCGATAAGCTCATTGGCAGCATCCTCATAGAATACTCCCTTGCCGTACATCTGCTCGATCATCTTGCGGGGAGCCTTGCCCTTACGGAATCCGGGAAGCTGGATCTTGTTTTTATTTTTCTCATAGGCATTCTGAAGAGCCTTCTCCAGCAGCTCTGCAGAAACTGTAATCTTAAGCTTGGCCATGTTGTTCTCAAGCTTCTCAACTGTTACGCTCATTTCTGGTATCTCCTTTATACATTATCGAAAAGTGCCTGTCAGGCACAGTCACTTACGCATTATAGCACAGTCAATAGTAAATTTCTACAATTATTTCGCTCTTTTGGTCATAATTGTTATAGCTCTGTTCATAACCGATATCCTTGTCTCCCGGGCAGCTCCTCCAAACTCTCCGTCCAGTGTCCACTCTATATCGCTGTCGGAAAAGAAGTTGGCGTAGCTCACCTGTTTGAAGGTGATGTAGGGATTGCCCTCCTCCCTGGTGGCAAGGGCAGCTACCACGGCATTAAACTCAGCCAGGTTCTTGGGTGATCTTATGAGCAGAAGCTCCATTTTCCCGTCATTCTGCTGTATGTCCGTATCGCCAAAGAGATTCATCCCTCCCACGGAAGCAGAATTGCTGACAGCACCGAAAAGATAATCCCCCTCTTCTGACAGGCCATCCGCCACAATCCTCAGATGGCTTGAGTAGCTCATCTCCTGTGGAAGCTCAGCTATGGCACTGATGATATACGCCGCATAGCCAAGCACATTCTTGAGCTCCTGGTCGGTGGCGTAGCTCACCTTGGAGAACGCCCCAAATGCAGCAACATAGTTGAAATATCTGTCATTCATCCTGCCCAGATCATAGGCAAATGGCTTGCCCGATACGGCAACCTTTATTGCCGAACTTCGGACTGAAGGTATCCCCAGCCCCTTGGCAAAATCATTGGTGGATCCCGCAGGAATATACGCAAGCAGGGGCCTGTACTTCATATCCATCATGGCACTCACCACATGATTGAGAGTACCGTCTCCTCCGCTGCAGAGTATAAGCCCGATTTCCCCATCGTATTCCAGGATCAGTTTTTCAGAAGAAAAATCTGTCCCCGGTATTATGGGATAGACAACAGGTTCATATCCTTTTTCTGCAATTTTCGTAGCAATCTCCAGGGCGTCATTTCCTGCCCTTCCAGTGCCCGATGTTTTGTTTATCAGGATCAAAGCCTTTTTTCTGGATACCATTGTTCAAGCCTCATCTTCGTTATTATTGGGGTCACCAGGTCTTATGACTTTCTCTCATACCTTCGGTATGTATAGGTTATGTCAAAATAGACCTGTTCCTCGCTCTCTTCAGTCATCTCCCAGTCCTCCATCTTATCCAGGTTAGGGAAATAACTGTCGGCCTCGTAGGCCATGTCTATAAATGTAACAATGCATGTGTCACAGTCATCAAGAAACTCCTTGTATACGCTGGAGCCTCCTATTATAAACACATCGTCCGTGTCCTGGTCCTTAACAGCATCCAGGAGCTCCTGCCTGCTGTGGACCACTTCAGCATTCTTTACCTTGTAGTCCTCTCTGGTGGAAAGAATAATGTTCCTCCGCCCGGGAAGAACCACCTGCTGTGGAAAGGTCTCCAGGGTCTTGCGCCCATAGACGATGGTCTTTCCGATGGTTATATTCCTGAAATTTTTCTGGTCGGCCGGGATGCTCACCAGGAGCTGTCCCTTATTGCCGATTGCCCAGTTACTGTCAACTGCAACTATAGCCTGCATATTATGTCCTTTCTTTCCATGCGCTGCGCGCGATTTACGCATGGCTGCGATCCGCTCCCGCCATGCCACTTACATTCCCCATATCGCTCACACCGCAATAGGTATGTCCTTAAGCTGTTCCCCTGCCACTTCGTAGCCCTCCAGGGAGACGTCATTTCTTGTAAATTCGTAGAAGTCCTTCACATCCGGGTTGAGATGGAACTTGGGTGCCGGCAGAGGTTTTCTCTCAATAAGTTCCTTAATAAGAGGAACGTGCCTGTCGTAGATGTGGGCATCTGCGATCACGTGTACCAGCTCGCCCACGTTCATGTCGCATACCTGCGCTATCATGTGAACCAGAACAGCATACTGAACCACATTCCAGTTGTTGGCTGCCAGCACATCCTGGGACCTCTGATTGAGCACCGCATTGAGTGTGAGCCTGTCCTCGCCCTTCTTCTGGGTTACATTGTAGGTAACGCTGTAGGCACAGGGATACAGATTCATCTCGTGAAGATCAGAAAAGACATAGGTATTGGTCATGATCCTCCTTGAAAAAGGGTTGTTCTTTAGGTCATAGAGCACCCTGTCCATCTGATCAAACTCACCCTCTTTGTATATGCTCTTCTGGCCGATCTGATAGCCGTAGGCCTTGCCGATGGATCCTGTCTCATCTGCCCACTCATCCCAGATATGGCTGTTGAGATCATTTATGTTGTTGCTCTTTTTCTGGTATATCCAGAGCACCTCGTCGGTGGCACTCTTTAGCGCGGTCTTCCTGAGGGTCATGATGGGAAATTCTTTGCTGAGGTCATACCTGTTCACAACCCCAAACTTCTTGATGGTATAGGCTGGTGTCCCATCAGGCCAGTGAGGCCTCACCTTCTCCCCCTCTGTTGATGTGCCGTTATCCAGTATATCCCTGCACATATCTATAAATATATCGTCCGCTCTGCTCATACACTCCTCCTGTATAATAGAAATCCGCTTATTTGCTCCACTTGTCGCACAGTGAATTTATCTGGTCTGCGAATTTGGCTTTGTCCTTGTTGGTCATGCCCTCCGATCTTGCTATGATGCCCATGAGCCGAGCACCGGCTGCCTTAAGACGGGCATAAACATCGGATATGAGGGATACCTCTTTCTTCTTGATAGGAACAGGAACAGCTTCCTTGATAAACTGCCCTGAGATAATGTCGAACTCAGTTCCGCTGTATGGCGCGTATGTGGAGAATCCGTACTCCTGCTCCAGGCAGTTTGCAAAAGAGGTACACACGCTGTCCTCACCGTGTACTACAAACACCTTCTTAGGCCTCACTTTAAAAGCCCTGACCCACTCAATGAGTCCGTTCTTGTCGGCGTGTCCCGAGAGTCCGTGAAGCTGTGCAATCTCAGCCTTCACGTCAATGGTCTCCCCAAAGAGTTTGACCTGGTCTGCACCGTCCACAATGGCCCTTCCGGTTGTGCCCACTGACTGGTATCCCACAAACAGTATGGTGCTCTCTGGTCTCCAGAGATTGTGCTTCAGGTGGTGCCTTATACGTCCCGCATCGCACATACCCGCTGCCGATATTATCACCTTGGGCTCCGGGTCCTCATTGATGGCCCTGGACTCCTCTGTGGTGATGGACAGATTGAGTCCCGGGAAGGTTATGGGATTAATCTTGTTCCTTACGAACTCCAAAGCCTCCTCATCATAACAGTCCGTCTGGTTCTTCTGGAATATCTCAGTGGCCTCCACCGCCAACGGGCTGTCCACAAACACAGGGAAGTTGGGAAAAGAGCTGACGAGTCCTTCCTTCTTGATCTTCCTGATAAAATAGAGAATCTCCTGTGTTCTGCCCACAGCAAAAGATGGAATGACTACATTGCCTCCCCGGGCAAAGGTCCTGTCAAGAACCTCTGACAGCTCCTTCACATAATCCGGTTTGGTCTCCGAATGGAGTCTGTCGCCGTAGGTGGACTCCATTACCACATAGTCGGCCTCATCGGTATACTGTGGATCTTTTATGATTGGCTGGTCTTTATTTCCTATATCTCCTGAGAAGACCAGCTTCTTCGTGACATTCTTTTCCTGAAGCCATACCTCTATGCTGGAGGAGCCCAAGAGATGCCCAATATCTGTAAATCTTATCCTGATGCCCTCACAGACCTCAACCTCAGTTCCGTATCTGCAGGGGACAATGCATCTGATGGCATTCTCTGCATCCTCCATGGTATAGGCCGGCTCCATCATGGCTATATCTTTATTTCTCTTGCCCTTCCTGTTTCTCCACTCAGCCTCCTGCATCTGAATGTGAGCACAGTCACGGAGCATTATGCTGCACAGGTCGGCCGTGGCCTCTGTGGCAAATATCTTGCCCCTGAAGCCCTGGGCATACAAAAGCGGCAGATTCCCCGAATGATCAACGTGGGCATGGGTCAGAAACACGTAGTCAATCTCCGGCGCCGAAACCGGCAGCGGTATGTTCTCAAAGTAGTTCCTGCCCTGCTCCATTCCGTAATCCACCAGTATGTTCTTGCCAGCCGCCTCAACAAAGTGGCAGCTGCCCGTAACCTCATGATCCGCCCCTATAAAAATAAGCTTCATGCGCGTGCCTCCTAAATTAAAGTCCAAGTCCGGGGCAAAAGGTCCGGCTGCGATTTGGATATGTCCATATTACACAACCCGCTTCGGGTACGCTTTCGCTCAAATGTGCTTCGTAGCGGATACTAATGCCCTAAAATACAGGGCATAAGTACCGACGAGCACATATGGCCACTCAGCGTTTTGTGTAATATTCCCAAATCCAAATCGCAGCCGGACCTTTTGCCCCTCGTTCCATTATATCATGAATATCGAGCACTTACATTCACCGTTTTGCCACAAAAAAAACCAGCATGAAAGGTACCGCGGGGAGGAAAAGCAATTGCGGAAGCCTGATTGGATATGATAAGCTTGAAAACAATGAAAACACTTTAATAATGGCTGATGATATGAATTACAATTTGACTGAATATAAAAAAATAAACGGGAACACCTTAAAGATAATTGCCTGTATAGTGATGGTGCTGGATCACGCCACTGCGGGGATCATTATACCTGTGGTGAGTGAGGGGCTATATCCCGATTCAATATCCTTTGAAGAAATAGAATTTGTATATGATATCCTGAGGATGATAGGAAGGAACTCCTTCCCCATATTCTGCTTTCTATTGGTGGAGGGCTTTATACACACCTCAAGCAGGCTCAGGTATGCATTAAGCCTCCTGGTCTTCGGCCTTATATCGGAGCCCTTTTATGACGCGATCCTCAACACCAAGGAGGATCCCTTCAATCCCAATTTCATAGAGCTCATAAAGGCCAACGCCCCTTACCTGAATGACCATTGCAACGTCTTTTTCACACTGCTCATGGGCCTTCTGGCAATATGGGCCATTGAAAAGATATTTTCCCTGCGCCTTCCCTTTGAAGTGAAATTCATGCTCTCTGCCGCCTCTTCATCATGCTTTGTATTTCTGGCCGAGAAGGTCCACAGCGACTATCACGGCTTCGGCGTGGGGCTGATTATAGTATTCTATGTGCTGCGGATGTATGAACCGATAAACCTCGTTACAGGATATTGCCTGATATCTCTCCTGGGCCGGGAGTACGCAGCTCTGCCCTGTTTCATCCTCTTATATTTCTACAACAAAAAAAGAGGCCGCAAGCTAGGTCCTCTCAAATATCTCTTCTACGCATTTTATCCTATTCATATTTACATCATATACCTTGTTAGATGCTTAATGTACGGATAAGAACAATATCTAAAAAACGTCCCGGCTGTGAAATCTCATCCGGGACGTTTTGTCATATTATTACTCAAAGATTACGTTCTCCCATGTATCGTCGGGAACAAGTGCAATGTATGTCTTACCTGTGTTGATCTCAAGCTCGTCACCGTTCTCATCATAGAATCTTGTAACGCCTGTCTCGCTGGGCTTAACCCATGTTACGTCCTTGGCAACA
>JAEEGL011380115.1_pt1 | contig 16257 bp, 13 predicted proteins | sample 9134231 | NCBI WGS metagenome assembly JAEEGL01 (sample SAMN16246548, study PRJNA631951) | gut metagenome | biome: gut microbiome; feature: rumen; material: fiber-attached | host: Bos | place: Iran: Karaj | collected 2018-10
ACCCAAGGAAAAAAACAAAGGTGGAAGACCTAAAGGTAAGAAGGATTCTGTACCCCGTAAATCAAGATCGGATAAGGGTAAAGCTCGGGGACATTACAACATGAATAAAAACTAAAATTCCCGAAATTTAGGAAATTTGCGATATTGGTAATATCAAAAAAATTTCTGATGTGTTCGCCATGACAGTGTCCGTACATACAGCCGCGAAATTTCATTCTGAGCCAAATTCTGTAACTCAGGTCTTTAGTTTTTTTTTGCAGTTTTGTGTACAGAAATGTAAATTCAGCATGTGCAATAAAAATATAGTTGATGTTTATTGGCACTTTTGAAATGATAGTAGTTCATATTTTTTCACCGGATTACAGCCGGTTAAAAACAGAATCTGCAGGCGAGGGTCAGTTCGGAAATTGAAAAACAATCCTTCTTTCTGATAAGTTCTGAAGAGAACTGATTCTTTCCGGAGAAAAAGACACGGTTATGGATTCGGATTCATCATCCTGCAGAATTTCCAGGAAAACGATTATAAAAACACGATTATAAAGTTCAAAAAATCAAGGAGGCATTCTGTGGAAAATGACGGCAACAGCTCAGCAAAGGAAGATCTTATTTCTGAATTTTTCAACAGAAGCAATCTGATCAGATTAACATATGACAAGGTTGCCTCAAAGAAACGATGTGCCACAGGAATTGATTACACAGATTCCTGCTCTTTTATCAAAAATCTGACAGATGAACTGCAGATAATAACAAAAAAAGTCGAAAACGGCAGTTACAAATTCACACGCTACAGAATGATGCTGATCCCGAAGGGACCGGGTAAGCCTCCAAGAAAAATATGCGTTCCAACCATCAGGGATCGTGTTGTAATAGCAGGAATTTCACAAATACTGAAAAAGAAATTTCCTTCCCTGAAGAGCCGCCCGCGTCCGGATCAGGTAATAAAACAGATCCTCACTGAAAAAGATAGATATTCAGGCTATATAAAGCTGGATCTTACCCGCTTCTTTGCATCAATCAGCTTCAAACTTCTGATGAACAAGCTGCAGATAATAGGAAATGAAACAGTTCTGAATCTTATAGAAAAAATTATCACCACCTCTGCATATGATCCGGAAACCGGTGCTGTGTATGATCCGGGCAAAAATCAGGATCCGCAGAATAATATTGTTGGTGTTCCGGAGGGTCTTTCCTGTTCAGGACTGCTTGCCGATATATTTCTGGAGGATATAGACGAGAAGTACGGCAAACTGAAAGATATATGCTACTTCAGATTTGTGGACGATATACTTATTCTCTACAACGGAGATCGAGAAAAAGGTGAGAAACTCAAGAACATGATAATCGATGATCTGAGATCAAAAAAACTCCAGATCAACGAAAATAAAACAGAGCATAAAAGTTTCTCCGACGGTCTGTTTTATCTCGGCTACTACTTCAGGAACGATCTTATCAGCGTGAGAGAGGAATCCATCCGCAAACACGAAAAAGCCATTGAGAGCATGGTAAAAAAATATGCTAATAAAATAACTTCGGAAAAGAGTGTTTGCAGTGTCGCCTGCGCAAAATTCGAGCTGGACAATAAAATATCCATGCTGTGCACCGGAATGAAGGTTGAAGACGAATTCATGGGGTGGCTGTCATACTATCGCTATATCAATGACACAAAGCTTCTCCATCATTTTGACTGGCTGGTTAAAAGCCTGTATAAGCGCTACAACATTCCGGAATACAGAGGCAAAAGGCATGTAAGAGCATATTATGAACTGAACAGAAACATTAAAAATACCAAATACATATTCAGATATCTCAATCTGAAATCCCATCTTGAAAATAAGAGGGAAAATTTTATTAAGTACTACGAAAAATCTACTGAAACTGAAAGTCAAAATGAGTCAGTTCAGGCAACGGATACATCTGCAGTACAGAAGGCAAAAACATACAGCGGAATTATAAAATCAGCCAGCATCGGGATTCTTAAACGGAGAGAGCACAGCAGGTTAAGCGATGATGAGAATAAAACTCTGAGTATGATACTGTCACTGTTTAACGGCAATGTAGAAGTCAATACCTACGGCAAATTCGTAGCAACAACTGCTGAATTTGAAGAATTTTTAGACCTGTTAAAAACCAGCTATAAAAAGGAATGGAAGAACAGCACTGAGGAGGAACTTAAAAAACTTCTTAAAACAAAATCAGAAGACTTGAAAACATCCCCAGATTCTGCACCGGATACAAAAGTCACCTCAGAAAATATCCAGAAAGAGGAAGGCAGCGAAGATCACGACATGAAGGACCATGAAACAGCCTGCTCTTCAGACAACCAGAAGGAAAAGATTACTGCACCGGCAGATGATCAAAAATCCGATGAAAATTCAGATATTCCGGCTGATGATAAAAAGGAAGCGGAAAACAAAATTAAAGATGAACTGAAAAAACTGAATCTGGATAAGTATATAGAGATTACAGAAAACGTGAAAAACACAGGCACCATATACATTGATGACTACGCTTTTCTGAAAGGCCTCGACAAGAGCGGAAACGCAGATAAAAGCGTAATTGCAGATGAAATCATCGGAGAATTAATGTCTGATCCTATAATCGAGGAGGATCTCAGACCTTCTGACTACAGATAAAGACAGGGGACAAAATACTAAAGGAAGGAGTTCAAGGCTCCTTCCTTCTGTATCCGCAGATTTACGCAACAGTCAGGTGACTGTGAGCAGACTCGGAAATTCAGTTTCAGAACCTCCCGCCGTAAGGATTTCTGCCGGATTGAGCTGCCGTCTGCTGTTCAGATCATGACAGAAATCATTTATTTAAGTCTGCCTCCATGAATTGAAATCAGAAGTTTTGCTTCAGCCTCCGGAATTTCGCACTCTTCCATTATTTCCCGAATGGATGATCCGGCCTTGACCATCTTGACCGCGCGATTGTACATTTTGCCTTCCGGATCCTGATACTGAATTTCCTCATACTTCTGCTCAAGCTCGGAAACCTTGGATTCCAGATATTCACATCTTGACTGGAGATCACCGATAAGCTGCTGAATAGAACTCTGTGCAGTTCCAGCATCTGTTACAGCCTTGCTGATATAATCCCAGCGTCTCGCCTCTCCCTTGAATTTACTCAGGATGTCGGCAACTCCGTTCATATTTTCAGCAAGATCAGAATACGCCTGCTTCATGCTGCGTATGTAAAAATTCTGATAAAGCAACCAAACAAAGAGGATCACCACCATGGTGGCGACCCCTATAAGAACATAAACGTAAATATCAGTGTTCATTACTGCTGCAACTGACTTATTTCAGTCCACTCCTCGTCAGTAAGCAACTTGTTAAGATCTACAAGAATAAGAAGATCCTGATTGCGATTGCAAACACCCTGAATGAATTTGGCGCTTTCATCAGTACCGACACTCGGTGCAACGTCAATCTCCGAGGATTTGAGATAAACAACTTCAGCGACGCTGTCAACAAGAATACCTATTACCTGTGTCTCCGCCTCAATAATCACAATACGTGAATTGTCAGTAACACCTGCTGACGGCAGCCCGAAGCGAAGTCTGGTATCAATAATGGTAACAACATTACCGCGCAGATTGATAATACCCAGCACATATTCAGGTGAACCCGGAACCGGTGCTATATCAGTATAACGAAGAACCTCCCGAACCTGCTTTACATTGACACCGTAGGTTTCACTGTCAAGTTGAAAGGTAACCCATTGAAAAACATCGTTATCACTTACTGATCCGGCAATATTCTGACTTCCGCTCACAACCCGTCTCCTCAAAAAATAAACTGTAAAAATGAGCCTGTCCGGCACATTCAAGTATCATATATTAAACATGCTGAAAAGGATATTCAGCAAACAATTTTTTGTGATCTCCTTTATTCATAATTTATTGCACTGGGTGCCGGTATTCCGTACCAGATACATCATGTTCCGCAATTCTGTTCAGAATTCTATATACTCAGATCCTCAGGATTTGTCACCCTCGATATTGATCCCCTGGTTGAACAGTTTTATCAGTTCATTAACATGGATCAGAGCGCACATCTTATCCTTGACCAGTCCGGAAAGCCACGGACGTTTTCCTGCTGTTGAGCGCCACTGGATCTGGGATTTATGCAGATTTTCCGTACCAATTAGTTCATTGCAGGTAATGGCCCACTTGCTGTTCTCCATCTGGATAACATAAGTAAAATCCTTCTCATACTCAACTACATTAGGCATGGCCCACCTGACAAAATCCACAACATTATACTTGTCGTCTCTGAAATTCATCATTCCCATGAACCAGTCAGGCTTGCCGAAAATTGAAGTAATCTTGTCCATATTGGCTATATTGCCAAGATTGATCAGAGGAACAGCAAAAGTCACACCGTGAACCACAAAAAACAGAGCCTGGAATTCATCCGGCACATCAATATTGTGCCAGACACCGTCATCAGGCAGAACGGATTCCTTGCTCCGGCTCTGAGTATCTGTTTCTGTTTTTACAGTTTCAGCGACAACAGTATCGGTTTTAACCTCAGTTTCTTCAGCAACTGCCGTTGCTGTTTCAGGTTCGGTTAAAACCTGCGTTTCTGTCTTCGTCAGTGTCTGTGTCTCAACTTCAGGTGTAACCTGTTCGATAAGTCTGGCAACACGGGAAAGTTCAGACGGCTCTTTCTCAAGTACCGGTCTTGTCTCGACACGTTCATCCTTCTGTGAAGAATGCTGCTGACTTTGAATTTCAGACCCGTCAGAAGACGGTTTGACGGTTCCAGCCGGTGTCAGCATGGATCTGAAATAATCAGCCATTGCATCAAACTGATTCTTTCGTGTCATAAACTGATGCCCTCTGATTCAAGAAGATAATCCAAAAGAAACCTGTACGCCCTGCTGCCCCTGGAATCGGGAATAAGAAGGGCCGGCGGTACATGCTGAGAACTGGAATCTCTGAATTTTGTATCGATCGGAATATAGTATTTCCAGACCTTGTCACCGTACTGCTGCCGAATTGTCTGCAGACTGAGAACTGAAGCGTTGGTTCTTTTATCATACATGGTAGGCACAATGATATAGTTAAAAGGCTCCTCTACCGTACTGTGAAGAATTTCAAATGTCTTCATCATACGCTCAAGTCCTTTAAGTGCAAGAAACTCGGTCTGAGTAGGAACAACTATTCTTGAACTGGCAGCCAGGGCATTAACCATCAGCACACCGAGAACCGGAGGACAGTCAATAAGCACGGCATCAAAATCATCGGCAAGTCTCTTCAGCGCATTTCCGAGGATATGGCCTACTCCGTCTCTGCTGCCCAATGCGCGATCAAGAGTTGAAAGAGCTATTGATCCCGGAATGATATTTATATTCTGATACTTTGTACTGAGAGCAGATCTCAGAAGCTCCTCTCTGGACATCTCCGGATTCAGAAAAACATCAAAAAGAGTGTGCTCCTGTGCATCGGAATCATAATCAAAATAGTTGGTAAGAGATGCATGAGGATCAGTGTCGATGAGAAGCACCTTCATCCCCAGCAGACTCATCCACCCCGCCAGTCCGACACATGTCGTAGTTTTTCCCACGCCTCCCTTCTGATTGGCCACAGTCCACACAAACATTTACCGCTCCCGTTTTTTAAGCTGCATTCTGCCGTCAGGCAGTCTGATAATTTCAAAATCATCAGGCCTTACCTCAGGTTGCTGTGAATTATCACTTTCGGACGATCCCGTGTCAACATCATCAATCACCGGCAGTTTTCTCGGAGTAAAGGCATATTTGGATATGGCCACCACAACCTTGCGGTTCTGCTCTCTCCCCCGCCGTGTGGAGTTTGAAGCAAAAGGAGAATACTTGCCGTAGGCCTCGATTGCCATGCGCCGCGGATCTATGCTCCTGTCCTCAAAGTAATTAAGAACAGAAATGGCCCTTGCCGCCGAAAGTTCCCAGTTGGAATGATACAGTTCATCGGCAATATTGCGATCATCCGTATAACCGCGAATATGTATATAATTGTTTACTGTCCCAAGAATCGAAGCAATACGATCCAGCACAGGCTTGAGACGGTTGAGAATTGTTGCGCTTCCCTGCGGAAAAAGGAGAGCTGAGTCCATATCGATGGTCAGCCACGACTCATGTCTTGTAATGGTTATGATTTTTTCCTGAATCAGTTCCTGCAGACCCTGCTCTATTTCCTGCTGAATGGAATCCAGCGGCGCACCGGTAACAGCTTCGCTCAAATCCTGAGCCAGAATTTCAGATTCGCTTCGGGAATCCGACGACAGACCGTTGGCTGCATTCTGGTTCTCGTTGTCGCCGCTGGCGGCGTCAGGACTGTTGGTTGTATTAAAATTGGTACTGGCACCGAAATCAAGAACGCCGCCGCCGCCCTCTACCGGTGCGGAAACGATAGGCACATCCTTGGTTGGTGAGGAACTCAGGTTGGCACTGGAATTCGAACCGTCAACGCCCATGTTGCCAACAAGAACGGAGGAGCCCGGTCTTGCCGTTACAAAACCCATCTCGGAGAAGCTCTGGATCAGACCCTGGATAACGCTTTTTACTTCGGTCTGATTTGACATGGCAAAGCCATATAAAATTACAAAAAGGGCGAAAAGCAAAGTGAGCAGATCGGCGTAGGAAACCATCCACCGTTCATGGTTTTCATGTTCTGGGATCTTGGGTTTCTTGGCCATGAGTTATTCTTTACCCTTTCCGCCCTTTGGAAGATATGCTTCAAGGCGGCGTTTCAGCTGCATTGTATTCTCACCTGATGCTATGGAAAGAAGTCCCTCTATTGTCATAGTCTGAAACTTAAGCAGTTCATGATTACAGGCCTTGTAGCGGTTGCCAAGAGGAAGAAACAGCGTATTTGCCGACATTACACCGTAAATGGTAGCGATAAATGCAACGCCGATGGCGGGTCCGAGAAGTTCAGGCTGATCCAGAAGACCCATGGCGTGGATAAGACCGAGCACGGCACCTACAATACCCATGCACGGAGCGTAACCGCCTGCAGCCTCAAAAACCTTCGCTCTCTGCTCCAGCTCGTATTCATTCATCTCAACTTCTTTTTCAAGGAGTTCCACCAGCTGCTCCTTGTCAACACCGTCGACAATCATCTGAAGACCGTGCTTTGTAAGTTCGTCATCAATAGTAGCAACCTGATTCTCAAGAGCCAGAAGACCCTGCTGTCTTGCAGTTTGTGCCATATTTTCAAGAAGTTCCTGCTGAGCCAAAAAATCAGGCTTCGGTGGTGCAACCATCCACTTAAGTTCTTTGACGGCTCCGAAAAGCACACCCATGGGAAACTGAACAAACATGGCGCCAAGGGTGGCACCACAAATAATGAAGAAGGCGGGAATATCGATAAGTGCAAGAGGATTACCGCCTTCGATTATATTGGCGGTAATAACAGCGACTACAGCAATCAGAAAACCAAGTAAACTCATTCCCTATAACCTGTCTATGTATTCATCACTTCACGCTGAATGCATCCGGCAAACTCACGAATAGGCACAACATAATCAGCAACACCTGCATTTACTACTGCCTGAGGCATACCGTAAATCACACAGGTCTCCTCATTCTGAGCCCATATTGAAGCACCGCTGGATTTAAGTTTCCTGCATCCCTCTTTTCCGTCAGCACCCATACCGGTAAGGATCAATGCAAGAACGCTGCCACCAAATGATTTATTTATAGATTCAAAGGAAATATCAACGCAAGGTCTGTAGCACATCTGCGGTTCTGACTCACGGATCTTGATTACCTTCTGAAAACCGCGGGTTTCCACATAGAGTTGCATTCCGCCAGGAGCAAGATAGGCGGTGCCTGGCTTCAGTACATCATTGTTTTTCGCTTCACAGACAGTTATCCTGCACAGCTTGTCCAGTCTTGCGGCAAAGGATGAAGTGAAGGTGGACGGCATGTGCTGGACAATAATAATCGGCAGAGGAAAATTCTCCGGAAGATTAGTCAGCACTTCCTGAAGAGCAACGGGACCGCCGGTGGACGAGCCAATTGCCAGAAGACTGTATTTTTTTCCTGACGGCTTGTATATAGACGCATTCAGTTCTGGAAGACTGCACTCCTTTCTGGCGGGCTGATGCATCGCTGCAGTCTGTGCTGAAGTCTGAAAAGACGACCTCTGTCCGAATCTTGACGCGACGGATCCCCTGTCCTGCAAAACAGAAGATGATCTTCCGGTCACGCCGGAAGCGGGTGTACCGAAACTGCGGGCCGATGACGTCAACGTTCTTGAGGAAGCGATAGTATCTGAAGTACGCCTGTAGGATCCAAGAACACTGTTTGCAGGCTGCGGATCCTCCGATCTCCTTGATGCAGAAACTGCGGCTGAAGATCCGACTGACGTGGATGGGGAAAAAGAAGAGACTCCGTATCTTGCTCTTGCTATCCGGGAAGCCTGATATTTCTGTCTGGAAATATTTTTGATTTTCCCGCGGATTATTTCCATAGCCTCATCGCGATTGCGGGCAATATCATCAAAATTTTTGGTAATAAAGTCCAGAGCTCCGGCATCGAGAGCGTTGAAGGTGGCTGCAGCTCCCTCTTCAGTAAGAGACGAAAACATGATGATGGGGGTGGGATTGGCAGACATGATACCCTTGACTGCATCGATGCCGTTCATCACCGGCATTTCCACATCCATCGTTATCACATCCGGTTTCAGTTCCGCCACCTTGTCCACTGCGTCCTTACCATTGGTGGCAAAACCGACTACCTCCATTGCGGAGTCTTTAGACACTATTTCACTGATGCGTCTACGAAAAAAACTTGAATCATCAACTATAAGAACCCGTATCGGCATACTCTAAAAACTCCGAAATCAAATTCTACCAGGCTCACCCGATAATCCCGGCATATTCTTATACTGACGGTGAGCATACTGCTTAAGCAGATTTGGAACATCTATAATAAGTGCAATTCCGCCATCTGATGTAATTGTTGCACCGGCCATTCCAGGAGTTCCTTTAAGAAGTTCATCCAGAGGCTTGATTACAACCTCCTCCTGGCCAATGAGACCGTCAACAACAAAACCAACCTGCTGGTGACCAACCTGAACAATAACCACATGCCCCTTTTTAGGATGCACAATTTTTGATTTGTCGCGGATCAGCCAGTCCTGAAGGTAAAACAGAGCTATAGCCTTTTCACGGATTACAATCGTAGCCTGTCCGTCAACTATATTAATCTGAGTCAGATCAGACTGGAATATTTCGTTAACCGATGTCAGAGGCAGCGCAAAAGACTGACCTCCGACAGATACCATAAGAGTCGGCAGAATAGCGAGTGTCAGAGGAACCTTGATTTCCATGGTGGTTCCGACACCCAACTTTGAGGATATGTTCAGAGATCCATTAAGCTTTGCAATGGATGTCTTCACAACATCCATGCCTACACCGCGTCCGGAAATATCAGTAATCACGGTATTGGTTGAAAATCCAGGCAGGCATACGAGCTGATAAGCCTCGGAATCACTCATTTTGGCAGCTGCTTCAGGAGTAATAAGTCCCTTCTTGATGGCCACCTGCTTGAGCTTTTCGGCGTCCATACCGGCACCGTCGTCAATTATTCTGAGAAGTATGTGATCACCTTCCTGGGATGCCTCGAGTCTAATTTGACCCTTGGCCGGTTTTCCTGCTTTGATACGCTCTTCAGGCAGTTCAATGCCGTGATCACAGGAATTTCTGACAAGGTGAACCATAGGATCAGCCAGAGCATCAACCAGATTTTTATCAAGATCTGTTTCCTCTCCAACCATGACCAGTTCAATTTCCTTGTTAAGACTTCTGGCCAAATCACGGACCACGCGAGGGAAACGACCAAACACCTTCTTAACCTGCTGCATACGGGTCTTCATCACAGCACCCTGCAGATCAGCGGTTACAACATCAAGATTGGACACCGCTTTGTTCAGATCATCATCATTGCTGTTTGCTCCGATACTGATCAGACGGTTACGGACAAGCACAAGCTCACCCACCATGTTCATTATGTTGTCAAGGATCTTGGTATCAACACGAACCGTAGTATCAGCAGCAGGAGAAGCTGCAGGCTTTGACGGTCCTTTTGACTGCGGCGCCGCGGTCTTGGAAGTCTGGGCACCTGAAGCTGAAGAAGCGGCAGAAGAAGTATCCTGCTTAGGAGTCTGTTTCTTTGCAGCTTCGTCTTCAGGAGTACCCGGAGCATGACCTTTTCCGTGAAGCTGATCCAGCAGCGCTTCAAATTCATCCTCGGTTATATTCTCATCAGGATCAACCGGAGCCATGGCAACTGCCGGCTCGGAGGCAACTTCTGCAGCCGGCTCTGGCGGAACTTCCGGCGTCTGTTCCGGAGTTTCGGCCTTCTCAGTTCCGGCAACGCCATCAAGCATCCGCTCAAATTCATCATCAGTAGGATCACCGCCGCCGAGCGCCGCATCCTCATCTGTTCCTGGTGCATGCCCCTTGCCGTGAAGCTGATCCAGCAGCGCCTCAAATTCATCCTCGGTTATATCCTCATCCGGATCAACCGGGGCCATGGCTATAGGAGCAGGCTTCGGTGCAGGTTTTGGAGCAGGAACCGGTTTAGGAGCGGGAGCCGGTGCGGGCTTTGGAGCCGCGGCAGCCTTAGGCGGAGGATTGCCGGATGCGAAACTTTTGAGAGCTGCAACAAGATCAGGAGGAGGAGGATCAAAATCCTCCCTGTTCTGGACATGGGAGAACATTTCTGAAATAACATCATGAGACTTCAGCACTACATCCATAAGCTCGGGAGATACTGAAATCTTGCCGTTTCTCAGAGAGTCGAAAACATTTTCAGACGCATGGCAGATGGCAACGAGATTTGCCAGATTTATAAAACCGGCGCCGCCTTTTACTGTATGAAATCCACGGAATATGGCATTGAGAAGATCGTGATCATCAGGTGTTTTCTCGAGCTGTACCAGCTGCTCTGACAGAGTCTCTATAATCTCACCGGCTTCAACAATGAAATCCTGCAGTATTTCCTCATCAACACCTTCGTAGGCCATCTTATGCTCCAATAACGCTTAAAAGACACCTTTCTCAGTATAAAGAAAAGTCTTACAAAAAATTCCCAGAACGGGCAAAACACTTTATTCCAGGCGTGCAAAAATCTTGTCCAGTTTCTCACTCAGAGTTGCCGCAGTGAAAGGTTTGACAATGTATCCGTTCACACCAGCCTGTGCAGCTTCAATAATCTGCTGCTTTTTAGCCTCGGCTGTTACCATAAGCACCGGTATGCTCTTAAGTTTCTCGTCAGCACGTATAGCCTTAAGAAGATCAATACCCTGCATACCAGGCATATTCCAGTCGGTAACAACAAACTGAAAATCACCACTCTTAAGCATCGGCAGTGCCGTATTTCCGTCATCCGCCTCCTGAGTGTTGGTATACCCAAGATCACGCAACAGATTCTTAATAATTCTGCGCATTGTTGAGAAATCATCTACGATGAGAATCTTGATATTCTTATCCAATTAAGCTACTCCTAAACGTAATCATGATGAACTCATGCGTGCCACTACACGGCTCAGCAAACACAAGACCCCGATTATATAAAATACAACCGGATTATATCACCTTTGCCTGATTTCTCGAACAAAGGCAACCACACCCATGCAGTATGAAAACACTGCGACAGACTTTATGCACCGAACCATAATGAATGATAATAAAATGCAATAGCAATTTCTTTGTTGTTTGGCACATTTTGTTATAAATATCACTGCATCGCACTAGCAATGAGCTGATTTTATGTACAAAAGAGCACAACAGAAAACATTCACCGAATAAGAAATGCAGTTTCAGCACACAAAAACACCCGTACAACACGGGTGCATGGAGAATAACAGTCAAACCAGAACTGTACGGCTGAACTAGAGACTTACGGCAACCTTGGTAGCCACAGCAATCTGATAAATAATCTGCATCACATCCTTGGCAAACTGCATGGTCTTTGAATCCACCTTCGGCATGACTATAATGCGGCATCCCGGGTGAATGCCAAGCTGCTCCACCCTGCCAACCTGACCGTTCGGCAGGACAACAAGAACATTGTCATCGTCGGCACGAAGAGAATAACCTCCGGTTTCTGCAATATAGTCGTCTATGGAATACGACTTATCGTACACTACAGCCTTCGGGATCATTACCTCGCCGCCAATCTGGATTACATTCGACTTCTGAGGAATAATTATTTCATCGCCATCCTCAAGAATAAGATCCTTGACTGTTCCGCCAGAGGACACAACAACAATTCCGTCAGGCTTCACCGCCTGTGCTCTCTTGACAAAATTCTGAATAAGCTCTGCCTCCTTGACACGTATGCTGGCCTCGTCCACCGATCCGGATTCTGCAGTCAGAGAACTCTGCTCAAGCCTTCTCAGAGCTTCATCAATAACAATCTTCTGCTGCTCTGCAACACTTCTTCTTCTGACATATACCGATTTAACATCGGCAACTGCATCATCAACTCTGACGTTTCTGAGAACATCAGCCAGTTTGGTGCCGTTCGACACTATGAAACGGGACTTTCCCTTAATCGGTCCGATGACACTTGCCAGAATACTTCTCTTCTGACTGTCGGAGATAAACATAATCCTGTCATCAGGCTTGAAATCGTAATTTTCGAACTCCTTCAGAGAAAGATATTTGTTAAAAGGAACATTATTGGAGGTACCGGTAATCTGAACGTGGGAAACATTGGCTCCGACACCTGACAGTGCCATCAGATCACGACCTTTGTGAGAGTCCCTGGTAAACTCATATGTGGCAGGCTTCTTTATCAGACCGTAGGCACTCACTGAAAGATATTTCTGGGTAATAACAATTACGTCATTCTCTCTTAAATCAAAAAGAGGTATCTCGCCGTTCACCAGAAATTTATACAGATCTACCATCTTGATAATCTGACCGTTGCGTTTGACTGCAATGCTTCGATAACTGCCGAGAAGAGGATCAATACCTCCGGCCCTGTCAATGAATGACAGAACATTGTCATTCTGACTGCCGGCATATCTGCCTGGATTTCTGACATTGCCTGTCACAAAGACAGCGATTGGCTGAGAACTCTGCAGATTGACATAAAGCTCCACGTTGCTGGTAAACACCTTTGAAACTGCAGACTTTATTGTTCCCACAAGACTCGATACGGATGTTCCGAGCACCTTTACTGGACCGATTTCAGGAATGAAGATATTGCCCTGCAGATCAACGGTAAGCACTTCCTCGTAAGTTTTGGCTCCCCACATACGGACAACTACACGATCACCCACATTCACACGATAATCGGGATTAACATCCGTCTGAAAGGTATCGGCGAAATGTCCCTGAAAAAGCTCCGCTCCAAACGGCTGGAGCTTATTAAACTCAACATACTGGTACGCACTCTGCGCCCATGCCGGTTTGGCCTCGCCGTTAGGATTGAAGGGATCGTAGCCGGCATCATAAAACTTCTGTTCATCGACATCACCGCCAGATCTGCCGATTGTTCCGCTGTTGCCTATGGTATATGTGGTCTGCTGAACATCAAGATTCTTTTTATCCTCAGCTCTGACATCCTGGACAACTGAGTCGATACAGCATGTCAGCATAAGAGAGAGGATCAGACGGGAATATTTTAATGGTGATAAGTTTCTCATATCTCTTGTAATTTCACCTGTTACAACAAAACGACTGATTCACCGGAAAACGGGCAAAAACAGCTGAATAAGGAAAAATGTCACAGAACCTGAATTCTGTACCAGCCTGACGAGGAATCACTGCAGAAAACATTTGAAGAGCCGGAACCATCATCAAATATTTTGCATTCCTGACCGAGACCATTTGTATAAGTCTCCACATAGGAACAGGCAATGCCGTTAAAACACTCGCTTTCATCATCACTCAGAAGAGGATTGGTTCTGACTTCCTGTTCTCCAGTCTGGCGTGCAGCGTTGTCAGCTGCCGGATTAACGGCACACCCTGCAGAAAAGATCATTAGAAATAAAGCAATGCAAGACTGTTTTTTCATAATAATATAGTCTCTAAAGACACAATAACATACCATAAATTCTATAAAAAAGGGCAGCAAAAGTAAACTTGAGCAGTTGTACAGGCTTTCCTGACTGATGCAGAAGATACATTATCATGGAAAAACGTCAGTATTCGGCAGAGGGGTTCCGAAAGCGGAAACACCAAAAAGCCTATACAAAATCTGATCTGAATCAACATTCGTCCGAATAAAATTCAGAACCGGCGGATAAATTCTTAACCCGGCATAATCTCAGAATAGAAAAGCCGATATCGGCAGCCGATATCGACTTATACTCACAAAGCATACGCAAAATGCAAATTTGAAATCTGCTATTTGTTCAGAATGTTAAGCATTCTGCGCAGAGGTTCTGCAGCACCCCAAAGCAGCTGATCGCCGACACTGAAGGCACTCAGATACTGACTGCCCATGTTTGTTTTGCGGATCCTTCCAACTGGTACGGAAAGCGTGCCGGTAACCTTGGCAGGAGTAAGCTCTGCAATGGTGGCAGGCTTCTCATTAGGAATAACCTTAACCCACTGATTGTGTGAAGCAATGATGTTCTCAATGGAATCAATGGAAACATCCTTTTTAAGTTTGATAAAGAAGGACTGGCTGTGACAGCGAAGAGAACTGATACGTACACAGTTGCCATCAACAGGAACCGTACCCTGGGCAAGACCAAGGATTTTGTTGGTTTCTGCCATTCCCTTCCATTCCTCGCGACTCTGACCGTTAGGCATGGCAACATCTATCCATGGAAGCAGACTTCCGGCAAGAGGCGCACCGAACTGCTCGATAGGATTTTCCTCAGAGCGCATAGTCTTGCGTACAGCAAGTTCAATGTCAAGAATGGATGAATTAGGATCCTTCAGCGCATCTGCAACACAGTTATGAAGAACGCCCATCTGAAGAAGAAGCTCGCGCATGTTGCGGGCACCGGCTCCGGAAGCAGCCTGGTAGGTTGAAGACTGGATCCACTCAACCAGATCCTCCTTGAACAGGCCGGCAAGACCCATAAGCATCAGACTTACGGTACAGTTGCCACCAACATATGTTTTGATCCCCTTGTTCAGAGCATCTTCAATGACCTTTCCGTTAACCGGATCAAGAATGATGATGCTGTCATCCTTCATACGCAGCGTTGAAGCAGCATCAATCCAGTAACCGTTCCACTTCATTTCATTGCGAAGCTTTGAATACACCTTGTTGGTATAATCTCCTCCCTGGCATGAAATGATGATATCCATTGATGCAAGTGCGCTAAAATCATAGGCATCCAGCAGAACACCGCAGTCACGGCCTGCATAGGAAGGTGCCTTCTCACCTGCCTGGGAAGTGGTAAAAAACACCGGATCAATTCCGGCAAAATCATTTTCTTCAACCATGCGGTTCATCAGTACAGAGCCGACCATTCCGCGCCAGCCAACAAGACCAACTTTCTTCATTGATAATTCCTAAATAACCTAATTTGCATAACATTGACATCCTCCCCAGCCCAAAGGCAGGGGATCCCTACCAGCTCCCACAGCGAACTGCAGGCTGCTCCCGGTGGGTTTCTGCTGCTGACCGACAATGTGGTTCACTTCACAAGTTCTACGGCTATGCCCTAACCTGATTTGCCGTCATTGGGAAAGACGAATTCTATCTCTGCCAGCAAGAAAGTTTATACCTGATTTTATGCATTATACCCACGCTCTGAATGACGTGATGTTACGGCACAATCAGATAAAATCTCATTAAATACAGTTCCTGCAAAATCACCTTCACCACGGACACGCCTGTTCGCAGTCTACGTCGTGATCTGTTACAGCTGCTTCCTATCTATACTCGCTGAAGCGACTCCGACAGACAGCACCGGATTTTTACGAAGTATATATGAAAAAGGATTATTATTCAATTATGAGAAGCAGATCAAATTTACAAAATTAATATTTTTATTAAAAAGTTTATATTATTAAACAGTTAAACCGTTTTACATTAATTTTTTCAGCAAGTTTTTAATCTCAAGTATGGTATTAACAAAGGGACGGCCGAACCCGAGAATGCAGCAAAGTCCGGCAGACCTTTAACGTGGCTTTCATATGAAAAAATTTAGGCTATGTTCAAGAAAAGTGTTGATCTTATCTTAAACTGCTAAGGAGTAATCATAACCCGCAGGCTTTGACTTGAAAGTCAAAACGCCACTTTGCATGCACTTTCTTAATGGATTAGCCAACCCAACTATTCCTG
>JAEEGL012818011.1_pt1 | contig 16257 bp, 16 predicted proteins | sample 9134231 | NCBI WGS metagenome assembly JAEEGL01 (sample SAMN16246548, study PRJNA631951) | gut metagenome | biome: gut microbiome; feature: rumen; material: fiber-attached | host: Bos | place: Iran: Karaj | collected 2018-10
CAGCGCTCTCAGTGCCCGGACTTATTGAATTTTCAGGCCAGCGCAGGTTCAACTTTCTTCTTGTTCATAAGGCTCTTTTTTACTATAATGGATTATTCTAAAATCGCTTAATAAAATGAGGTTTTTATGCTAACGTTAAAATTCGGTGGTACATCAATGGGCTCTGCCCGACGAATTCTTGATTCTGTAGAAATTATGACTGAACGCGCTAAAAGCGGTCGTATCAGCGTTGTAGTTTCTGCCGTTGCAGGGGTTTCAAACAGTCTTCAGGCCGCAATCGACGGCTGTGTGGAAGGAAAACAGCCTTCTGTCTTTATTGATTCCATCCGAAAAACCCACGCCGACATCTGTGCCGAACTCCACTCTGTGGTTAAGGGCTTTGACGCTGCAAAGGTAATGCAGTCACTTCAGGGAGAATTTGATGAACTTGAACGTCTCCTTGCCGGTGTTACCTCATTTGGCGAGTGTCCAAAATCAATTCACTGCCGCATCATGGGAAAGGGTGAACTTTTATGTGTTCCAATCGTAAATGCGGTTCTTCTTGCTAAAAAACAGCGCGTTCTCCTCCTGGACAGCCGCAAATTCATTTTTACAACCGGCGACCAGAAAGAAGGTGACCCTGATTACCCGCGCACTGCCGCTGCCCTTGCAAGCTATCGTGACGGTGCAGAACCAGACCAGGCTCAGATTCTTCTCTTTCCGGGCTTTGTATGTTCATGGATTAAAAACAGCGAAAGCGAACCTGTAATGGGTCTTATGGGACGCAACGGTTCAGACTTCAGCGCCGCAATCATCGGTTCGGCCCTTGGTTCAGAAAAAGTTGAATTCTGGACTGATGTTGACGGAATCTACACTGCTGACCCGCGCATCGTTCCTGACGCAATCCTTGTACAGGACATGACTTACGAAGAAGCAATGGAACTTTCATTCTTTGGTTCAAAAGTTCTGCATCCGAAAACCCTAGCTCCTCTTGCTGCAAAAGGCATTGAAGCATGGAGCCTCAACAGCCACAATCCGAAAGCCCGGGGAACACGCATCGGAAAAGGTCCTTTTGCCTCAGAAAAAAATGTGGGACCGGTCCGCGGTATTTCATGCCTTAAAAACATTGCCCTTATCTCAGTAAGCGGCTCAGGAATGAAAGGCAAAACCGGTATGGCAAGCCGCGTATTTTCAACTGTAAGCCGCGCCGGAATCAGCATGCTTTTAATTACACAGTCTTCTTCCGAATACACAATTTCGTTCTGTGTAAAACAGAGCCAGGCTGTACTTGTAAAAGACGTTCTTACCAGTGAATTTAATTTTGAAATCCGTGACGGTCTTGTTAATCCGATTGACGTTGTAGAAAACGTAGCAGTTGTCAGCATTGTCGGTGACGGAATGAAGCAGAACCGCGGTATTGCAGGAAAGTTCTTTGACGCACTTTCCAGCTGTGGAGTCAACATTCTTGCAATCGCACAGGGCTCAAGCGAACGCTCGATTTCTACAGTTGTTAACGGTGAATTTGGTGATGTTTCTGTAAAAGCTGCTCACCGCTTCTTCTTTAACACAACCCAGACAATCGAAGTTTTTGCCTTTGGTGCCGGAACAATCGGCGGTACTCTTCTGGACCAGATCTGCCAGCAGCATGACAAACTTCTTGCACAGAATATTGACATCAAGGTTTGCGCAATCAGTTCCCTCGAAGGCATGCTCCTCGAAAAGGACGGTGTTGACCTTAAAAACTGGCGCACAAACATTACAAAGAGCAATAAAAAAGCAAACCTGGACGAAATCCTGGAATTTGTTGCAAAAGAAAAACCTCTCAACCCGATTTTTGTTGACTGTACTGCAAGCTATGATTTGCCGGAACGCTATCTGGACATCCTCAACGCAGGAATGAATATTGCAACACCAAACAAGCGTGCAAATTCAATGACAATGGATTTCTACCACAAACTCCGGGAAACAGCAAACAAAAACAAGTGCCGCTTCCTCTACGAAACAAACGTAGGTGCGGGACTTCCAATCATTGATACTCTCCAGAACCTGTTTAAGTCTGGTGATAAACTTACGGAATTCAACGGAATTATGTCCGGTTCCCTTTCATTCATCTTCGGCGAACTTGACCAGGGTGCAAAATTCAGTGAGGCTGTTAAAAAGGCCCGTGAACTGCGCTACACAGAACCTGACCCGCGGGACGACCTTAAAGGCACTGACGTTGCCCGCAAGGCCCTCATCATCGCCCGGGAAGCCGGAATGGAAATCGAACTCAGCGACATTAAGATGAATTCGATTTTCCCTAAGGATTTTTCTATCGAAGGCACTGTTGATGAATTTATGGCACGCCTTCCGGAAATCGATTCTTACTTTGAAAAGAAGATGGCAGACCTCAAAAAGCAGAATAAGGTTCTGCGCATGGGAGCTTCAATTGCAGACGGAAAGGTCAGCGTAGGCATGCTGGAAGTCGGAACAGACGATCCGCTTTACGGTGTACGAGGTGGCGAAAACGCATTTGTCTTTAAAACTGAGCGCTATACTCCAATTCCTCTTACTGTACGGGGATACGGTGCAGGTGCCGGCGTAACAGCTGCAGGTGTCTTTGGCGACATTCTGCGAACTGTAAGTTTTAACCCGGCAAATTAGTTTTAAGGAGATACTGCATGGTAATTGTACTCAAAAAAGATATATCCGAGACTGAAAAGTCGAATTTAAAGTCACTGTTGAATTCACGTTCATTCAAGCTGAATGAAGTTAAAGGTGAAGAATCAACCATCCTTGCAGCAGTCGGTAAGCTTGCAATGGATGTCCGCGAAGTTGAAGTAATGCCTGGTGTTGAAAAGGTAATTCCTATTTCAAAACCGTACAAAATGGCATCCCGGGAATTCAAACCGGAAAATACAATTGTAGAAATTCCTAACAACCGCGGTCAGATAATACGTGTCGGCGGAAGCCGTCTTGTTAGTATCGCAGGCCCCTGTGCTGTAGAAAGCCGCCAGCAGATGCTGGACGCCGCCGCAGCAGTAGCCGCAAGCGGGGCAGTAATGCTTCGCGGTGGTGCCTACAAACCCCGTACTTCTCCATATTCATTCCAGGGGCTTGGAGAAGAAGGCCTCAAATATTTAAAGGAAGCAGGGGAAAAATACGGACTTCCTGTTGTAACGGAAATCGTTGCATCCGAATACATTCCTGTAATGAAGGACTATGTTGACGTTTACCAGGTTGGTGCACGCAACATGCAGAACTTTGAACTTTTAAAGAGACTTGGCGCACTTGGAAAACCGGTTATCTTAAAGCGCGGTTTATCTGCAACAATCGAAGAGTGGCTCATGTCCGCCGAATATCTTCTTTCTTCAGGAACTGACAAGGTAATTCTCTGTGAACGCGGTATACGCACTTACGAAAAAGCAACACGCAATACCCTGGACCTGAGCGCAATTCCTGTTTTGCGTTCAATGACACATCTTCCGATTATCGTAGACCCAAGCCACGCGCTGGGTGTGAGGGATAAAATTCCGCCGATGGCTCTGGCGGCCTGTGCAGCAGGAGCAGACGGTATCATCGTAGAAGTTCACTGCCATCCTGAACAGGCACTTTCTGACGCTGCCCAGGCATTGTATCCCCAGCAGTTTGATAAAATCATGCGTGATATGGAAGCCCTCGCTCCGGTTATCGGACGGGAAGTTGCCCACATCCGCCCTGAACCTGCCAAAAAACCTAACGCAATTGAACGTGTGCTTGGCAAAAACAGGGGAGAAAAACCGGTTTGTGTTTACAGCGGTAACAAAGGTGCCTTTGCAGAAGCCGCCGTTGAACGCTACTTTGACGGCACTGTAAAAGCAGAACCTGTTGCTTCATTTACAGAAATTTTCCAGGCAGTTGTTGACGGAAAGGCCGACTTTGGTATGGTTCCCATTGAAAATTCAACAGCAGGTTCGGTTTACGAAAACTATGACAACCTTACACGCTTTGAAGACGTATCAATTTGCGGCGGAATTACACTCCGTATCCAGCACGCACTGCTCGCTCCAAAGGGTGCAACGCTTGACACCATCAAAAATATTTATAGCCACCCGCAGGCAATGAGCCAGTGTTCTGTATTCCTGGAAAAACACAAGGAATGGGCACATATTGATTCAATTTCTACGGCGACAGGAGCAGAAACGGTTGCTTCCAAAAAATCCGTAGAAAACGCCGCAATCGCAAATGTGCGCAATGCAAAAATATACGGTCTTGAAGTTCTTAACGAAAGCATCGAAAACGACCCGAACAACTACACACGCTTTGTTGTAATCGAAGCAAACCACGTTGCAACTCCGCAGTTTGGTGAAGACGAAAATGCCGACAAGGTAAGTTTTGTATTCACTACAAAGAACGAGTCGGGTGCCCTTTATGACTGTCTGGGCGTATTCAAGAATCATGAACTCAACCTCAACCGCCTTGAGTCACGCCCGATTGCAGGCAAGCCGTGGAGATACTGGTTCTACGCAGATGCCGTCATCGACCGTCAGAACATTAAAAATTCAAATGAATATATCCGGGACGTATTAAAGGATTTAAAGGCCGCTGCTGAAGATGTACGTCTTCTGGGTGTATACTCAGATATGGGATACTAATTTAAGGATAGAGCAAGGAGATTTATATGGAACGCTATGTACTTTCAGTTCTGGTAGAAAATAAGGCAGGTGTATTGAGCCGTGTTTCAGGCCTGTTCAGCCGCCGCGGATATAACATTGATTCGCTTACAGTGTGCGAAACTTACAATGCAGGTCAGTCACGCATGACAATCGTAGTTCAGGGAGATGAATACATCCTCGAACAGATTGAAAAACAGCTTTCTAAACTTGTAGAAGTAATTTCAATTTCTCACTGTGCAAAGGAATCAACCTGTGAACGGGAAATGGTTCTGATTAAGGTAAACGCTGCCGGAAGCGACCGCGCAGTTATCATCGAAACCTGCAACATTTTCCGCGCACACATCGTTGACGTTGCTCCAAACACAGTAATCGTTGAAGCAACAGGAAGCGAAGATAAAATTTCAAGTCTTATCAGGCTTCTTGCTCCATACGGAATCAAGGAACTTGTACGCACCGGTCTTACAGCAATGGGCCGCGGCGAAGAAATAATGCAATAATAATTCAAGAGATGCCCGGAATAATGAATAAAAGAATCGTCTCAAAGACAGTTTATTCAATTCTTTTAGTTTCTCTTTTTTTAAGCTTTACTTCCTGTTCGGGAAGGTTGAAAATTGCTCTCGGTGTGCCGGGCTATACTGCAGCGGAAAATGATTATATCGCCCACTCCGGCAGCAGGGATCTTAAAACTTTCAGGTTTTCCGAAAACACGATTAAGGCTGTCAGGGACATTTTTGCCCGAAACCGCGCCCTTGCCCTGAGCTTAACCTTTTATTCCGACAGCTCAAACGACATGATTTCTCAGATCGGCGTTCTGACGGAAGATGACGTAAAAAACAGAGTTTCAGGTTCTCAGCTTTTAAAAAGTCATCCGGCTGTAAGCGTACGTTTTTCTGAGTTTAAGGACAAAAGCCTTAATGTGGTGATTTGTTTTGAAAAGGAAGGTTCTGTACCCCAGGGCTTTTTTGTAAGCTCTTTCCGGGGCGTAAAAGTTTTGAATGCAGAAGTTACAGACGCGACTGTGGGCTGGGATTTTTCTTCTTCAACTCCCATGTACGCCTTTGCCCCGAACGGAGGACTTCTTGCCCCCGCACATCCTGTAATTGATTATTCTGCCGTAAGCCGCACCTTTGCCTCATATAACAGCGACACTGATTTACTGCCGGTTATCAGCGTTCAGTTCTGTGACAGCGAATCAAAGGATCCGGTTCAGCTGACTGTTGGCGGCGAGAGAATGACAGTGCGTCACGGCGAGTCCAATTCAATTGAAATTCCTCTTGCCTGCCTTAAAAATCCATTTTCCACGCTGGAAGTTGTTGACGGGGAAGACAGAATTCAATCGATTCTGCTGAAAAAGGCTGACTTATCCCTGCTGGAATTTTCATCGGCTAAAAAACGAAATGCAATCCGCCCGTACACGGTTGACCCGGGGCTTATTATAGACTGGCCAAAAACTTACTGGCGTTCAAAGGACTACGAACTTTTTGAATGGGACCGCTTCAGGGGTGTTTTATTTTTTGACACACTGAATTATAAGGTCCAGGACGATTTTTTTAAGAGACTTGCTTTCTTTGTTGAAAAGCGCGGTTACAAGGGAAAACTTTTAACAACTGCCCAGATGGAAGGAATGCACGGTTACAACGCCCACGATTACCGTGCCGAAAGCCTTGCCCGCTTCTTTGAACAGGCCCGCGCAACAGGTTTTGCCTTGAACGAAAAGGAACTGCTTTTAAAACAGATTCTCATTCAGAACGGGCTTCTGGTAGTTGAATCAAACGGTAAAATCAAGGCAGGTGAGGGCGCTGTAATATCCATCAGCCAGGAAAGCCCTGAGTATCTCAGAATTGCATTTGTTGCCCACGAAGGCTGGCACGGTCTTTTCTTTATCGATGAAGAATTCCGTAATACTGTCGGCTCGGTATATTATACCCTGCAGGCAACCGACCCCAACGCACTGCGCTTTCTGTTCCGCTATTTTGAAGTTACACCGTCCCTTCAGTATGACACAAGGGATGATTACCTGATGAAAAATGAATTCATGGCGTATATGCTTCAGCGCCCTGTTAGTCAGATAGAAAAATATTACGTTGATACGGCTTCCCGCAATCATTCCCAAACTCTGATTAAGGAAGAAGCAGATTACATTATTGCAACCGGAGCGTCAGGCTTTGAAGGCGCCGCAAAAATGTTAAACGATTATGTGGGATTACGCTGGAATCTTGCGGCAGGGCGGGTGTGGCTCTTGTCCCGCTGAACCCTTACATATCCATGTTGAAGGATTTTTCTGCCGCAACTGAGGTTAAAGGACCCTGGCCCGGCATGATTACTGTGTCTTCGTTCTGACTGAGAATTTTTTCTTCGATTCCTTTTTTTAAGGTCATTTTTGAGTAGTTTGAATTTGTGTCACCGATTTTTCCCGCGTAGATTACGTCTCCGGTAAAAAGCACGTTTTCAATCTTGTACACCATTGAATCCGGACTGTGTCCAGGCAGCTGGGTGTATTCAACTTTGAGGCCGCCTGCTTCAATTGCTCCGTTTCCGGTGATTGCCACAGTCTGAATGCCGCCGATTTTTGCTTCGGCCGCATAAACCGGGCAGTCGTAGATTTTGAGCAGGGTTTTTAAGCCCCGGGTGTTGTCAGGATGGTTGTGGGTTATAAAAACTGCCTCCAGGGAAAGATTGTTGTATTCGATCTGGTTAATCATTTCTTCGTTGATTTTGCACGGGTCAATGATAATCGCCTGGTTTTTAAATTCGTTTACAACAATGTAGGAGTTTGAAAAACTTTCGATATTCAGGTGAAAGTAGATTTTCATTTTAAGCCTCCCTTTGCAGGTGAATCCGGCACTTCGTCTCCGGTAAACAATGCGCTTCCGCCTTCAAAAAAGAGTGCTTCGTTTGTGTTGGAAAGTTTAAACGAAACATTGTTGCGCTGAGCGTCAAAGAAAATTGTCTTTTTGATATTGCAGTTCCGGATTGAAGTATCAACGAGCTGTGCCCGAATAAATCTTGAATTGTAAAGGTTTGAGTCATCAAAGGAACTCTGATAGCTTGATAGTCCGCAAAAATTGTCATGAATTAAATCAGAGCCTGTAAACAGCACGTGAATGAATTTTGCACCCGCAAAGGAAGTAAACTGCATGTTGCTTTCCGAGAGGTTGCAGTCGGTAAAAACCGCAAAATCAAAGCGGCACATCCTCATGCGCAGTTTGTTTGTTTTTAGTTCCTGAAAAAAGCAGTGACTGAAGTCACAGCCGTAGAATTTTTTGTCAGTTAATTCAATTCCTGTAAAGGTGAGCCCCTGGCAGTTGAGTCCGACGATTTTGTCGTGTTTGCGGATGTATTTGTAAATGCGCTCTTTTGCGGCATCCGGATCCGGCACGTGTTTATAGCAGAACTGGCAGTTTTCGATAAAGCGGCCGTCGTCTGTAATGCATGACATTGCAGTTTTTTTACAGCCCTCAGCCGTACATTTTATATTCAGGTACATAATTGAATTGTATGGAATTGAATGATTTTAATCAAATGGTTAAACTTATTGTATGTGTAAAAAATGCGGAAAACCGGTTTTAGTAACAGAGATTTTCAGAACCACAACCTGCCCTGACTGCGGGGCCGATTTGCATTCGTGCGTAAACTGTAAATTTTATTCAGTAAATTCTCATTTTGACTGCCGTGAAACGATTCAGGAGCCTGTCGTGGACAAGGAACGTGCAAACTTCTGCGACTTTTACTCCCTCAATCCCGGTCCCTTCAAGACGGATGACAGGCAGGCTCGGGCTAAAGCCCAGGCACAGGCCCTGTTCGGTGCCCCCCTTGAATCCGGTGCCGCGTCAGACAAAGATGCTGCAAAAAACGCATTCAATTCACTTTTTGGAAATTAAAAATGGCTCATATTGATTACGCTTTTTTGGACAGTGGAACCGGCGGAATTCCCTACATGCTCGCTCTCAAACAAAAGCAGCCTGAGGCAAGATGCGTTTACCTGGGAGATACAAAAAACTTTCCCTACGGACAGAAAACTCCTCAGGAGGTAACTGAAAGCGCCTCTTCTGTAATTAAAAATATTGTAAAAAAATGGAACCCGGGTGCAATCGTGGTTGCCTGCAACACAATCAGCGTAACCGCCCTGGACCGACTGCGCGGGCTTTTTCCGGATCTTCCCATTGTGGGAACCGTTCCTGCAATCAAACTTGCAGCACAAGTTACAGAAAATAAAAAAATCGGACTTCTTGCAACAAACGCCACCGTAAATCATCCGTACTGCGCAAGACTTATCCGGGACTTTGCTTCCGACTGTCAGGTTTTCAGCCGGGGAGATCCTGATCTCATAGACTTTGTTGAACACAAACTTTTTACTGCAACCCCACAGGAGCGCCTTGATGCCGTAAAGCCTGCAGTTGAGTTTTTTGCGGCAGGCGGCTGTGACACAATCATTCTTGGCTGCACTCATTTTACCCACATCGCAGCGGATATCGCAAAGGTAGCCGGAGAGGGCGTTAAGGTAGTGGACAGCCGTGAAGGAGTTGCAAATCAGGCCATACGCGTCGGTTCAAATGTTGAATCCACAAATTCAGAATTAAAAGACCTTCCTCCTGACATGACTTTTTATGTTACAAGCTGTAATGCAAAGGAAGAAGAAGAATACAGAACTTTGTGCCGCGGCTTTAATATTCCCTGGGGTGGGGTAGTGTGATGTGGATTGCCTGATCAGGTCAGACTTTCCGCATTTCCGCTATCGCTTCATTCGCCGCAACCTACGGTTGCTTCCCGAGTTTGCAAAGCAAACTCGCTCGATAATTTTTCGCGAGTTTTCGTAGAAAACTCGGTAAGGTCGGCTTGCCGACCGACGAACGCCTACGGCGGTGATACAATCCTTAAGCCATATTTTTTTATTTTCTCAATTTTCGTTTTCAATTCTTTCGTAGATGTTACAGATTGTTTCACCGTCTGTGTCGGGAATTGAAGCAAAATGGTCTTTATCCAAAATGTAAGTAGAAATAGGCTCATAGCCCATAAAGTTTAGGCTGCTATTCTTAAAATAAAAACTTCCCTCAAAACCAGAATCGGTTGCGTAGCGATTTCCATTAAAAGTTATTACATCATTTTTTGTATATTTTGATGTAGAAAAATCTGTCCAAATCCCCTCAAAATAACTTTCCATACTTTGCTCAAAGCTTTCAGCAATATCTCCATAAAGAGATTCCCAATTGGTGTATGTTTTTCCTTCGATAATAAGTATATCTTCCATATCTTGCATATCAATTATTTCTTCCTGAGAAGTTTCTTCTTCCCAGCCGAAATTATATGTTGCAATGAGTTTTACATAATAAGTGTCATTGTCTTTTCGCAAGGCAAATCGCTTTGAAAGCACAATATTATCAGAAATATCCATTAAAACAAATTCATTGTTGTCATAGAAAATAATAATCTGAGCTGTGTCTTCACTCTCATTGTATGCACAATAAGTTCCAGAAAATTCTTTTTTCTCTTGAGTAGTTGCAATAGAATTGATAAGAGATTTTTTTTTGCAACTGATTGATAAAAGAATTGCTAAAATCGATAACAAAGTAAAAATAATTTTTTTCATGATTTACCCTTTAGAATTGTAAACTATTTGCAAGACTTGAAACGAGTCCTTGTGAAGAATTTGATTCTGTTTGTTGCGGACCTTTTGATTTGTCATCATGAACTGTTCCTGTAATTGTTGGTGACATTAAGATTTTTCCAGTTCCGGAATACACATTTACAAATCCTTCTCCGCTTAGACCAGAACCTATCAAAGAATTTGCGGCTTTTTCGACTGTAAAATTGAGTGATGATGACCATGCAATCGCCATATTTCCGTCAATTTTTACCACACTATTATCAAGATTGAATTCGATAAGTTCTTCACGAGGAACAGGAGATTCAAGAACACAGTATCCGTTTCCTGAAAGACATAAATTAAAAAGACCTTCACCACCAAGCAATGCAGAAGAAAGGTTTGTTCTTCGAGAAATTGACTCTTGAATTTGAGCGTCACAGGCAAGAAAAAGTCCGTCATCAAGAACTATCCCGCTTCCCCAATCTGCGACATTTTCAACAAGTAAATGCCTGAAAGTAGGTTCAAGCATTACATAACCATTACCAGAATACAAGGGTTTTACAGCAGATTCTCCAGTAATTGCCCCTTTTACAACTTTTCCAAGAAATGAACCGACAGACTTTACATCAGATTGCATTTGAACATTTCCACTCATCCATTGCATTGCACCCGCTTGAATTTTTACAGCATTTCCTTCGAGTTTGCAAAGAACCTGTCGCTTTCTTATATTCATTTGCTGCATAAAGTACGCAATAGACGATGTTAATGGGGAAACACTCAAATCACTCTGATGTTCATACACTGTAAAACAGCCACCGTTTTCTTTTTGAAGTATATTTTCGTTATCAAAAAGATTGTTGATTGTTACGGTTCCATTTAGAACAGGTGCTTGTGAAGATTGAGATTCTGTATCTGATGAAAGATTTGCCCCGCATGAAGGACAAAATTTTGGATTGTCAGATATTTCTTTTCCACATTTTGGACAAAACATAACTTCCCCTTAATTTAACTGATACAATCTTTGTGTCAAATTTAAAAAACGCTGCCATTGTTCAGGGCTTATTTCTGAATCATCATAACCATCAATTAATTCTTGAGCTTGGTTAATTTCTTTCATTATTTTTGTATATTCGGAAAGAAATGTAGCCGGATCAATTTTATTATCATTACTTTTCTTTTGTAATTTTTCCATTCGTACTATTGCCGTTTCCATTTTATCAAGACCCTTATCCATAGGATCTGACGAATTTGCTATAATGAGAGCAAGAACTAAAACCACGCCAGCTACAATAGCGACAAATTTTCCTTTCGATTTAAGAAACTCGGAGACATTAATCGCTTTGATTTGTTGAATTAAATTTGCTGGACTAGCAATATTTGCGACAACATCAGTTTTTGCTCCGCAATTTGTACAAAAAGCAGCATTATTTTCAAGTTCTGTACCACAATTTTCACAAAACATAGATTTTCTCCTTTTTTTTTATTCATACATTGCTGATAAAAGTGAAATTATCATATATTGACTTTGCGGAATACCGTTCAGTTCAAAAGCATTTAATTCAAATGCACCAGTTTCAGAATGTAATAAAAATTGAATCTCCGCATCGACAGGTTTATCATCATAAGTTATGCCACCTTTACAATTAACCAGCATATAACCATGAAGAGAGTTGTCCTCCGGAAGCCCTGCCGACCATTTTGGTTTTGAAAAGAAGTTATCTACTGCTTTTCCAATTGTCATAGACGGATAATTATTAAAATAGGATTCCTTAATTGTTTTTATTGCATTTTTTTCTGATGCAGTACTTTTTAGACCACTTCTTTCTGCACAAGAAGAACAATTTCTGACGAGTGCAACTGCAGCTAATATGATAAAAATTAATGCTCCAATACTTTTGATATTATCAATTATTTTTTTTGAAGCAGGAATTTTTGAATTTTCCTGTGGAGTTTCTGTTTCAGTTTTTATCGGTTTACCGCATTTTGTGCAGAACTGAACATCATCACTTAATTCCTCACCACAATTTTCACAAAACATAATTTTCTCCTCGTAGTTTAGGCATTATTAAGTTCAGTTTCAAAATCTGCCCATTTAATCAATTCATCTTTTTTGTCGATGGTTAGAGATTTACCGCTTGTTTTAATTGCTTTTTCAAGAACCGGGATAAATTCTTCTGCATTTCCATCCTTTGGGAACCAAACCTTTATTGATTTTTCAGGAGACTCTGCATCCAATGAAATTACATGGTATTTTCCAGGATCGTTTAGAGAGGCCTTTGATGTGCCAAATCCAATTTTTACATATCTCAGACGAATTGATTTTACATCAGCAATGTTTAACGATTTCATTGTAAATGGCAAATGAGAATGTGCATTGTATAAAAAAGTTTGGTTAGATTCATCGTATAAAATACTTTGTTTAAAAATATTTTTTATTAAAAACCCCGCTAAAAGTCCAATCAGCACAAGAAAAAGCCCGAAATTTGTGTATTGTGCGATATAAAAACCTAATACCACCAAAATAGCTGGTGTAAAATAACTAAACGCATAGTACATTCCGTTTCCGGCACATTTAAATCCTCGAACAAAAACTTCATTTGCTGAAATCATTGAAGTTGTACCCGAATGTGTCTGAGACATAGCTTTTTTCACGGCGTTACCGCAGTTAGGGCAAAATTCTGTTCCTTGTGTAAGTTCTTTTCCACAATATTTGCAAAACATAAGAATCTCCTCTTTTTTAATCAATTTCAGTTTTAATAATATCAATTAAATTGACATACTTAATCTTAATATCAATTTAATACGATGTCAAATTTATTTTCATCGACTTATACTGATAAAAATGGCAAATTATCAGCAAGAATTTATATCAAATTTGAAGAAATATCGAAAAGAAAAGAAACTTACACAGGCACAGCTTTCAGAATTATGCGATGTAACGACAAGCACAATCGGTAATATTGAATGTGGAATTGCAAAACCTTCTTTCGATTTGATTATAGATATCGCCACCGTTCTGGGCGTTCATCCCGCCCAGCTTTTTTCCAGCAATCCAATTCAGGGCAATGTTTCAAAGGAAATAGAACAACATGAACTTCTGCTAGAGATGTACAATAAGCTCCAGGAATATTTTGGGAAATAATATAAAAAGACTCACATGCAAGTGTGCAGCAACTAAAAAAGTTGACGAAACTGCAATAGCACTGTATAGTTAAAGAAAGCGGGGACGCTTGCAAATGAGCGACCGCCTCCGTTGAGTTTTGTTACAAAGCCCGCTGAAAGTTTGGTCACTGTCTGGCGGGCTTTTTTATGCTCTTAGTCCTATATTTTTAGGAAGGAAAGAACCTCTATAACAAGTGAGAGAATTGCAATGGTTAACATTGCTGTTTCATACGCTGTCATAGATAGCCTCCTTCATTCAAGAGAAATCGGAGGCAAGCCGCCGCAGATGCAAGTATCCCCTATAATATGTATAGTATACTAAAAACAAGCAAAACCGCAAGTATTTTCTGAAGATATACGGAAATTTATTTTGCGACAAAAAAAGGAACTTCGTTATGAAGTTCCTTTTTTAGTTTAATCTCAAATTACAGGCGGCTTGCAATTTCGTCGATGAACTCCCATGAGTTCAGGACTTTCTTTGCGGCAGGGCTTGCGATGCGTGCAAGGTCTCCTGTCATGATGCCTTCTTCGATTGTGTCCAGAGTGGCTTTTTCAAGCTTCTTTGCAAAGGCTGCAAGGTCTGGTGTGCCGTCCAGTTCTGCGCGTTTTGCCAGGGCTCCTGTCCAGGCAAAAATTAATGCTACAGGGTTTGTAGAAGTTTTTTCGCCTTTCTGGTAGCGGTAGTAGTGCTTCTGAACAGTTCCGTGGCTTGCTTCGTATTCGTATTTTCCGTCAGGGCTTACGAGAACGCTTGTCATCATTGCAAGACTTCCGCAGGCTGAAGCAATCATGTCGCTCATTACGTCGCCGTCGTAGTTTTTGCAGGCCCAGAGCATTCCGCCTTCGCTCTTCATGATTCGTGCAACTGCATCGTCAATCAGAGTGTAGAAGTATTCGATGCCTGCTGCGTCGAATTTTGCCTTGTATTCGTTATCAAAAATCCTCTGGAAAATTTCTTTGAAGTTTCCGTCGTATGTTTTGCTGATTGTATCCTTTGTTCCCAGCCATACGCTGATTTTCTGGTCCAAAGCATAGTTAAAGCAGCAGCGTGCAAAACTTTCGATTGATTTGTCCAGGTTGTGGATTCCCTGAATGATTCCGGGACCCTTCATTTCCATGATTGTCTTGCGGATTTCTTTTCCGTCAACGCCTGTAAATACAAGTTCTGCCTTACCTGCTGTGGGAGTTTTGATTTCGCAGTTTTTGTAAACGTCACCGTATGCGTGGCGTCCCAGAACGATAGGCTTTTTCCAGCCTGGAACTGCACATGGAACGTTTTTAACAAAAATCGGTGCGCGGAAAACAGTACCGTCAAGTTCACCGCGGATGATTCCGTTTGGTGACGGTGTAAGTTGTTTGAGGTTGTATTCTTTTACCCGGGCTGCATTTGAAGTAATGGTTGCGCATTTTACACCAACGCCAAGTCTCTTGATTGCTTCGGCAGACTCGTATGTAACTTTGTCGTCTGTGTCGTCGCGGTGTTTGAGGCCCAGGTCGTAATATTCGGTTTTGAGCTCAACAAATGGTTCAAGCAGTTTTTCTTTGATAACTGCCCACAATACTCTTGTCATTTCGTCGCCGTCGAGTTCGGCGATAGCGTTTTTCATCTGAATCTTTGCCATAATGCTTGAATTATATAGAAATCCGCTTCAAAAGTATAGTATAAAAAGCCCTGCCGGATTCAATTATGCAACTTCTTTTGTGCAGACAACACCCTTTGCATTTTCGTCATCCATGATAACCCGGCCGACGGACTGAACCTGGATGCAGCCGGAACGGGGATTTTTAATGCTGTCAACTGAACTTAAAATTGTTGCAGAGACATCTGATTTTTCAAATGCCAGATCTGCGCCACTCATGCGGCAGTTGATGAGCTTTAAGTTTTTACAGTAACAAAGGGGCTGAGTTCCGCTGATAATACAGTTTTCAAAAGTTACGTTTTCTGAGTACCAGCCTAAATATTCGCCTTTTATTATGCAGTTTTTAACCGTAACGTTTTTTGCGTGCCAGAATGCGTCCTTTGTGTCAAAGTTACAGTTTTCAAAACTTGAACCGCTTATGTACTGGAATGAATACTTTCCCGAGAATTCAACATTGTTGAATTTAAGGTTTTCGCTTCTCATCATAAAATATTCACTTTTAGCCTTTGAGTTTTCCATTACAATATTGCTTGTGGACCAGCCGAATTCCGGGGAGTCAATGTCGCTGTTTTGAATTATTACATCCCTGCATTCCCTCAGTGCCTTGATTCCGTGCATTTTAAGGCCGTCAATTCGTATTCCCCTGGAATACCACAGAGCTGCCCTGCAGTTAGCGCTCATCTGTCCGCCATTTATTGTGAGGTTTGTATCGTGCCAGAAAGGGTAGCGCAAGTCGTAAAAATTATCTGTTGCGGTTATATTCTGTCCTTCTTTGAATGCACTTTCGCCGTCTGCAGGTCCTTCAAACCGGCAGTTTTTTACTGTGATGTCTTTTTGACCGTAAAGTGCGCGCTCTTCATCAAAGGTTTTGTTTTCGTATGTTGTCATGCTTTAAATATAATAAAATTCAACCTGCACTGCAAAATAATAATTTATTACAAAATATGCAGATTGAATTTACTGCTTTTCAGGAATGCTTTTTACAGCCGCTGCACTTGCCGCAGTTCTTGTGGCAGCTTCCACCCCGTTTTGTTGCAAGGTAAAATGCAAGAGCTAAAACCAAAACCACTGCCGCAAGAAGAATTACATCAATCAGTTTCATCAGAGCGCCTCACATAATGCAAAGTAAAATAAGGCGGATTATAAATGAAGCAATCCATGCAACCGCACACTGCAGCAGGATGAGGCTTGCGGCCCACCTTTTGCCGAGTTCACGCTGAACCGATGCAATCGCAGCAACGCACGGAGTATACAGCAG
>JAEEGL015476008.1_pt1 | contig 16257 bp, 15 predicted proteins | sample 9134231 | NCBI WGS metagenome assembly JAEEGL01 (sample SAMN16246548, study PRJNA631951) | gut metagenome | biome: gut microbiome; feature: rumen; material: fiber-attached | host: Bos | place: Iran: Karaj | collected 2018-10
TGCATCTAATAAAATGAAGCTCAATGGTTTAGAAGCAATAGTGTAAGGTGCGAGCAAAATTGCAATTTTCAAAATCCCGGAGTACGCAACAGGCTGGCGACCTGTCAGAGCTATGCTGACGCCGGCACGGGTAACCCGAAGATCAACGTGATGTACGCTCAGAAGCGTGCCGACAACGTCAAGAAAGCCCTCATCGAGGCCGGTATCGACGAGTCCCGCATCACGGCTGCCAGCTACGGTGACACCGTACAGCCCTACAGCGAGAACGACAAGAACCGCGTTTCTATCGCTATCGCGAAGTAAGACAAATCAAATGCAGAAAGCCCGCCGAATTGGCGGGCTTTCTGCATTTAGAAGGAATCGTCGGTGAGGATGCGTTCAAGGTCTTCGGCGGTGATGTGGAGTTGGAAGTTGCCGCGGAAGGCTACGGAGATGTTTCCGGTTTCCTCACTGACGACGATGGCAAGGGCATCGGTCTCCTGCGAGATGCCCATGGCGGCACGGTGGCGCAGGCCAAGCTCCTTGGGCATATTCAGGTCGTGAGCAACGGGAAGGATACAACTGGCAGCGGTGATACGCTTGTGGGAGATGATCATGCCGCCGTCGTGAAGGGGTGAGTTCTTAAAGAAGATGTTCTCGATGAGGCGCTGGGAGATCTTGGCATCGATGAGCTCGCCGGAGCGCACGAAATCATTGAGGGGCAGGGAGCGCTGCATGACGATGAGGGCTCCCACCCGCTGCTTGGACATGGAGAGACATGCCATGACGATGGGCATGATGTCCTCACGGGTATGGGTCTGTTTCTTCTCTCCCGTGAAGAACCGGGTGATAGAACGGATGCGCTGGTGGGTGCCGATGCTGTAGAAGAACTTGCGAATCTCTTCCTGAAAGAGGATGAGCAGAGCGATGGCACCGACGCTGACGATGCGGTCGAGGATGGTGCCGAGCAGACGCATCTCCAGGATCTGAGACACGAAGAGCCAGAAGACGACGAACACCAGCACGCCGAAAAAGATGTTGAGCGAGCGTGATTCCTTCATCAAACGGTAGGCATAGAATAGCAGGATGGCTACCAGGAGGATGTCGATGATATCTTTTATGCTTATGGAAAAGAACATGAAGGAAGTTGAAAGTTGAAAATTGAAAGTTGAGAGTTGAGAGTTGAGAGTTGAACTTTCGGAGCAGTGAGAGCAATCAAGCTGGCTTGAATTGCCGAGTCGTGACGAAAGTCAGCGAAGCTAAAGTTGAGAGTTGAAAGTTGGGGTTATGAGTTGAGCTTTAGGAATTGTTGTATGCGGATGGTTTCGACGGCAGGACGGACATCGTGGACTCGTAGGATGTGAGCGCCGGCCTGCAGGGCAATAGTATGGAGGGCGGTGGTGCCATTCAGGGCTTCTTCGGGTGACGAGCCCAGAAGTTTATAGATCATGGACTTACGGGAGAGGCCTATCAGGAAGGGATTGTCGGGGAAGAGGCGGACGAAGTCGGCGAGATGATGCAGGAGGACGTAGTTCTCTTCCAAGGTCTTGCCGAAGCCGAAGCCGGGATCAAGGATGACGTCAGCGACACCAAGGGCGTGAAGACGGGAGAGGTGCTCGGCAAAGAAATGAGCTACGGAGGGGAGGAAGGGGGAGGTGGCAAGAGAATCGCCGGGTGCAACGGCTTGCGGGTTGACGGGATTATGGGTCAGGACGTAGGGGAGGTGGAGGTCGGCAACGGTGGCGTACATGGCCGGATCGTACTGGCCCGCAGAGATGTCGTTGATGATATGGATGCCATAGCTGACGGCGCAATGGCGGGCGACATCGGCGCGGAAGGTGTCGATGCTGATGATGAGGTCGGGGTTGCTGTCGCGAAGCGGGGCGAGTGTCGTTAAAGCAAAGTCCAGACGTCGCATTTCCTCATCGGCAGGGACGGGGGAGAAGCCGGGACGCGTGCTGCAAGCCCCGATGTCGAGGATAGCGGCTCCCTGCTCAACCATGGATGCTGCACGACGAAGGAGCACCGAAGCCTCGTCGGGAGTACGGCTCTCGGAATAGAAGGAGTCGGGCGTCACATTGATGATGCCCATAACCTTGGGTTCGTCGAAATCGATGAGGCGGCCTGCGATGTTGAGCGACAACATATTGATATAGGATTTGACGATTTACGGTTCGCTATTGATCACGTTGTAAGTGACGGACAAAGCGCTTTGCGGCGCAAAGATATAAAAAAGTTTAGAGTTTAAGGTCGAAAGTTGGCTGTTTAATGCCACATGTTTAGAGTTTTTTGTACTTTTGCAGCCGAAATGAAACAAAAACATGTCATGGATATCGAAAGTTTATATGAATTGTACCTTCGTCACCCTGAAGTGACGACAGATAGCCGGCGCTGCCCTCAAGGCAGTATATTCTTTGCGCTTCGCGGCGAGTCTTTCGATGGTAACCTCTTCGCCGCAAAGGCTTTAGAGGCAGGTTCCGCCATTGCCGTCGTCGATAATCCCGAAGTGATACCATCAGGCGACAATCGTTATGTGCTTGTGCCCGACGTTCTAAAGGCGCTGCAGGCCTTGGCCACACGCCATCGTCAAAGCTTCAAAGGTCCCGTGCTGCAAGTGACGGGCACGAATGGCAAGACGACGACGAAGGAGCTGTTGGCAGCCGTGTTGAGCGAACGCTATCAAGTATTGTACACGCAAGGCAACTTGAACAACCACATCGGCGTGCCGCTGACATTGCTTCGCCTGCGCCCCACGGACGAGGTGGCTATCATCGAGACGGGCGCCAACCATCCCGGTGAGATTGCTTTGTTAACCAAGATCGTTCAGCCGGACTACGGTCTCATCACCAACGTAGGCCGTGCTCATTTAGAGGGTTTCGGCTCCTTCGAGGGCGTGAAGCGCACCAAGGGTGAGCTGTACGACTATATCCAGCAGAAGGCTTCTGCACATGTTTTCATCAACAGCAGCAACAGCGACTTGATGTCTATGCTCTCCGAACGCAGGATGTCATCGGAGCGGTGTATCGCCTATGGACATGAGGGGGATGGCTTAGGGCAGGCCATCTGCCGGGGTGCCGTAGCGGCCTGCGAGCCGATGCTGAAGGTGCGCTGGCAAGGCACAACGGGACAGATGCACGAGGTGCAGACGCAGCTTATCGGTGACTATAACGTGGACAACGTGCTGGCAGCTGTGGCCGTAGGGCTGCACTTCGGCGTCGCCGAAGAGGCCATCGACCACGCCTTGGAGCATTATCACCCCAGCCTCGGAAGGTCGGAGTATCGTAAGACGGCAGCCAATGAGCTGATCATTGATGCCTACAACGCCAACCTGACCTCCATGATGGCGGCACTCAAGAACTTCAAGAAGATCGAGGGTGACAAAAAGATGGTTATTTTGGGAGACATGAAGGAATTAGGAGCAGAGAGCGAAAGGGCGCACAAGGCGGTCGCGAGGGAAGCGATGGCAGAGGAGGGAGCGGGAAACGGCGGACAAACCGCCGTTCACACGACCCACGGCAACCACAGCGAACAGGGCGGCGAACAGAGCGAGCAAAGCGAACAGGACAAACAGAACGACCGGAGCGACCAGGGCAAAAAGAGCAACCACAGCGAACAGGGCAGCGAACAGAACAACCACAGCGACCAGGGCAAGCAGAGCGACCGGAGCAGCAGGAGGGCTTGGTTCGTGGGAGAGAACTTTGAGAAAGCACTGAGGGGGATAACGGCGGCTCAGGACATTGAGATACGATGTTTCAAAGATGCAGAAGCGGTGAAGGAGACGATCAAGAAGGAGAAGCCGACGGGATGGCTCATCCTCATCAAGGGATCTAACAGCACAAAACTCCACCAGCTACCGGAACTGCTGTAAAGTTGAGAGTTGAACTTTCGGAGCAGCGAGAGTAATCGAGCTTGCTTGAATTGCCGAGTCGTGACGAAAGTCAGCGAAGCTAAAGTTGAAAATTGAAAGTTGAGAATTGAACTTTCGGAGCAGCGAGAGCAATCAAGCTTGCTTGAATTGCCGAGATTCCCGAGCTTTGCTCGCCTACCCGCAGCCTTTCGTGACGAAAGTCAGAGAAACTAAAGATAAGAATGAAGATAGTCGTTGACGATAAGATTCCGTATATTCAGGCGGCCTTGAGGACGCTTGCGGATGAGGTCGTGGTGAAGCCTGGAGGCGAGATTACAGCGGCTGACGTTCATGATGCCACGATTTTAGTTGTGCGGACTCGAACCCGCTGCAACCGTTCCTTATTGGAGGAGAGCAGCGTGCGGCTCATCGTAACGGCAACAATAGGCTACGACCATCTGGATACGGACTATCTGGATGCAGCAGGTATCGAGTGGCACAACTGTCCCGGTTGCAACGCGACGAGCGTGGCTCAATATGTTTGCAACAGCCTGTTGCTGCTTCATCGCGACCGAGGCCTGAATCTCCACGATGCCACGTTAGGCATAATCGGTGTCGGCCATGTGGGGACCGCCGTCCTGGAGCGTGCCCGACAATGGGGAATCCGCCATTTCCTCCTCAACGACCCACCGCGTGAAGCTGCCGGCGACCATCTTGCCGACGGATTAACGTGGACTGACCTCCCTACCCTTCTTGCAGAATCCGATATCATCACCCTGCACACGCCGTTAACGGACAGCGGTCCCTACCCTACCCGCCACCTGCTAGACAGCCATTCCTTCGAGTTGATGCGCCGTAAACCGATTATCATCAATGCCGGCCGTGGCGGTCTCATCGACGAGCTCGCCTTAGAGACCGCCATGGATGAGGGGCTCGTCAGCGAAGTTATCCTCGACACATGGGAGGGTGAGCCACACGTGAACCCCTCTATATTATATAAGGTATATATAGGCACGCCGCACATCGCCGGCTACAGCGCCGACGGCAAAGCCAATGCCACCCGAATGACGCTGTCTGCCATCTGCCGTTTTCTGGGCCTTCCGATGACCTTCGACATCCAACCTCCTTCGTTGCCTGAAGGCTTCCGTGCAAGTGACGATCCGACAACGCTTGCCCTTCAGCTGTACGACCCCATGAGCGACAGCAGCCGCCTCAAGTCCCACCCCGAATCCTTCGAGCAACTTCGCGGCAGCTATCCCTTGCGAAGAGAGCGTCTATAAAAATGAAAGTAAAACACGACAAAATGCGCTATTTTGCACACGGAAGTAGCGTTTGTGCATAAATGTGCACTTTTTTTCCATATTATTTGGCGGAATGAAGATTTTATCCGACCTTTGCACCCTGAAAAACGATAAGAGTATTCTAAACACATCATTTTAACCATTACAATTATGTCTGAAATCGAAAAGAAAGTACAGGATATCATCGTCGACAAACTTGGCGTTGATGCAGCAGAAGTAAGTGCAGAAAAGAGCTTCACCGGTGACCTCGGTGCAGATTCTCTGGATACCGTAGAGCTCATCATGGAGTTCGAGAAGGAGTTCGGTATCACTATTCCCGATGACGAGGCTGAGAAGATTGCCACCGTCGGTGATGCTATCGCTTACATTGAAGCACATCAATAAACCCTATTAGAACTAAGTTGACGAGTTAACGAGTTAACAAGTTGACAAGTATTTCCTTAACAGGCTTGCCACTCGATAACTCGTTAGCTCGTTTACTTTTTTATCGCTATTTATGGAATTAAAAAGAGTTGTGGTAACCGGTCTCGGTGCCATCACGCCCTTAGGCAACTCCGTCGATGAGACGTGGAAGAACCTGGTGGCGGGCGTGAGTGGTGCTGCACCTATTACCCATTTCAATACCGAGAAGTTCAAGACGCAGTTTGCCTGCGAGGTGAAGAACTTCAACCCCGAGGAATATGGCATCGACCGCAAGGAGGCCCGCAAGATGGATCTCTATTGCCAATATGCCATCGCTGCCGCCCAGCAGGCCATCGCCGACAGCGGCTTGGAGCAAGAAGGTTTGGACAAGAACCGCGTGGGTGTCGTCTATGGAGTCGGCATCGGCGGCATCAAGACTTTCCAGGAGGAGATTGAAGCCTACGGACGCACGGGTGCCGAGATCGGTCCCAAGTTCGGTCCCTTCTTCATCCCCAAGATGATTGCCGACATCGCCGCCGGTCATATCAGCATCATGCACGGCTTCCATGGCCCCAACTACGTGACCACGTCAGCTTGCGCTTCCAGCACCCATGCTCTTGGTAATGCCTTCAACCTCATTCGTTTGGGCAAGGCAGATGCCATCGTCGCCGGCGGTTCCGAAGCAGCCATCACCGAAGGCGGTGTAGGCGGTTTCAACGCCATGAAGGCGCTGTCCACCCGCAACGATGAGCCCGAGACGGCCAGCCGCCCCTTCAGCGCCAGCCGCGATGGTTTCATCATGGGCGAAGGAGCCGGCTGTCTGATCCTCGAAGAGTTGGAGCATGCAAAGGCACGTGGTGCTAAGATCTACGCTGAGATGGTCGGCGAAGGCATGAGTGCCGATGCTTACCACATCACCGCTTCCCATCCCGAGGGCCTTGGAGCCAAGTTGGTGATGCAGAATGCCTTGAAGGATGCCGGCATGCAGCCTGAGGACATCGACTACATCAATGTTCACGGCACCTCGACGCACGTCGGCGACATCTCCGAGGCTAAGGCCATCAAGGAACTCTTCGGCGAGCACGCCTTCAAGTTGAACATCTCCTCGACAAAGTCCATGACGGGCCATCTGCTCGGTGCAGCCGGTGCCGTCGAGGCTTTGGCCAGCGTCCTTGCCGTGCAGAACGACATCGTTCCGCCCACCATCAACCACCAGGACGACGACCGCGACGAAGAGATTGACTACAACCTGAACTTCACGTTCAACGTAGCCCAGAAGCGCACCGTGCGTGCCGCCTTGAGCAACACGTTCGGCTTCGGCGGCCACAACGCCTGCGTGATCTTCAAGAAATACGAAGGTTGATCCCGTGTTCATCTCATCTAATCTGATAGATCGCTTAAAGCTCCCCTTCCGCAAGGACAGGGAGCTTTGTGCGTCTTTATACACCATCTTAGGCTTCTACCCCCATCGCATCCACTTCTACAAGCTGGCGCTTCAGCACAAATCGACTGCGCTCCACGGCAAGCGCAGCACCGACGAGCACAACGAACGGCTTGAGTATCTGGGCGATGCTATTCTGGAGTCCATTGTCAGCGACATCCTTTATCACCATTTCAAGGGCCGCAGCGAAGGCTTCCTGACCAACACCCGCAGTAAGATTGTCCAGCGCGACACGCTCAACCGCCTGGCCCGCGAGACCGGCCTCGACCGACTCATCCACAGCAACAGCCATTCCAACGCCCACAACAGCTACATGGGCGGCAACGCCTTTGAAGCCCTGGTCGGCGCCATCTACTTAGATCGCGGCTACAATGCATGCATGTTCTTCATGCGCAACCGCATTCTCAGACAGCTCATCGACGTGGATTCGATGGCAGCTAAGGAGGTGAATTTCAAGTCGAAAATCATAGAATGGGCGCAGAAGAACCGCATCCAGGTGGAGTTCAAGGTGGTGGAAGAACATCATGATCCTCACTCCTCGCCCGTCTTCATCACACGTATCGTCCTTGAAGGCCTTGACGGCGAGACCGGTAAAGGCTATTCCAAGAAGGAAAGCCACCAGATGGCAGCGAAGGCGACCTTGAGAGCCCTGCAGACCGACAAGCAGTTGGTACGCTCCATCTTCGAAGCCAAGTCCCAGCGCACAGCTCAGGAGGAACAGCCTACGTCGTTACCCCCACAGGCTCCTCAAGAGCAAGAATAACATTATTTAAACCGCTCGATTTTGTCACTTGCCCATTTTGCCGTATCTTTGCCGCCAATATGAGCATAACGAATCTATCCCGTCCCTTCTTAGGGCATCGCAACAAGGCTATTCAAGCTTATGCGCAGCAGGCTGAAGCGCTCCAGCGTGGCGTGCTTCGTCGTCTGGTGTCAGCCGCTCAGGCAACGGAATGGGGCAAGCGATATCACTTCCCGGAACTCGATAGTTATGAAGCGTTTGCCAACGCTTGTCCTATAACATCTTATGACGATCTGAAGGCCGACATCGACCGCATGCGACATGGATGCAGCGATGTGCTTTGGCCAGGACGAGTGAGGTGGTATGCCAAATCCAGCGGCACTACGAGCGACAAGAGCAAGTTCATCCCCGTGTCGTCGCAAGCATTGAAGGACACACACTATGCCGGCGGCAAGGACAGCGTAGCCCTTTACCTTCGCAACCACCCCGAAAGCCGCATCCTCGACGGACGAGCCTTGATTCTCGGCGGTTCTCATGCGCCCAACTACAATCTCAAGCACTCGTTGGTCGGCGACCTGAGTGCCATTCTCATCGAGAACATCAGTCCTTTCGTCAACATCTTACGTGTTCCCAGCAAACGCACGGCACTGTTGCAGGACTTCGAGGTGAAGCGCGACCGCATCGCCCGTGAAGCCCTGCATCGCGACGTCACAAACATCAGCGGCGTGCCTTCGTGGATGCTGTCGGTGCTCACCCGCGTCCTGGAACTCGCCGGCAAGGAGCATCTGACCGACGTGTGGCCCCATCTCGAGGTCTTCTTCCACGGCGGCGTTGCCTTCACTCCCTACCGCGAGCAGTACCGTCGCCTGATACCTTCTGCCAAGATGTCCTACATGGAGACCTACAATGCCAGCGAAGGCTTCTTCGGCATCCAGAGCGACCCTGACGACCCATCATTGCTGCTGATGATCGACTATGGTGTGTTCTTCGAATTCATCGCCATGGACGAGCTCAACACCCCTTCGCCGCACGCCATTCCCCTATGGGAAGTGCAACCCGGCAAGAACTACGCCATGGTCATCTCCACGTCCAGCGGCCTTTGGCGTTACCTCATCGGCGACACCGTTCGCTTCACATCGACATCGCCCTACAAGTTCGTCATCACAGGACGTACGAAGTTCTTTATCAATGCTTTCGGCGAGGAACTAATCGTTGATAATGCTGAGAAAGGTCTCGTCCAAGCCTGCACAGCCACGGGGGCAGAGGTGTTGGAGTACACGGCCGCACCGGTGTTCATGAACGAGGAAGGCAAATGCCGCCACCAATGGCTGATCGAGTTCTCACGTCCTCCTGCCGACCCCGAACGTTTTGCGGAGGAACTGGACAAAGCGTTGCAGGCCATCAACTCCGACTACGAGGCCAAGCGCTTCAAGGACATCACGTTGCAACGTCTCGAACTCACCATCGCACGCCCGGGTCTCTTCAACGACTGGCTGAAACAGAATGGCAAATTAGGCGGGCAGCACAAGGTGCCGCGGCTGAGTAACGACCGCGTAACCATCGAACAAATGTTAGCCCTCAACCAATAATATATAAGGATGCGCAAACTACCTCTTTTCTTTCTCCTGATGCTGTTTGCCATGGCCTGTGCCAACATCGGCTCGCCCGACGGCGGTCCCTACGACGAGACGCCGCCACGGGTCATCGCCAGCACGCCCGGCAACCAGGCCACTAATGCCAACAAGCAGAAGATTGCCATCCAATTCAATGAATATATCAAGATCGAGAACGCCAGCGAGAAGGTTGTCGTGTCGCCGCCCCAGACCGAAGCGCCCAACATCCGCGCCGTAGGCAAGCAAGTGCGCATCGACCTTTTCGACACGTTGCAACCCAACACCACCTACACCATCGACTTCGCCGATGCCATCGTGGACAACAACGAAGGCAATCCGATGGGCAACTACACCTTCTCCTTCTCCACGGGCGAGCATATCGACACGATGGAAGTGTCTGGTTATGTGCTCAATGCGTCTGACTTGGAGCCCATCAAGGGCATACTTGTGGGCCTCTTTGAGGAGAACGAGGACGGCATCGTGCCCGACAGTTTGTTCCGCACCCACCACTTCGACCGCGTCAGCCGCACGAACGGCAGCGGACGTTTCGTCATCAAAGGCGTAGCCCGCGACCGTCGCTATCGTGCTTTTGCCCTGAAGGACGTCGACGGTAATTTCATGTTCACGCAGAAGAGCGAACTCATAGCCTTCGACACGACCCTGTTCACCTCCAGCTGCAAGCCTGACATCCGCTTAGACACAATCTGGCGCGACTCCACCCACTACGACAGCATCCAGCCCGTCCACTACACCCACTTCTACCCCGACGACATCGTGCTGCGATCGTTCCTCGAGGAGGGTCAGGACCGTCACCTGCTGAAGACGCAGCGCGACCTGCCGGAGTCGTTCACAGCCTTCTTCACGGCTCCCTCCGATTCCTTGCCGCGCATCAAGGGCCTCAACTTTGACAACGACAGCATTTTCATCGTTGAGCCGTCGGCTAAAGGAGATACCGTCACGTACTGGATCACCGACACCACCGTCGCCTTCGCCGACACGATGACCATCGCTTTCTCTTATCTCGACACCGACACCCTGCACCAACTGGTTTGGAAAACAGATACTTTAGACATCGTACCCAAGACCAGCCGTGCCATGCAGCTGAAAGCACTTGAGGAGAAAGCAAAGGAATGGGAGAAGGAACAGAAGAAACAGGCCAAGAAGATCGAGAACTATACGCCCGCACCCTTCGAAGGCGAGAAACGGGAGCTGACCGTCGAATGCAAGCCAAGTGGCACCATCGACCCCAACCAGATCCCCGTCTTCACCTTCTCGGAGCCCGTCACACCGCCCGATTCCTCGGCCGTACACTTCAAGATCAAGGTGGATTCGCTCTTCGAGGACGCACCCTTCCGCTTCGAAACCGTTGAGGGTAACCCACGACAGTTCAGGCTCTATGCCGACTGGGCGCTCGAATCAGCCTACTCCCTGGAAATCGACAGCGCTGCCGTCAAAAGCGTCTATGGCCGCACCAACAAGCCCATCAAACAGGATTTCCGTACCCGCAAAGAGGAAGAGTACGGCACGCTGTTCATCAAGATTATGAGCAAGGACACCAACGTCGTCGTGCAGTTGCTCAATACGTCCGACAAGCCTGTGCGCACCGAAGCCGTCAAGGAAAACGGCTTTGCCGAGTTCTTCTACCTCAAGCCCAGCGATTACTACGTCCGATGCTTCATCGATCGCAACGGCGACGGCGAGTGGTCCACCGGCGACTACGACAATGGCATCCCTGCCGAGGAAGTCTTCTACTTCAACAGAGCCATACCTGTCAAGGCACAGTGGGAGAACCAGCAAGACTGGGACCCTCGTGCCATCCCCGGCATGAAACAGAAGCCCGCAAAGATCACCAAACAGAAGCCCGACAAGCTCAAGGACATCAAGGCCCGCAACAAGGAGCGCACAGCTGCCATGGAGCGCGAAACCAAGAAGCGCAATCAGGGCAATTAGCGCATTTGTATTAAACTTTCAAGCGCCATTGCTGTCAAAGTGTTGAAAAACCCTTTAGCCCTATGAAGAAACTGCTCATTCTCATCGCCTCCGTCATCTCACTCGGCATACCGAGTGCCATGGCGCAATGCCAACTGGAGAACAAAGCCTTCAACGCCGGCGAACGGCTTGATTATCAGCTCTACTTCAACTGGCAGTTCATCTGGATCAAGGCCGGCACCGCCAGCCTCGAGATCAGCGAGACGACCTATCAAGGGCAGCCTGCTTACCACGCCAGCCTCATCACCCGCGGCAGCAAGCGCACCGACAAGTTCTTCATGATGCGCGACACCCTGTCGAGCTACGTTACACCACAGCTCGTACCACTCTACTACCGCAAAGGCGCCCTCGAGGGCAAGCGTTTCTATATCGACGAAGCGCGCTACTCATACCCCGGCGGAAAGACACACGTTACCCAGCACTACATCAACGACGAGGGCAAGGAGCGACACAACGAGTACGACGGCACCGATTGCATCACCGACATGGTGAGCATGCTGCTGCGTGCACGCTCGTTCGACCCCTCCAGCTACCGCGATGGTCAAAGGCTGAAATTCTTCATGGCCGACGGCTGCAAGATCAAGGAGGGCACGCTCGTCTTCCGCGGCCGCAAGAAATTCAAGATGGATTCTACGGGCGTCACCTACCGATGCCTCGTCTTCTCGTTCATCGACGACAGAGGGAAGAAGGAGAAGGAAGTCATCACGTTCTACATCACCGACGACATGAACCACACACCCGTCCGACTCGACATGTATCTGCGCTTCGGCACGGCCAAAGCATTCCTCAGCAAACAGTCGGGATTGCGTAATCCGCAAACCTCTATCGTGAGATAATCGTGACACCTAACACCGTCTTTTAATTGCTAATATCTATATATTTAGCACCTTATTTACCCCATGATTTTGTCAATAAACGTTAATCTACAGGACTAATTAACAAAATGCCCGTTAAAATATTTCATTTGTGTCGGAATTAAATGTACCTTTGTTGAGCATTTGATAAACAAGCTCACCAATGAAAGACAAAAAGACTTTAACGCAATCAGAATTTCAAGTCATGCACGGTCTATGGAGTTTACCCGGCCAGTGCGGTTACACGGGAGACCTCCTACAGTTTTATGAAGAACCGAAACCGGCTTACACTACAGTAGCCACCTTCCTGAAGATTCTTACCTCAAAAGGTTTTGTCAAGAGCAAGAAGAAGAACGGCAAGATCTTCTTCACGCCAACGATGTCGCGAAAGGATTATGCTAAAGTAGCCCTCGCTGAAACCAAGAATGATTTCTTCGACGGATCGTACATCGACATGATGAAGTACTTCATCAAGTCCGAACAGCTCACAGACGACGAGAAGAACGAACTCATCGAATTCATCCGCAACGCTTAGACTAACCAACGATTAAGTGAACACGCAAAGACGGCAAATGGATCCCATTTGCCGTCTTTGCGTCGGAAAGAGGCGACTCGAACGCCCGACCCCTACGTCCCGAACGTAGTGCGCTACCAACTGCGCTACTTTCCGAATGCATACCGAGCATTGTTCGTTTGCGGGTGCAAAGGTACAATGTTTTTGCGACATAGCGAAGAAAAAGTCTTTTTTTTATCATATTTGAAAGATTTTATCGCTAAAACTTGCACAATTCGGCAAAAAGCAGTACCTTTGCACCCGCAAATCGAAAGAAGAGCGATGGTGTCATAGCTCAGTTGGTAGAGCAAAGGACTGAAAATCCTTGTGTCCCCGGTTCGATTCCTGGTGACACCACCCATGAAGGATCCCGCAAAAAGGGGTCCTTTCTTGCTTTAAAGACCCACACGATGATGTGCCACAAAAGCATCTTCCCCAAGCCCGCAGCGTGGTTGCCAATTGTTGCAACCATCATGTTTCTTTGTTGTCAGGGAAACACCTCGTCGAATCATCAGGGCCACAAGCCCACATCCAGGGGATTGCCCTTCGAGATGGTGATGATTGTCCCGAGAGCTGCCTACGAAGGTGAACTGAGCGACACGCTGGAAGCGGTGTTCAAGGGCTCCACACCCTTATTGCCCCAGCACGAACCCCTGTTTCGCGTGAACGTCACATTCACGGATGCCAATCTCACACCCTGGCGCACATTCCGCAACCGTCTTATCGTCAAGATCGACAAGAGCCTGCGTCAACCCTCGATGGGCGTAGCCTGTAACGAGATAGCCTTGCCGCAGGTCGAGGTGATGGTTCAGGGACCGTCGGCGCACATTTTGGCCGGTTTCATCGGTGCAAACAGACAACGTTTAACGGATCTGTTCGTCGAAGCCGAGCTCGAATGGGAGGCAGCCCAGCTGCGCCGCAAGTACAGCAAAACGACACTCGAAGCCCTGCAGGAAGTCAGCGGTCACACCATCTGCGTGCCCACCGGACTGCGTGCTTCAAAACAGGGAAAGGATTTCCTGTGGACCGGCACCAACCTCCTCGACAAGGACCAGAACTTCGTGTTCTACAGCTATCCCTGGAACGGCCAACCCCTCAGCATCGGGCAATACGTGGCTAAGCGCGACAGCATTTTGAAGACCAACATCCCCGGCTCCGAGCCCAACCAATGGATGCAGACGGCCCGCGATCCCGAGAGCCATCAGCCGCTGGTGTTGCCACGCACGCGTACCTTATATAATATGAATGTGCTGGAAGTTCACGGCCTCTGGGAGATGCACAACGGCGCCTTGGGCGGAGCTTTCGTAGCTCTCGAACGCATCGACACCGCCCACGGGCTGGTGCTCTGCACCGAAGGATTCATCTATTCGCCGCAATCGCCCAAGCGCAACCTTATGCGCGAAATGGAGGCAGCGCTGCGCACGTTTGAATAGATTAGCGTCAATAAATATGCAATAATTTCTTGATAAATGCATATAAACAGCGAAAAATATGCAAATTTTTGCTCAAATATGCTTCGGTTTGAAAGAATATTCATATCTTTGCGACCTCAAACAAGTAACGTTGTCATGAAGCAAGACAAGGACACACGACTTGAAGTCATCAAAATGATCATCACCAGCCAGGAGCTCAGCCGCCAGGACGATTTGCTGCGCGAGCTGGCGAAAGCCGGTTTCCCGAGCACTCAGGCCACGCTATCGCGAGACCTGCATCAGTTGCGCATCGTCAAAGGGCACAACGAACGCGGCGTGCTCGTCTATATGTTGCCCGAACAAACGCGATACCAGCGTGTCAGCGACACCCACATGACGGTGCAGCAGATGAACCGCCTCGGCGCCATCTCGGTGAAGTTCAGCCAGAACCTGGCCGTAGTGCACACGCCTCCCGGCCATGCTCCGCACGTGGCCTACGACATCGACAACGCCGACATCCCCGAGATCGTAGGCACCATCGCCGGCGACGACACCATCCTCATCGTGCTTGCCGAGGACGCAGACCGCCCGACCGTGCTCAACCACCTCTCGGTAGTCGTACCCGAAACACAGACACTTGACTAAACAACTATGATACAGACAGAAATTAAGCCCGAAGACATTCAGGTGCTCGTCGCCGACGAAACGCACGAGCGCTACGTCGATACCATCCTGCAAACCATCGAGGACGCCGCCAAGGTGCGCGGCACCGGCATCGCCAAGCGTACGCATGAGTACGTTGCCAACAAGATGCGCGAGGCCAAGGCCGTCATCGCGCTGGCTCCAGGTCTGGAGCCGGGCAGCGACATGCGTTTTGCCGGCTTCAGCTACATTGAGACGTGGGGCAACAAGCAGTACGTGACCACGTCGGGATTGATCGTTCATCCCGATTTCCGCGGCTTAGGCATCGCCAAACGCATCAAGGACGTGACCTTCTCGCTCGCCCGCATCCGCTGGCCGCACGCCAAAATCTTCTCACTCACCAGCGGAAAGGCGGTGATGAAGATGAACACGCAGCTGGGCTACCTGCCCGTGACGTTCGACGACCTGACCGACGACGAAGCGTTCTGGAAAGGCTGCGAAGGATGCGTGAATATCAATGTGTTGCGCGAGCGAAACCGCAAGTTCTGCATCTGCACCGCCATGCTCTTCGACCCCGAGGAACACTTGCCCGCCAAGATTCCACAGAGCGTGCTCGACCGCATTAACCGACTCGAGGGGCGCATCACGAACAGCCAGGAACTGCGCGACTGAACGTGATACCGGGAAAGCCTTAAGGGTGTAGCGAATAAGTCCTAAGGGTTATTGCGAAAACCCTTAGGGCTGTCGGCCGAAACCCCTAGGACTTCTCAACAGAGCCTTTTAACACGAAAAAGAAACATTAAAAATACAAACATAATCACATGAAGAAGAAAGTTGTTGTCGCCTTCAGCGGCGGCTTGGACACGAGCTACACCGTGATGTATCTCGCTAAGGAATTAGGTTACGAAGTGCACGCAGCGTGCGCCAATACGGGCGGTTTCTCGGCAGAGCAGCTACGCACGAACGAGGAGAATGCCTACAAGTTGGGCGCCACGCAATATGTGACGTTGGACGTGACACAGGAATACTACGAGAAATCATTGAAATACATGGTCTTCGGCAACGTCATGCGCAACAATTGCTACCCCATATCGGTGTCGAGCGAACGTATCTTCCAAGCCCTGGCCATCGCCCGTTATGCCAACGAGATCGGCGCAGACGCCATCGCCCACGGCTCCACGGGTGCCGGCAACGACCAGATACGTTTCGACATGACCTTCTTAGTGATGGCGCCCGGCGTGGAGATCATCACGCTGACACGCGACAAGAAGCTCACGCGCAAGGAGGAAGTGGATTACCTGAATGCCCACGGCTTCGAAGCCGACTTCGCCAAGCTGAAGTACTCGTACAACGTAGGCATCTGGGGCACAAGCATCTGCGGCGGCGAGCTGCTGGATGCTACGCAGGGCCTGCCCGAAGTGGCGTACCTCAAGCACGTGACGGCCAAGGAGCCCGAAAGCCTGTTGAAGATAGAGTTCAACA
>JAEEGL016741213.1_pt1 | contig 16257 bp, 13 predicted proteins | sample 9134231 | NCBI WGS metagenome assembly JAEEGL01 (sample SAMN16246548, study PRJNA631951) | gut metagenome | biome: gut microbiome; feature: rumen; material: fiber-attached | host: Bos | place: Iran: Karaj | collected 2018-10
CCTTATCTCACCACCAGTTTCTTGAAGGCGGTGCCTTTCGTGGTCTGTATGCGGACCATGTAGGTGCCCGCCGGCAGCGACGATATGTCGACGGTAGTGGCCATGTCGCCGGCCTCCTGTCGCAGCGCCAGCTTGCCTGTCAGCGTGAACACCTCAACCTCCCTGATGACAAACGACGACGCCACCGTGATTTGCTCCCTGGCGGGATTTGGCAGAAGCTCTATGCCAAAAATGTCGGCTTCGTCGACATTTACAGGGTCAGGAATAAAAAAGGCAGCGAATGTAGTGTCCTGCGTCAGTATGAAAGTACGTGGGTTGTGCCAGTCGCCGTCGTTCCAATGATCAAAAATGAACCTCTCGACAGGAATGGCCGTTAAGGTTACAGGCTGCTGTTCCGGATATGTGCCGCCTCCTTCCACAACACCCCATTCCTCGTTGTTAGACTGCACAGTGACAGTACAGTCACCGGCCTCGGCGAAATATGCGGTGAGCGCTGTGTCCCCTGATGGGCAAATGATACGGGGATTATCGGTATTCCCGTCGCTCCAATGTGTGAATTTGTATCCATATATGGGCATGGCGCGGACGGTGTCGCACCACGGCTCGGGGAAGACACCACTCCCCGAGACACTCCCTATGGTGCTATCATCCGAAAAAACATCAACACGGTGATTGTCAACTATAGGAAGGAAATGGCCGAAAGGATTGTCTCTGCCAAACGTATTATATCGCCAAGGGTTGTAACGGAAAGGCAACGTATAGAATTTTTTATATTTCAGTGGGCAATCCCCTCCTCTGATACTGACACTGTGCACAGTGTAGTACTCTGTTGGGAGGTGTGTGTAATAATAATCGTTACTTACCATTTCACGGATGTTGCTGTTGAACGAGCCTCCGACAAAGAAAGTGGAGTCCACATATACAGGTTTGTCAAAATACGCCTCATATACATAGCAACGGAGGTATTGCTGAGACACTTCGGGATGCGTCTGAGCTATCGAGTCCGAGACAGTCGGCAGCAGCATCAACTTTGGCGTAACCATGTCCCATCTGGCTGAGTCAACAAGTGTCAGACTGTCTTCAGTGTCTGACCACTGATATAAGTAAACATATTCAGGAAGTCTAACAGTGTCCAGACAGATTCCGTACATACTTCGGGTTACAATATCCACCATGGCAGCCACTCCATTGATTTTGAGTTTTGAAGGAGTGTAATTCTCTCGGATCAATATACCCATGCCACATCCATAAAATACAGGTGTGAAATTAGCACTATCAGTATTGAACATGGGACATTCGTCATACCATTCCGAGTAATAGTAATTTGGGCAACGTCCTGGTATTGTATCCAGCCCTGTGTAAATCTGAGCCTGTAAATTAAAAAATACAAGTAAGCAGATTATCATGAATAGTATCTGTTTCATATTGCAAAGATTAGTCTTATTAATATTTTGTGCAAACTGACTCTTTTGTCACAATTCTTGATTCGAATGGATATGTTTCAAAAAACAAATCATTTTTATAACTAACAGTCACCAATGCACATTCCTCCCATATTGGATCAACAATATTGTTGTATGATTCCAAAACCTCTATTTGCTTTTCCAGACATGTTCTAACGTGGAAGTGTATGGACCATTGTTGAAGATTCAATACATTGTACGAATCTAATGGGTCATATCCTCCCGAATATAAAACACATGCACTTAGTTGTTGTATAGGACTTATCGACTGAAATTTATATGTAGGGGATATCAGTAAAGTGTCTGGCATTGGTGAATTGATGTTCCAGTCGGGGAATCTCAATACAGACTTTCCAAATTCATCCTTCAACAGCATTGCCGAATAAGTGTACTCTCTGCTTGGTATACTGAACTCCATATCTAACAGCGTATCATATTTGCAAGAATTAAGGCAAACCAATGTTTTAGATATGCTATTGCCAGGAGCATTTATTTTATACAATATCGGGAATCCCTGTCTGTTTGACTGTACGGTGTTGAGATATGCTACAACCACAGCCTTGTTTGTACGCATTGAACTAATATGAATTGGATCCACCCCTGTAAAAGTTGCGGCCTCGTTTGGCAACACGTTCTGTGTATTGTAGTAGTATATACCATTGTTTGTGTTGTAATAATCCCTGCCATTACCATATCTAAGTCCAAAATAGTATTTGAAGGCGTTTGGACGAGAGCCATTCTTAAAACGGGAAACGATGCACACAGTGTCTTTATTATTGGTAATGTCTTTGAACATTTCGTCATGATATGAGGACCTCATTACTCTATAACTGTAAGTTGTTGGCGCAAAAGGATCTGAATATTCATGCAGTTCCACAATACAAGATTCCAATGTTTGTTTCGTTGTTCCTATGCTCATTACACCGTTAGGGCATGTTACAATCTTGTCAAGACGAAGCGTTTTGTCTATCAACAATATCTCCATATTTCCACCAGTACCAAGCACATCGTTTACATCAAATTTTCCGATAAATCCATCATACAACACTTCCATCGTTATGCTTCCGTCGGGATTGTAAATCCATTGACCCGTTTCAGTCCTCTTTGTTCCACAAAAATAACAAGTAGTGCCGATTTGCATCAAATCTTTCACATCATAACTGGAATGAGAATTATACAACGAAGGATCATAGTTTTCATTAATGTAAAAACATTTTCGAAGATTTCCATGTAATACCATAAAGCATCTTGTATAAACATCCAATTCATAATATGTTATCACATCAAGTTGTGATGCACTAATACGAGTCAACACATTTGTTCCATATTGATTTTGATATTTATCAATGATAGAAACAGGTTGAGCATAGGAATGAGCAAAAACAAATATAGTAAACAATACAAGTAACATTGATTTTTTCATTGTGATTGTTTTTAAGAGGTGATAATTTTTTCTTTGATCGTCGTTACCCTTGCAGGGTACTTGGCGGTGCCCCGGATGCCGTCGGCATCCTTTTTTTTTGTTATCGTCCCCGCCGGCATCGGCACAGGACATTCGCGGGGACTTTCGATGAGTCATAGAGTCTTTATTCCGGGGTTTGTTTCATTCAAGAATTGTAGGATTGTGCTTTTATTTTACAGCTACACAATGGTACACACCCGTCTGTTCATCATACCTTATTGAGACTTCATACCCTAAATCAACCATTGCCCCGCACCATTCGTAAGCCTCGTCATGATTCTTGGTATCATATGTCACGGTTTCTTTTGCAACGGAGACGCTGGATGTCCTGCTTGACAAACGGAAAGACACACGATAACCTTCCTCCGACATAGCAATTAAATGGTGTAAGAATTCTGACCACGTAGACTCTCCAACAAGTGTGATTTGCCGTTCTTCTCCATTTATTGAGTAGATGACAGTGCGCACCGTACCATTTTGAGTTACAACGTCAGTGCTTTCAAAAACATTATCCTTTTGGCATCCTACAACCATAGTTCCAAGCAGTAAACATATAACTGCAATTTTAATTTTTACGTTCATGAAATAACTTGTTAATTGTTAATAAAAACTTATTAATAAAAATATAACATAAATAGATTCATTGAATATTGTCCTCTCCGCATTATTTGTTAAACTGTGAAAACAGGAGGCTGTTATTTATTGTTAATGTTCTTTGTATGGACGTTCCTGTCTAGGTTGTGGAATAAAACCGCATTTTTTCCTCATTGTTCTTAACATGGAAAACACTTACAAGATGAAATTTGCGTGACACGGCAACAACATCTTTCACCTCGTTTGAGTCATGAGCAAATCTTCCATCATGGAATTTGGGCATCGTTTTGATTGATATAAGATCCTCGCCATTATTTATAGCCTGATTGATTATGTCATCCAATGGTTTTATGCCAAAATCATTTTTTAGGGTTTCCCAGCCAGCGGAATCGGTTGACTCCAGCATTGTCACATCTATGAATACAGAGTCGCCGACTTGATAACTCTTAAAAAAAGAAGCCTTCACGTTAGAGATTTTAGCGTAATGTTGATAAATCTCACTGCCCTGTGTTCGCGGCCACAAAACAACACCAAGCGTTCCCCCGGCCAAAACGACGCACGCAAATATGGTTAACAACCATATAAACAGATTATATGTGTGTTTTCCACGTCTCATCATGTGTTAAGATTGTCTATTATATACATCAACTGCCATTTCGATTCGGTATCGTGGACCGTTCCCGTGTATGGTGCGTTGAACACAATAAGAAAAGCGAAAGAAGCCGCAATACTTAATAATATGGTACGAAGCATACTGTCAGAATCAGAATATGGATTTGTCAGGACCAAGAGACGTGATCCTGTAACATCCAGACAATCCAGCATTCTGTCGAGGCTGGAAGTCGCCGGGTTATGTCGTATAATGTAAATGACCATGGCGATGGACTTGATGGATATGTATACAAATGCCGCCTCTATGCAAAGCGACAGAATAAGAAACGCTGTATCGTAAACATAGTTGCTTAGCGTGGCACCCCAAAAAACAGCGAACGAAACGCTTATTATGGACGAGATTAACCATGAACGCAAAAACTTATAGCGCCGTGGGTGTTGAATATGTTTGCTTTTTGGAGAACTGTCGTTCCCTAATGTGATTAACAATTTTGAAATCACGCGACTTTGGTCGTCAAAAAATGGCTGGATGTCATCGAAGGAACAAACAGACTCATCATTGACTGTCCGGGAGTTTGACGAATGCTGGGTGTCTAATATGTCATTGGTATTATTCATAGTCTTGTTTTTTTAAAATATCCAGTTTTAATCGAAGGCGATAGAGTTTTTGTTTTACGGCGGCTTCGGTTGTGCCTATTGTTGTCGCAATGTCGCGAATACTCATTCGGTCAAGACGCAGATACAAAAGTGCGCGGTCTTCCGGATCCAATGCGTCGATAAGGCGATAATAGTCAAGCGACTGCGATGAGGTCTCCGACGCAATGCTATTGTACATCCACTCTTCGAGAGGCAATAACTTCGGACGGTGAGCACGATACCGCATCTCTGAGACTGCGGTGTTGACAGCTATGCGATACACCCATGTGTTCGACGCGCTCTCATTGCGAAACATAGGCCACGCATGCCATAGGTTGCACACTATCTCCTGATACAGGTCTCGAATACTTTCGGGATCACGGTCAGTAAAATAGAGACACGCCTGCAGTATTGTACGCTGGTTGGAGACTAACATGGCAAGAAATCTTTTCTCAGACTCTGTCGCAGTCTCTTTCGGGGTGTTATATGTTTTCTTTGATGAGTTGATAATAATGGGGCCTTTATATATATTAGTCGCAAAAAATGCGAAAAAGTAACGCTCTGTTGAAAAATATTTTTTAATAATTTGATTTGATGTCTGTTAGTAAAATACTAAAAGTTAAATTATTTAACAAAAGTTACATGTACTAAATAGTGATAATATATTTTATGGGTGAATGGGTTGAGGATATTCATTTAACATGAATTGACACGAATTAGATATGAATTGGCTCGCTTCGCCATAAATCCATAAGAAGTCTTATTCTAAATCTTTTATTTATTTGTTTTTCAGTTAGTTTATTTTGGTTTTGAACCCAAAGGGCGACCAGATTTATTGCAGACTGGAAGCCTGCGCTCCAGGAAACCTGCACTACTGATGCGAGAGAGAGAAAAAACAATCAAAAAAGGGCTCTCGTGAATATCCGGGAGCCCTTGAAACATATATATATCTTAATGATTTAGTAGCTGCGGGCGAAAATCACACGACGGTGACTGGGCTTGCCGCTGTATATGCACTTGCCTTCTTCCTCGGGAGCATCATAAGGAATACAACGAATAGTGGCCTTGGTTTCTTCCTTGATGCGTTCCTCGGTCTCGGTGGTTCCATCCCAGTGGCAGAGCAGGAAACCGTTCTTCTCAATCTCGACCTTGAAATCATCCCATGTGTCAACCTTGCGGGTCTGGCTCAAACGGAAATCGAGCGCTTTCTGGAAAATATTCTTCTGAATGTCCTCAAGCAGTTTCTCGACATGGTCGGCAATACCCTCAATCGGCATAGTCTCCTTAGCAAGCGTGTCGCGACGGCACACCTCGCAGGTGCCATTCTCTAGATCGCGGGGACCGACAGCCAAACGTACGGGAACACCCTTGAACTCATATTCGGTGAACTTCCAACCCGGCTTATACTCGGGACGATTGTCATATTTAACACTTATACCTTTGGCGCGCAACGCATCGATAACCGGTTGAACCTTGCCGTCAATCTCCTTCATCTGCTCGTCGCTCTTGCAAATGGGTACAATAGCCACCTGAATGGGAGCAAGCTTCGGAGGCAAGACCAAACCGTTGTCATCGCTATGGGTCATGATGAGAGCACCCATCAAACGGGTAGAAACACCCCACGATGTGGCCCACACATACTCCAACTTGTTCTCTTTGTTAAGGAACTGGACATCAAAAGCCTTTGCGAAATTCTGGCCGAGGAAGTGAGAGGTGCCTGCCTGAAGGGCCTTACCATCCTGCATCATAGCCTCGATGCAATAGGTGTCGAGAGCTCCAGCGAAACGCTCGTTGGGTGACTTGACACCCTTCACCACCGGCACAGCCATCCAGTTATTTGCAAAATCGGCATAGACATCGAGCATACGGCGGGCCTCAGCCTCAGCGTCCTCGCGGGTGGCATGGGCGGTATGGCCCTCCTGCCACAAGAACTCGGCGGTACGTAGGAACATGCGGGTACGCATCTCCCAACGCACCACATTGGCCCACTGATTGCAGAGGATAGGCAGGTCGCGGTAGGATTTAATCCAATTCTTATATGTACTCCAAATAATTGTCTCTGATGTGGGTCGAACAATAAGTTCCTCTTCAAGTCGGGCCTCAGGGTCGACGACAACGCCGGTGCCTTCATCGTTGGTTTTGAGGCGATAGTGTGTCACCACCGCACACTCTTTGGCGAATCCTTTGACGTGATCGGCCTCGCGGCTGAGAAACGATTTCGGGATAAAAATCGGGAAGTAGGCGTTCTGGTGACCGGTGTCCTTGAACATCTTGTCGAGAGCGTCATGCATCTTCTCCCAAATCGCATAGCCGTAAGGTTTTATAACCATACATCCGCGCACAGCCGAGTTCTCGGCCAAATCGGCGCGGACAACAAGCTCATTGTACCACTCCGAGAAATTCTCGGAACGTTTCACAAAATCTTTTGCCATTTATTCTTCCGTTTATAATTTTTTTGTTTTTTATACGTTATTTTTAATAAAAAAGCGTACTTTTGCACGCAATATTTTATTTTGCAAAATTACTAAATAATTAGAAAATCGAAGAAAATAAACATATCCCAACACAATATAAGAAAGATGAAAAAGCTTAATATTAACATTTTATGCACTCTTTTTTTATTGTTGGCTCTAGCCTCAAAACTACCAGCCCAAACAAATGGAGATGACGAAATTTACTATTCCAACCCGCAAAAAGGAATAAAACCCGACCTTCCAAAAGCCTACCACGACTCATCCATTGTATCCAAAACCGACGATCTTACCGTCGAACTCATCGGCGTTGTACCCGACACAAATCCCCGTCACGACAGTCTGCGGTTCAAATCTTTCTCCTCCGGAAATCACAGCGGTTTCGAGAACCCAGGCTATTGGGGCGCGAATATTATATACTCATGGGATCCTTGGTATAGTCCATACTACAACACCTGGTATCATCCTGGATGGGGCGGAAGCCACTGGATGCTGTCATACGGATGGGGTTCCAGTCCTTACTGGAGCTTTGGACTTGGATGGAACTGGGGATACGGATGGGTATCGCCATGGTGCGTATGGGATCCTTTCTACTACCCCTATGGATACTACTATCCTTACAGTTACTATGCATGGTACGGATGGGGCTACCCTTACGGCTATTACGGTTATGGCGGATACTACGGCAGATCGGGCTATTTCGGGCACAGATACCTTGGCTCCTCTGCACGCTCCGACCTTAAAAGAAGCTCTTCATCCAAAAGCGGCTCAGCTCCCCTTACCGGTCGCGGAACCGTCCGTCGCGGCGGTGTAGACCTCAACAATGGAGGCCGCGCGCCGCACGGCAGGGTCAGCGGAACAGCAACACTGAGCAGCCGACAGACCTCTTCGGCCACCTCTTCACGCACAACGGCATCCTATTCCAACGGCCGTTACGCAAAACCTTCCAGCGTTGCCACCAACAGAGCTTCGCAACAGGCTGCCCGCATAAGCAGACAAGGTGCGTCTCAAAGCAACTATCGCACCTCTGCGAACAACAGCAGTTCCCGTACTTCATTCTCGAACCGTAGCAACAGCACCAGAACATACGACAACAGCTCCACACGCACCTCTCGCACAACATACAGCAACAGCAGCTCAAGTTCATCGCGAAGCAGCAGTTTCAACAGCGGCTCGTCACGCAGCAGTAGCTTCGGCGGAGGCTCGTCACGCAGCGGAGGCTTTAGCGGAGGCTCGTCATCGCGCGGTGGCGGTGGAAGCCATAGTAGCAGACGATAATCACAACAAACAAAAAACATAACACTCGGCAATAAACAATGAAAAAAACACTGATAACTCTTGCTCTCTGCGCACTTGTCACCTCCTGTCCCCTTGCACAGCGGGCTGTCAACGCCAGTACCGAATCAATAGAACAACACAACACACAAGGCACTTGGCTTGACTCCGCGCCAGCACCCACAGCTCGCAAAGCCAAGAATATCATCATTATAATCGGTGACGGTATGGGCACCGCACAAGTATACTCATCGGTTGTGGCACAAAAGGGCAACTCCAACTTCCTGAGGTTCCCCTTTTCCGGCTTTTCACGCACCTATTCGCACAACAAATACATCACTGACAGCGGCGCCGGCGGAACAGCGATTGTCACCGGACACAAAACCGACAACAAGCATATTGGAGTCCTTGCCGACGGAACACCCATCGAGTCTTTCTTGACAATCTGCCACAAAAAAGGCATGGCCTCCGGATTTGTGGTCACAAGCAGCGTGCTTGACGCCACCCCGGCCAGCACATACGCCCATGTTCCGCACCGCAAAATGTATGACTCCATAAGCCTGCACATGTCACAGTGCGGATTCGATGTCATGATAGGAGGCGGCCTCGCCAACTTCCGTCCCGAGAACCGCAAAGACGGTCTCAACCCTCTCGACACGCTCCTCCATCGCGGCTACGAAATAACCTACAGCCTCGAGGAAATGAAGAGATCATCGTCCAACAAACTGGTCACTTTCTTCTGCGAGAACTACTACGGACCTGTGGCTCCCGGCCGTGACCCTGTATTGGTGGAAGGAACCAAGAAAGCCCTCGACATACTAACCAAAAATCCCAAAGGATTCGCGCTCATGATTGAGGGCTCGCAAATCGACTGGGCATGCCACAACAACGACGCCGCATACATGGAGGCAGAGATGGCCGACTTCGAGAAAATGCTCAAAGTGGTCCTCGACTTCGCCGAACGTGACGGCAACACGCTTGTCGTCGTCACCGCCGACCACGAGACTGGCGGGCTCGTCCTGACAGGAGGCAACATTGAAAAAGGCACAAACGAATGCAAATATATCACCGACGGACATTCGGGCGTAATGGTGCCTGTGTTTGCCTTCGGCCCCGGAGCGGAATCTTTCTCCGGCATTCAAAACAATATCGAACTATTGCCCAAAGTATTCAAAGCCATGGGAATAAACCACAAATTCAACGACTGACAAGATGACAAAAAATATTAAAAGATCTTTCATAACCGCAATTCTGTCAATTCTCTCAACTTGCTTTTCCATCTCCAACGCGCAGATCAAGCTCACCCAGGACACCCTCGCGACTCCCATAATTGGTTTCGACTTCGGTACCATCATCGCCTCCGAGAGGTTGTCAACCCCAAATGGCACTCACGACCTATACACCTCCCCATACTTGTCGTTCGGATTGGAAACAGGCTATAAATTCAAATCCAACTGGATAGTCTCCGTCGACGGCGCACTCACCATAGGTGCTACCATGGACAACCTGCGGTACAAAGAGCAGCGAATGCCAGCGGCCTACAGCCACGACACCGTACCCATCGTCATAGGCACAAACGGCACCGACGCCAACGCATCGTGCTACAACAGAGCCCTCTCTCTTAGAATAGGTGGTGGCAAAATATTCACTTTAGACAAAAACAACCCGAACTCGGGTATTGCCCTGCGTCTTTTGGGAGGTCTGACACAGCAGAAGACAATCTTCTTCCTCAACGATGTCAACGCCCCTCAACTGCAAGGCGACTATGCCCGTCTTTACGACCACAAACGTCGCGGCTTCACGCTTACAGAGAGCTTGGGCTATTGGTTTATGAGCAACAACTACAACTTCTTCAATTTCTACGTTGCTTTTGAAGTCACGCAATTCTGGAACCACTCGGTTCGCGATTATGTCATCGACGAGGTGATGAACCTGCATGGTCCAGACAACACGAAATATTTCGACATGCTCTATACAATCAAAATCTGCTGGATGTTCCCTCTCAAAGGCAAAACGGCCTACGACTATTACTTCTTCTAAAAACCCACACACCAGCTAAAAAAAACTTTTACTGTCCCATAGGGACTTGCATTCTCCAAACATGCGATTCTTTTACAGCATCTCCATATTCCTATATTCACTGGCTGTTCGCCTTGCGGCGCCGTTTTATCAAAAAGCGGCGCAGATGCGCAACGGATGGCGACATTGGCGGAGAACCATTCCTTTCCATAGAACAGACGACGCCAAAGTTGCCTGGTTTCACGCCTCATCACTAGGCGAGTTTGAGCAAGCCCGACCCGTTATCGAGAACTTCCGAAAGTTACACCCTGACTACAAAATCTGCCTTACCTTCTTCTCCCCTTCCGGTTATGAGATACGCAAAAACTACGACAAGGCCGACCTAGTGTGCTACCTCCCTCCCGACACTCAACGCAACGCCCGCGATTTTGTAAAATCCATTCATCCAGACATAGCCTTTTTTGTAAAATACGACTTCTGGTTCAACTATCTCGACGTCTTGAACAAATCAGGCATTCCGACATATCTTTTCTCCGCTATCTTCAGGCCAAAACAGTACTTCTTCCGTCCGTATGGCCGGTGGTTCGCACGGCAACTCTCGTCATACAGCCATATCTTTGTGCAAAACCAGGAATCCATCGAACTGCTGCGCAGCGTCGGGATAAACGACTGCTCTATTGCAGGAGACACCCGCATCGACCGCGTAAACGACATCGCCTCACAAGCCAAATCGTACCCGGAAATTGAGCGTTTCATCAATTCCGAGGGCGAAAGACCTCCCGTACTGATGGCCGGATCGTCATGGGAACCTGACGAATACAACATTCACAGCTTTGTTCAGTCATACACAAAACCTCTGAAGTTGATACTCGCGCCACATATGATCAACAAACACCACTTGGAGTTTATCGAACAACTTTTCTCGCCTGACAAATGTGTCCGTTACTCGGTCCTCGTCAGACCTGACGCCGAAGAGGAACTGTTCCACCGGCCTCTGTTGATCATCGACAACATCGGCATGCTGTCGTCTCTTTACCGATACGCACACATCGCCTATATCGGTGGCGGATTCGGCAAAGGAATACACAACACACTCGAAGCGGCCATATACGGATGCCCCGTTTGTTTCGGACCCAACTATCAAAAGTTCAAAGAGGCGCGCGATTTGATACAATGCGGTGGAGCCAAATCATATACGGCAAGCGATGAGCTGCAGGGGATTCTATCTTATTGGCTCAACAATGACGACGCTTACACAAGCGCTTCAAAAGCTTGCAAGGAATATATGGCTCAAAACATTGGTGCCACATCAGTTATCATCAACTTAGTAGAGAACCAATGATTTCAAAGAGAACAACATATATCCGCCGTCTTGCCGTAATATTGCCATTGATTACACTATTTGCCTCGTGCGCAAGTGTCGACAAGTTCATACAGCCTGACGAACGTGTGCTCAACCACAACCGTTACGAAGTTCTGATGCCTGACGGAGGCAAACCCACCAAGGAAATCAATGAGGCGTTGAGCGACATGAAAAAATTCACACGCCAGAATCCCAACAGCCATATCCTTGGCGTTGGACCACGCTTCACAATGCGCATCTATTGCCTCTCCAATCCCAACAAGTCGAATTACTGGAACAACTATCTTCGCCGCCGGGGACAACAACCCGTAGTATATGACGAGGCAGCCTCGGCACAAACTCAAAAACAAATAGCCGGACTACTTGAGTCAAAGGGGTGTTTCCACTCCAAAGTGACATTCGACACCGTTCACAGAAACAAACACGACATAGACGTCACCTATCGCATCTATCCCACCCCGCGCTACCGCATCGACGATGTGTTTTTCAGGGCTGAGACACCTGAAGTCGACAAACTTGTCAAACAATGGAAAGATGAGAGCCTGCTTCAGATTGGCGACTATTACGACCAAGACAAGATGGACCAGGAGCGCTCCAGAATTATCGAAAAACTGCGCAATGAAGGCTACTACTACGCCTCCACCGATCTTGTATCATATTTTGTCGACACCGCATTCGAAGACCACAAACTAACCATACGTCTCAATATCAGCAATCCTCGAGTAGCGAGAACAAATCAAAAGGTAGAATCCTCTCCTCTGCAGAAATACCGCATCGACAACATATACATTTACCCAAACTCTTCAGCCTCCAACACCAGCGCGAACAATTCATTCGACACATTGTCGACCAGCATGTCGTTCCGCAACCGGACTACCAACTACACCTATCTCTTCAACCAACCGATGACACTCAAACCCAATGTCATCAACCGTACCCTCTTCCTTTTCAACGGGCAGGTCTTCCGGCCTCGCAACACCAGCCGGACATATACCTCTCTGCTCAACCTGCGTAATTTCAAATACATCAACATAGAATATGTCGAATCGCCTAACAGCAGCGACACAAACCGTCTGCTCGACGCTAAAATACGCCTGCTCAACGCCAAACGTCAACGCTTTTCGGCATCTGTCGAAATCAACAACTCCTCTCCCTTTGACGCGGAAAACCACGGCTTGATGAGTGGCAATTTCGGCTTCGAGGCTAAACTGAACTATCAAAATAAAAACCTTTTCGGAGGTGCCGAGTTATTCAAAAGCGAAGGATCCTTTCTTATAGAGCTGCCTAAACTGATATTCAAAAACAGAGATGATGAGATACGAAACAATGTCAGCAGTTTTGAGAGCGGATTAAACCTTTCGCTCGACCTGCCGACATTCCTATTCCCGTTTTCCAAAGACATCCTTTGGCAACGCATGCGACCACATACCGTCATCACTCTCGGCGGCGACTACCAATTACATAACTATTTCGAGCGTCTTACTTTCAATACTGGCTTCGGCTATAGTTGGAACCGCAACTTGCATAGCCACCAGCTGCTGCCGCTTGAACTCACATTTGTCAGGTTCTTCAATATCGACAGCACTTTCCGAAGCCGTATGGCGGCCATCAGCGACGCCCGTATCAAATACCAGTACAGCGACCACTTCATCGTTGATGCCCGATACGACTACATTTACAACACCCAACGCTATGGCGAGCGCATAAACTTCAACTACCTGCACCTCTCAATAGAAAGCGCCGGCAATCTGCTTGCCGCCATCGGCAAACTCACCAACAGCCAAACCGACGAAAACAATATACGCCAAATATTTGGAGTCCCATTCTCGCAATACATCAGACTCAACACCGAATACAAACACTATTTCTACTTCGGAAGGAAAAGCACCTTCGTTACCCGTCTGCTCGCAGGCATTGGCCTCCCATACGGCAACTCGAAAGCTATGCCCTATGAGAAAAGTTTCTTCGGAGGCGGCCCGACAACCATCAGAGCTTGGCACCTTCGCTACCTTGGACCAGGAAACTACCAATACGAGAGCGACAACATGTTCGAACGAATTGGCGACATCCAACTCGTGGCAAACCTTGAGTACCGTTTCCCGCTGATAGCGATGTTTGAAGGCGCTCTGTTCGCAGACTTTGGCAACGTATGGCTTGCAAACGAATCCGACGAATTCCCCAACGGACAGATACGTCTAAACAACTTCATCAGCAGCATAGCTACGGGTATCGGTATTGGAATCCGCGCCAATATATCAATCATAACCCTGCGCTGCGACCTCGCGATACCGCTGTACGACCCGGGTGCTGAGCCTTCACAAAGATGGCGGCCTCACTATTGGAAACTCTCACAGTTTACACCCAATTTCGGTATCGACTACCCCTTCTAGCTTATCTTATTTCTCAAAACACCTCGTCTCCCATTATAACCATTTAAACACATGCATACATTCAAACAGCTGACAGAAATCGTCAAATCGCTCTTTGACCAGGAGGAATTTACCGGCTCCCCGTCACAACTATACGAGCCCATAGCCTACACCCTCGCCGATGGAGGCAAACGCATCAGGCCTGTCCTTTTGCTTGCCGCCAACGAACTGTTTGACGGTGATATTGAGACCGCCCGCAATGCCGCAATCGGAATTGAGACATTCCACAACTTCACCCTCCTCCACGATGACCTCATGGATCGCTCCCCTGTACGACGCGGAAAACAAACTGTTTACCTCAAATGGAACGACAATACGGCCATCCTTTCGGGCGATGCCATGAACATCCTGGCTTGGCGTTACTTTCTTCGTACTCCCCACCCAAACCTGCACAGCATACTGCAAACATTTGAGAAAACAAGCATGGAGATTTGCGAAGGGCAACAATACGACATGAATTTTGAGTCGCGTAACGATGTTTCAATCGACGAATACATGGAGATGATACGCCTCAAAACAGCTGTACTGCTCGGCTGTGCGCTCAAAATCGGAGCACTCTATGCGAATGCCAACGAGAGCGACATCGACCACATATACGATTTCGGCATTGGCATCGGTCTGGCTTTTCAACTACGTGACGACCTACTCGACGCCTATGGAGACACGAAAACTTTCGGCAAACAAACCGGCACCGACATCCGCGACAACAAAAAAACTTACCTCTTCCTTCGAGCTCTAGAAAAAGCATCCGAAAACCAAAGGACAAGACTTTTGCAACTGTTCGCGACAACACCCGATAACGCTGATAATAAAATAAAAGAAGTACTTAATATATATGACTCGCTGAACATAAAAGCGGAGGTGGAATCTGAAATAGCCCGACTGCATCAGCAGGCCATGCAAAACCTTGAATGCATAGACCGGCCCAACGATAAAAAACAAACAATTTTTGAAATAGCGCAAAAACTTCTTAACAGGAACGTCTAAAACCCGTACGCATTTTATCTTATAACACAGTATATTACAAAAATAAACTCCGATAAAAAAGAGACATTTCTGAAAAAAAAGCAAAAAAACATTTCACATTTGCAAACTTATTACTAAATTTGCAAACATATTGTATAATACGATAATCAAATTAACTAATTAATAATTAACACAATTTGAAGCAACCATGAAAAAAGTAATTGCATTAATGTCAGTAATTGGATTATTGACATTCACCAATCTCAACAATGTTATGGCTCAGGACGCCGTTAACGACGATGCAGTCCAAACCGAACAAGTCACCGACGACAGCGCTGCTATCGCTGACGAAGCTGTTGCCGAGCCCGTTGCTGCCGCGACTGACGAAGCGGAAGAAGCAAAATCATTCCACGAAGTCCTGAAAGAAAAGTATATTCAGGGTGGTGCAGGCTGGATGACCCCCGTGCTCCTCTGCCTTATCCTTGGTATGGCTCTCGTTATCGAGCGCATCATCTACCTCAACATGGCTACCACCAATGTCGACGCTCTCCTCGGCGGTATCGAAGATAACGTCTCGAAAGGCGACTACAATGCAGCAAAGGAACTCTGCCGCAACACCCGCGGTCCCGTTGCCAGCATTTTCTATCAGGGTCTTGACCGCATTGACGAGGGTCTTGAGAACGTTGAGAAATCCATCACTTCCTACGGTGGAGTTCAGATGGCCCGCCTCGAGGCCAACCTCACTTGGATTGCCCTGTTCATCGCCCTGGCTCCTTCGTTTGGATTCCTCGGTACCGTTATCGGTATGGTCCAGGCATTCGACGATATCGAGAAAGCTGGTGATATCAGCCCGACCGTTGTCGCCCACGGTATGAAGATGGCCCTTTTGACCACTGTGTTCGGTCTTATCGTCGCCATCATCCTTCAGATTTTCTACAACTACCTCCTTACCAAAATCGAAAGTCTC
>JAEEGL016964974.1_pt1 | contig 16257 bp, 16 predicted proteins | sample 9134231 | NCBI WGS metagenome assembly JAEEGL01 (sample SAMN16246548, study PRJNA631951) | gut metagenome | biome: gut microbiome; feature: rumen; material: fiber-attached | host: Bos | place: Iran: Karaj | collected 2018-10
AGATATGTCAGAAGCAGAATTAAACAGAAAAATAGAAAAGACACAAAAAAAGATTGAAAAGAAAAAGAAAAAGGTAAAGAAGGAAGCTGAAAAAGATAAAGAGCGAATTAAAGAAGGCGCAAAAGCTACCGGCAAAGAACTCAAAGAAGCTGGTAAAGAGCTTAAAGACGCTGGAAAAGAAATAGGAGATACCTTTAAAGATCTCTTTAACTAAAACATAACCAGAGAGGGCTTATGCAAAAGATTTACAGTTGTTCCCACACTGCAGAATTGGAAAAAAACGCTAAAGCAAAATATGCTGTACCGGATTTTTTGATGATGGAAAATGCCGCAAGAGCAATGGCACAATTATTTTTGCCATCGGCGCGCGTTTTAATTGTATGTGGCAAAGGAAATAACGGTGGCGATGGTTACGCCCTCGCCCGACTTTTGCAAAATAAACTTCAAGTAACTGTTGCATGTATTGAAGAACCTTCAACAAAAGAAGCAAAAGCACAGTATGAAATGTGCAAAAGGCTTGGAATAGAAATTACCAGAAATTTAAAAGCTGCCTGCAAAAAACTTACTTCAGACGATTATATTGTCGACTGTCTTTACGGCACCGGCTTTCATGGTGAACTATCTAAAGAAGCAAAAAAAATCATAGAACTCTTAAATCAGAATCCGGCAAAAAGAATTGCCTGCGACATTCCTTCAGCACTGGAATTTAATGCAGATGCCACTGTGACCATGGGAACTCATAAGCTTGAACTTTATTCCGACAAAGCAAAGGCCGTTTGTGGAAACATTACTGTTGCCGATTTGGGACTTTCAAAAGAAGTTTTTGAAGATGGTCTTGAACCAGATGCCTATTTGGTAGAAGTAAACGATCGTGAATTACCACTTCGAAACAATCGTTCCGCTCATAAAGGAAAATTCGGCCACACTGCTGTTTTCTGTGGCGATAAATGTGGTGCCGCAATTTTAGCCGCCACTGCCGCAATGAATTTTGGCAGCGGTCTTACAAGTCTTATCGAAAATCCTGATTTTGCTCCATCAGCTGGAAACCGCATTGCACTTTCACAATTTAAAATTTCCCCAGCCTTGATGATTTCAGACAGCATTCCTAAAAAAACAACCTGTATTGTGGTTGGCTCTGGTTTTACAAGTTTTTCTGAAACCGCAGCTCAAGCCCTCTTAAAATGGTTCGAAGAAACAGAAAACCCGGCCGTAGTTTTAGATGCCGGAATACTTGCATCTGAAAAAGCCGTAAAAATGCTCAAACAGCTTAACAAATTCAAGAACGCAAGGATCATAATTACACCACACCTTTCAGAATTAAGCCGCCTTCTGGAAAACTGTCCGAGCATTCCAAAAGAACTCTGCACTGTAGAAGCTCTTGCACAAAATCCACTAAGCAAAATTGAAGTTGGAAAAGAATTGAACAAGCTCTTCCCACGCACAACTGTAATTATGAAAAGCGCAGACACCTTTATTGCAAGCGCAAAAAAAACATACGTCATTACAGACGGCGCACAGAGCCTTGCAAAAGGTGGCAGCGGAGATATTCTTGCAGGACTTACAGCCGCACTCCTTGCCCAAGGTTACACTGCTACATCTGCAGCAATTACTGCAGCTGAACATCACGCACTTTTGTCTCAGCAGCTCGGAAGCACTTCTTACGACCTGATTCCAGAAAAGTTGCTCTACAAAATCTCACAATAATGTGCTATAATTAAGTCATGTCTAATACGTTGTTTTTGGGGAAAGATTTGCCAGACGGGCTTAATTTTGCAGAAGTTCTGGCAGATTCGGGACGCTCGGTTTTTGGTGTAGCTAAGTCAGAAGCCGATGCAGCAAAGTTTGATTCAGAAAAAATTTACGCGACTACTTGGAATAAGTCTTCTGCAGTTTCTGCTCACTCTGTTATTATTCGCGCAGAAACAAAACTCGAAAATCTTGATGAGGCTCTTTTTTATTTTGATGCAGCAAGTTTCTGTACTCAGTTTGAAATTGACCGCACGGAAGATATTTCTAATGCTGTGGACACTATGATCAACGGATTTTTGTTTGCAACAAACGAATTGCTCAAGCGTGCTGATCAGCGTAAAGAAAAGATTACAGTAGCCTTCCTTGTAAAAGAATACCCTTCTAAATATGAAATGATTTCTTCAAAAGCGGCGGGTATTGTACCAGCCAGCACAATTGTAAGTGCGGCACAAGCTGCGTTCTGTGCACTTGCTGAAAGTTTTTCTACTAATGTGGGTGAGCGCGAATATCTTTCTGTAATTCTTGCAAAATGCGCTTACAACAACGAACTTTATAAAAATGAAGATGCAATTGCAGATTGGACAATTTCTGCTTTTGATACTGTAAAAACAATGAAAAACGCCCAGACTGTAAAACAGGCAACTACCTGGAACAAGGTCGGCGCAAAGGTTTCAACCGGATTTTCTTTGTTTAAATAGGTGGACACATGAACCTCGAACTTTATATTGATTATGCAATCAGAATTGGCGTAAGTTTTATCTGTGGATTTTGTCTTGGAATTGAACGCAAATCCCGCCAGCACTCTGTTGGAATAAGAACTCTGGTTTTAATCAGTATTTCTTCGAGTCTTCTTTCTATTCTTTCCATTTATATGGCAGAAAGTTTTAATGTTACCGGCGACCCTACCCGTATTGCAGCAGGAGTTGCATCTGGTATCGGTTTTATTGGTGGTGGCGCTATTATGCGTTACGGCCTTAATATCCGCGGACTCACGACAGCCGCAATCATCTTTACAGCTTCTGCAGTTGGTCTTGCCTGTGGTGCAGCCCTTTATGTTCCTGCCCTCCTGACAATGATTGCCCTGGCCGTTGTTCTTTTTATCATGAATCGTCTGGAAAAGAAAATCTTCCCGGCTGCAAAAACAAAAATCCTTACAATTACCTTTGGCGGAACTGATATTCCAAAAAGCTTCCTCACAGAAACTATGCTCCGCTACGGTTTTATTATTCACGACATGAACATTGAATACGACAAACCGCTAAATCAGACAAAACTGGTATTCACTTCAAAAGCGCCAGACAGATTAAATTTAATGGATTTTACAAAAGAGATTGAAAGTTTAGAGAATCTTGTAAGCTTTAAACTTGATGATAAGGTCGCTGATTAACCTATTGTCGAGTTACTACCACCGAGTTATCCGCATTGCTAAAAGGTGCAGGAATATATTTGTCGGCCTTCCAGTCGTTTTCCCAGCGGCAGCCATCTAAAAGATATCGGAACTGATATTCACGGTCTGCTGCAAGTTCAAGAGTTACCGAAAAACTTCCGTCATTTCCTAAAGTAAGGGGTGTGTCTGTACTGCTCCAGCTATTAAAATCTCCGGCAAGATTAATTGTCTTTGCACCCTGAGCAGCTTCTTTAGATACGATAAATGTTACAGTACAAGTCTTTTTGTCTTTTGAAAAAGATTTTTTTAATGACATTAATAAACTCCTGTGTACGCCTTGATGCGGCAGTGTTAGTTCCCCTTACTTTATATTATAAATTATTGCATTTTTATTATTTATGCAATATATTATAGTACAATATCTAGGGATTATACCCTAGTTCTTCTGAATTCCGCCGATTTATCCAAATTGCAGGGCGGACATCTTCTCGTATGAGAGGAAAATTCTTGCTAAATAGGAGACTAATATGTCTATCTTATCTAACAATCATTACTTATTTACTTCTGAATCTGTTGGTGAAGGTCACCCAGATAAACTTTGTGATCAGGTTTCTGATGCCGTTCTCGATTATTGTCTTTCTCTCGACCCTGATGCCCACGTTGCCTGTGAATCTTTTTCTTCTACAGACTTTTTACTTGTAGGTGGTGAAATCGGTTTCCAGAATATCAAGGTTGATGCTGAATTTACTAAGAAGTTCAACGCACATGTTGAAAAACTCGCCCGCAGCGTAGCTCTTGATATCGGCTACAATTCACCAGAAGTTGGTCTTGATGGAGCAAACTGTATTTTTATGAACAGACTCCACGCTCAGTCAGCTGATATCAACCAGGGTGTTGTAGGAAAAGGTCTTGATGAATATGAAGGCCAGCAGGGTGCCGGCGACCAGGGTATGATGTTCGGTTTCGCATGTAACGAAACACCAAGCTTTATGCCTGCTCCAGTTTATTATGCACATCAGATTCTTTTGAAGGCACACGAGCTTCGTCATTCAGGAAAAATTGCATGGCTTCGCCCAGATGCAAAATCTCAGGTAACTGTTGAATATGATGGCTACAAACCAGTTCGCATTGATACAGTAGTTGTTTCTCATCAGCACAATCCTGATGTAGATTACGAAACAATCAAAAAGACAATCATTGAAGAAGTTATTAAACCTGTTCTTGAACCTACAGGCCTTCTTGATGAAAACGTAAAATACTTTATCAACCCAACTGGAAAGTTTGTAATTGGTGGTCCGGATGGTGACTCTGGTCTTACAGGCCGCAAAATCATCGTAGATACTTACGGTGGAATGGGTCGTCACGGTGGCGGTGCTTTCTCTGGAAAAGACCCAAGTAAAGTTGACCGCTCAGCAGCTTATATGGCACGCTACATTGCAAAGAACGTAGTTGCAGCTGGCCTTGCAGACCGTGCAGAAGTTGAACTTGCTTATGCTATTGGTGTTCCATTCCCAGTATCTATCATGGTTGAAACATTCGGAACAGAAAAGGTTGAACGTGCAAAGATTGTAGAAGCTGTAAAGAAGGTATTTGACTGCACACCAGCTGGAATCATAAAAACTCTGAACCTTAAGCAGCCAATCTACCGAAAGACAGCAAGTTACGGACACTTTGGCCGCGAAGGTTTCCCTTGGGAAAACACAGACAAGGTTGAAGAGTTGAAAAAGGCTATTAATTAGGATCTTCCTGATCAGATAGAATATAAGTATTCATCATTCCCTTTCCCTTAACCATAGTAGCTGGTTGAGATGCGAAAGGGAATTTTTCTTTAACCAGATCATGAGTTAGTTCAGTTACTCGAACCTTCATTCCATCAGTGAGAGTCTGCATTCGGCAGGCAGTATTTACAGTATCACCAAAAACATCATAAATATATTTCTGGGTTCCAACAATTCCTGCAACAACTTTTCCAGAATGAAGGCCTATGCGGATATTAATCTTTACATCAGACTTTTCATTCAAATCCTTTATATATTCAACAAATTTTCTGGAACAGATAACCATTTTTTCTGCATGATTTTCATCTGAAACAGGCAAACCACAGATTGCCATATAAACATTTCCCGTGGTTTTAATACGATAGCAGGATTCTTTTTCTATAATCAAATCAAAAGCATCAAACACTTTATTAAGTAATTTAATGAAAGAATCTGCATTCATTTTCTGCGATAATTCATGGAAATTAGTAATTGAACAATACAGTACTGTAGTATTTTCAAAGCTTTTTGGAATAGATTTTCCATTATCACGAAGCTCTGTCATAACATTGTAAGGCAGAATATTCAGCAGCAGCTCTTCAGATTTTTCCTTTTCCTGTTTGATTTGCTGTTCAATATCATATTTTTTAATAATTGATTTTCGCTTCCAGAATACCAGATACATAATCAGAGCGTTTAAAAGAAGTGCATTAGGAATCAGAACAGTTTCTCTGTATATATGATTCATATTCACTTTTGTAAACATAAGAATGACCATGATAATTTCGCTGGTAAGAATTAATCCCATAAATAAAAACGGATTAAAATTCAGCAGAATGATAAGTGCAAAGGACAAGCCGGCAAATAAAACAAAGACGTTTGCAACATCTGGTGTTTTCAGCAGGTAATAAATCAAAATACAGCAGAACGCCACAAGAGCAAGAATTGTAGACGTATAATGTATTTTTTTGATTTTCCCGAGGATGTAGCCTACACTTCCTATGAAAATGTAAGCAACGTAATACTTCCAGTCTGTAAGCATAGCGTCATTTGACAGTAGCTTTACAATAAGAAAGGTTACTCCAAAGAAAAAAGAAAACAGATATATGCCTTTCAGAATCTTCCGGTTCTGAGCATATATTTCATCTATCTGATCTTTGTTCAATCTGTATTTCTTATAAACATTTGAAATTGCATCAGACATCAGTTATTTCTCCAATAGTTTCCAGAACATTTTCCAAATCACTTGGCATAATAAAGCTTGCCTTGAACTTGATGAGTTTTTCAGCAAAATTGTCTTCAAGTTCTTCAAGTGATTCGCCGCACAAAAGCAAAATATTTTTTAACATTCTTTTTATTGATGGAACTATTTTTGAATAATCTTCAGCAACATTGAGGCACTGCAAATACAAATTATTATCATTTGATGCAAGCAAAGTATTTTTAAGCTCTTCTTCACCAATAATATCTGCAATTGCATATGCAATATGAGGACTTGCTAACTCTATGCCAGACAGCGCGCCCAGTAAATCATTTTCAGGGGCAAGAACTTCTTCCAGATCAAATAATTTGTTTTCAATCAGGAAGTCCAGGATTGAATTTCCCAATGCATTATCAGCCGGAGTTTCAATTTTATAGGCAGGATTACCAGTTTTATATGCCGCCATGTTGTAGCAATAGGCAGCAAGCTGAGAACAGAAAAATGGCTCCGAAGTTTTTTTAGTTTTAGACTGAAGAAGTTTTTCTATATAATTTGAAATTGGATAGCTGATAAGCTTTAACAAAGCCATGATTTTCAATAATTTTGGATCATCCTTTGCAACTCTTGTTCTGAACAGACAGATTAATCCGGCCATAACAGCTTTTGTCATTGCATAACCAGTCGCGTTGCCCTCAAGTGGCGGCAGGAATTCAAGGACTGGAGAACCATCAAGCCCATCCGGAAGTCTATGAACCGTAGCCTTCATATCATTTGCATAAGCAGGTTTACGGGTCTGACAGTTTGGCAAGGTTGCTTCTGCTACAACTGCAACATCCTTTCCTTTATAATTTGTAAAATCATAAACAAGTGCTGCGTGGGTTGTATTTGACTGCTCGGCCCAAATTATAAGACGGTCTATTAAGACTAAGAAATTAGTTTTAACAAAATCTTTTAATCCTTTTGTTTCATCAAGCTTTTTAAATTCCGGTAGATTTATAAAGCTGTATAAAACCATATCACCTTTTTTTAATTCCGTTTCTTTAATTACAGGTACACTCAATTTTTTCTCCTCAGCTACAAAATAGCTTCCATCCTTATTTGAAATTTGCACTTTATCTTTTACAAGATTGTAGGTTTCTTCAGAAATTGCGATCGACATAGACTCGCCCTTTTCTTCTGTTTTCATAGCACCATCTACAGTATCACCAAGGATGTCATAAACATACTTTCGAATACCAATTACGCCTGCAATTACTTTTCCTGATGAAATACCAATTCTTATTGCCCATTTTATTCTTGAAGTTTGATTTCTTGCATTCAGATAAGAAATAAAATCCTGTGCACAGCTGATCATTTTTTCTGCATGATTTTGAGTCGGCACTGGGAGACCACAAACGGCAACGTAAGCATCACCAATTGTCTTTACTCTCATACATCCATATCTGCCAGTGATATAGTCAAAAGCTGTAAAGATTTCATTCAATTCATTTATTACAACTTCCGGATCCATATCTGCTGTAGTCTTAGTAAAATTTACAATATCAGTATGAAGGACAGAAACATCAGAATATTCTTCTGCGCAGGATGAGCCCGTTTCCCTTATCTGTTTGATTACGTTTTCAGGCAGGATATTTCTTAACAGTGCATCAGTTTTTTTCTGCTGAGTATCAAGAATATCGTTTCTTTTCATTTCTTCTACTACATGCCGTCTTTTCCAGAAAACTAAATAAATAAGGGTAATGAACAAGAGCCCCATGTTAGCAATCAAAATAGTTGATTGAGTATTGTTTCGTGCAATTAATTCTATTTTCTGACTAAACAAAAATACTAAAAAGGCCTGTACAAAAAAGGCAGAAAAAAAGAATGGATTTACTTCAAGAAACATTATGAAGGCAAAACAAATTCCAATAAAAGCAATAAGACTATTAATCATAGAGGTTGCCAGCAGGAGCGAAAACAAAATTACTTCCAGACTGACAAATGCATATATGGCAAGTATCTTCGAAGGCATTTTTAAATGCATGGAAATAAGACCAATGCTGCCTACAAGAATATAAAAACCATAATATAGAAAAACAAAAAATGGTTCCCTTTTTACAAAGATTGAAAAAACTATCTGCAAAGCAAATAGAAAACTGCCAAAGATAAGAGCAATAATAAACAAAACCTTGAGAGTCTGGATATTCTTTTTTTCAACCGCCGGAAAATTTTTCTCCGGAATCTTATACCGATTAACCCACGAATCCGATTTCATGATTGTTAAATTATACCATGAAAAGACGAATTTGCAATTTTTTTACTTGAGAAGGAATGGCGGATATACTATTCTGTTTTTATGACTCTCTTATCCAAAAAAGAAATGATTGAAGTATTCTCAAGATGGCAGGCAAAAAATCCTTCCCCAGCTTCGGAACTGGATTATGTAAATGCCTTTACATTACTGGTTGCGGTTGTACTCAGTGCGCAGACCACGGATAAGGGAGTAAACAAAGCAACCGGTCCGCTTTTTAAGGTTGCCGACACACCCGAAAAAATGCTCGTTCTCGGAGAAGAAGGACTGATTCCTTATATACGTACAATCGGTCTTTATAAAAACAAAGCAAAGCATGTCATAGGACTTTCCAAAAAACTGATTGATGATTTTAACAGCGAAGTTCCAGAGGACCGAGAAGCCCTTATGACCTTGCCTGGAGTTGGCAGAAAAACCGCAAATGTTGTTTTGAACGTAATTTTCCATAAGCCAACTATGCCGGTTGATACACATCTGCTGAGAGTGTCGCCAAAGATTGGACTTGCAGAAGGTAATACACCAGAGACTGTAGAAAAAAGTTTGCTTGAAAGAATACCTCCAGAGTTCCTGCCAAACGCCCACCACTGGATTTTGCTGCATGGCCGGTATGTTTGTACCGCTCGAAATCCTAAGTGCGATGAGTGTATCATTCATGATATATGCAAGCATAATGAATAGCAGTTCTGATTTTTCAGAACTCTTGAATTCTTATTAAAACCTCGTTACATTAAAATTATGAACGAAACACTCAGCTCAATTGGTGAGGCTGCCAGCAATGCCGCCAATGATATTTTCTTAAACAAAACCGATTCTTTCATCTGCTGGATTAAAAGTTTTATTACCTGGGAAAATCTTTTTAAGTTACTCGGCACCCTTTTGATTCTTTTTGCAATCTGGGTAATTTTCCGTTTAATTGCAAAAGCAATCCGCCGTGTACCTGAAACAAAACTGCCGGCTCAGCGCGCAGCTATAATCGTAAAATTCGTCCGCTACATTTTTTACGTTGTCGTTGTACTTTATGTACTCGGACTTTTTGGAATCAACCTCAAAGCAATCTGGGGAGCTGCCGGAATTGCCGGAGTTGCAATCGGTTTTGCAGCACAGACCTCGGTAAGTAATCTTATCAGCGGCCTCTTTGTTCTGACTGAAGGTTCTATTCATGTTGGTGACACAATTATCGTCGGCGATGTTACCGGAATTGTAGATGAAGTAAAACTTCTTTCTGTTCGTGTTCACACTTATGATAATCAGATGGTTCGTATTCCAAACTCAACAATTATTGGAAGCAACCTTACAAATAACTCATATCACAACAAGCGCCGTCTTACTCTCAAGGTTGGTGTAGATTATTCAACTGATATGCGCACTGCTCTGGAAACTCTTAAGAAAGCTCCAACTCTCTGCCCTACAGTTTTGAACGATCCTGCTCCTGCAGTATGGTTCGATGGCTTTGCAGACAGCAGCATTAATCTTGTTGTTGCAGTATGGTTTAAGCCAGTTGATTTCTTGCAGACTAAGAACGATCTTTACATTGCAATCAAACAGGTACTCGACGAAGCAAATATTTCTATTCCGTTCAACCAGTTAGATGTACATATGAGCGGAAACTAATGAACTACTACGACAAATACGACTGGCAGACTATGCTTACTCAGCATGGTCCGGCCAATTATGATATCTCTGAATATTTTGACATTCTTTGTCCGCGCTCGGACTATCCGGATTTTTTAGACCGCTATATTGAACTTCCTGTTTTACAGAGACTTGCAGGCATTGGTCTGCTATGCGGCACAGACTGGACAAAACTTTATCGCAACAGATTTTATTATTCCCGCCTTGACCACAGCAAAGGAGTTGCGCTGATTGTCTGGCATTTTATACACGACAAGGCCCAGACGATTGCAGGCCTTTTGCATGATATTTCTACACCTGTTTTCAGTCACGTATCTGATTTTAGGAAGGGTGATGCTCTCACACAGACTGCCACAGAAGAACCAACTGCACAGATTATCCGCGGAGACAAAGCACTGAATCACTTGCTTGCAGAAGACGGACTTACCACCGCACAGGTTGAAGATTATCACATCTACCCGATTGCAGATAATGAGATTCCACAGCTTAGTGCAGACCGCCTTGAATATATGTTTCCATCTGGAATGGCTCTTGATGGCAGCTGGACAATGGAAGAAATCCGCCGCTGTTATAACGATATCACAGTTTTGAAGAATGAAGACGGGCAGGATGAACTTGGATTCCAGACCTTAGAAATTGCAGAGCTTTATTGTGAACATTTTTGTATGATTGGGCATATTCTTCAGTTGAATGAAAACAAGCTTGCATTGCACATGCTTGGTCAGATTATGAACATGGCAGATAAAGCAGGTCTCTTGAACGAAACAGATTTTATGACACTCAGCGAAAAAGATGTGATGGAAAGATTAGATGGATTGCTTCGTTGCACTCGCAATGACATTCTGGCCAGATACTACCACACCTTCCGTACCATGACTTCAATTGAGCACACAGATCATGCATTGCCTGAGGATGAATACTTTTGCGTGAACTTAAAGGTTAAGCAGAGATACATTAATCCGCTGATTTGTGATAAGAGACTTTACGACGTCTCTGAAAAAGCTCGCCGCATTATAGAGGACTTCAAAGCCTACAGCGACACAGCCTATGGTTGCGTGAAGCTCGTTTAATCACTAAAATAGAGCCATGATTGAATTAACCAGTAAACAGAGAAAGAATCTCGAAAAAATTGCCCACGACCTTCAGCCGGTTGTAATTGTGGGCGGTGCAGGCGTAACAGACGGAGTTGTTTCTATGGTAGAAAACTCGCTTGCAGCACACGAACTTATTAAAGTAAAGTTCAACGAATACAAGGATGAAATCCGCGAGCTTACCGCAGATCTTTGCGAGAAAACAGATGCAACACTTGTACGTATTATCGGCTTTACAGCAATTCTCTTCCGCGAGGCTGAAGAGGAAGAAGACAGAAAAATTACTTACTAGCGTTATTGAATGCCCAGCGCACAATTGCCAGGGCATACTTCATCTGACTCTCGGGGAGGAAAACATAATACTTTTCTTCTCCGGCAGTCAGCTGCATTACACTATTTGAAACAGACAAAACAGCGGTAAGAGAAGTCAGAGCAATTTCACTCGAACCACCCTTAGAGAAAATCGCAATCCGCTGATTCGTAACAACAAAATCCCCTTCATTATCTTTCTGAACAGTTTCCGTTGCATAAAAAATCTTTTCGTCGGCATTAAGCTTTAAGCGTAAAAAATGCACAAGCGGAGTTTTAGCATCATCAGCCAGAGGCAGCTTGTAAAGATTCGTATCAACATAAGGATTTTCGTAGACATCTTTTTTTGCAGCACCTCGGAAGTTTCGCCACAAAATCAAAATAAGAATCACAAGGAAAAAGAGGAACACATAAAAGCTGCGGCCCAAAGTTCGGCCACTCTGCTTTTTTACAGAACGCGGTAATCTCTCTTCCTGAGACTCATCTTTAGTCTCATCAGATTTTTTCTTTTTATCTGATTCAGGTGCAGTCTTTTTATCTTTTTTAGAAGACTTACCAGGATTTACAGAAGATTCAAAGGCGGTCTCGCCACCGGAATATTTGAAAGGAAGTGAAACTCCTCCGGTATTATAGGAAGGTTCCATAAGAAGAATTACTGCAACGAGCGAACAATATAAAACACTTCCCGCTGCAGTAATAATGATTTTTCGTTTTTTCTTCCAGTCAGTCATAAACCACATAAGCGACAGACCAACCGGAATCAAAACAATGGAACAGAAGCAGGCTATTGTTAATATCGTAAAAAACTTTGATTTATTCATCCATTCCTCGTCTTATAATAGCCCCTGAAACAAGTTCAGGGTGACTGCTATTGTTCAGGGTTACCGCTATTGTCATGCTGAACTTGTTTCAGCATCTATTTTACACCCCACTCTGCATAATATGCATCGAGAGCTTTTTTAATATCATCAGTTATTACAGATTTATCGCCATTTGTATAAAGAGCATCTACAACTTCTGACATAGCAACAATGGCACGAGCCGGGAATCCGTACTTTTCTGTAATTACTTCAAGAGCAGATTTTTCAGAATCAGGGGCTCTCTCTTCGCGGTTCAAACTTACAATTTCACCTACGATTTTGATACTACCAGGAGTTGTCTCAAGAGCCTTGATTTTTGGATACACTTCTTCGATGGACTTTCCAGAAGTTGTAACGTCTTCAATAATCACAACCTTGTCACCATCCTGAATCTTGTAACCAAGAATTCCGCCCTTGTCTGCACCGTGATCCTTTTCTTCTTTACGGTCGCAGCAATACTTGATTTCCTTGCCATAAAGCTCGCTGTAAGCAACAGCAGTAACTACAGCAAGAGGAATACCCTTGTATGCAGGACCAAAGAAAACGTCAATGTCATCACCAAAATTGTCGTGAATTGCCTTAGCGTAATATTTTCCAAGCTGAGCAAGCTGACCACCGGTAACATAGCCACCAGCATTCATAAAGAAAGGAGACTGACGACCGCTCTTAAGTGTAAATGAACCAAACTTAAGAACGCCACACTTTACCATAAAATCAATAAATTCTTTTTTATAACTTTCCATAAATCCCATTTTAGCAGAAATGATTTGTTCTAGTAAACTCTTTATGCCCAATTCCTAGTGTCCATAAGATATTTTACTTAAATTTTCATTTTTTACTTAAAAATTTTTTGACATCCTAGTTAAACGATTTTATACTTTAGTAAAACGTTTTATAAAAAGCGTAAGGAGTAAAAAATGAAAAAACTAAAACTCGTTTCAGCACTTGCGGCATTAGCAATGCTTGCAAGCACGTTCGTAGGCTGTGGCGGCGGTCCAGATGATTCTGGAACAAGTAAACCTACAGTAGTCAAAGAATTTACACAGGATGATTCTGAAGCATTAACGCCATCTGGATGGGCTTATGTTACTTATCCATTGAGCGATTTTGCGGGAAAAACAGTTACAATTAAACTGTCCTGCAAAATGAAGGTTGAAAATCCTGATGGAGTAACATTTGAGGATGACAACGGCTACACATTAAAGTGGCAGATTAATGATAATGGCTATCCTGTAATTGCAGAACATGTATTTACTGCTGATGAAACTGATTATGTTACTGTAGAAGGAACAAAATCTGATTTGAAAATTGCAAGTGGAAACCTTCTTTATTTGTCTACAAATAATGAAACTCCAAACATCAAGGTTTATGTTAAGGACCTTAAATACACTGTTACTTACGGTGGAAGTGGAGACGAACCTAAAGCAAAAACATACCCAACAGACATCTTTAAGGTAGGTGAAGCTAATTCTTGCGGTATTACTCTTCGTAGTACAAAAGAACCTTTCACAGTATTTACAGATGGATCTGCAGCTTCAAACATCAAAACAGAAGCTGATGGCTCTGTAACTTGGGTTGCTACTGCTGCTGGTGGCGGTGGTGGTGGAGCTGCTTTCTATGTAAAATCAAGCAAAGAAGAAATCAACCTCGCAAACTATGACTCTATTGATCTTGAACTTGTTTACAGCCCTGTAACTGGTGCTTGGAATCCAAAAGCTCAGAAACCTGGTTTCTGTATGAGAATTCTTCCTTGGGATTCAACAGGTATGTTTGGTGGTTATGAAGATCTCCTATACTTTGATGCAACAGAAGAATATGGAACTCTTACAAAGAATATTCCAATTTCAGCTGCTTTTGTTGATAAGATTAAGGCAAGCTCAGATGCTGATTCTGTTCTTGGCTTCGCTATCAAATTCAATGACTACAACAGAGGAAATAGCGATGGAGACCAGCTTAAAGTTCAGTTAAAGAGCGTTAAGTTTAATGCAAAAGCAAATGCTCCTGCAGATAAAGCTTTTGATGATGGTTTGACTGCAGCTCAGCGTGGTACTGTAGAAGAAATCTACTACGAAACAAAGAACTGGGGAGTTGCTAATGCTGAAAAGTATAACAAGCATGGCTGGGTATATCTTCCAGCAGGCTACGATGCAGAAGACACAGCAACAAAGTATCCAGTATTCATCCTTCTCCATGGATTTGGACAGAATGAAAACACCTGGGGTCTTTCAAACAAGGGGCGCGGCGGTAAGATTAAAGGATACATGGACCGTGGAATGGCAGATGGTAGTGTTAAAAAATTCATTCTTGTTTGTGCAAGTGGTATAACTGATAAAAAAGGTGATTCTACAAATAGTTATTCTAATTTCGGAGCTGAAATTAGAAATGACTTACTCCCATATTTGAAAAAGAATTATAACATTGCCGATGGACGTGACAATGTAGCTTTGGCTGGTCTTTCAATGGGTGGTGGACAGACCTTTAACAATGGTATTGGTGAATGTCTTGACCTTATCAGTAACTTTGCAGGTTTCTCTGGAGCATTATTTATCGGCGCAGATGATTTTATCAGCGAAGTTAACAAAAACTTTGATGCAAAACTTAAGATTCATAACCTCTATATGATCTGTGGTGATGCTGATAGCTTGGTATACGGTTCATTCCCAGGTTATGTTGAAGCTATGGCTGCATGGGACCGTGTAGAAAACTTCGAATCTTATGTATTCCCAGGTGGAGAACACGACTTCCCTGTTTGGTACTACGGATTCAATGACTTTATCCACATGGTATTCCAGGAAGGAGTACAGCTCTACAATGACTAATTCTAATTAGTTCTAAATAGTAGAAGGCCTGCTGCAAGCAATTACGGCAGGCCTTTTTTTGTAGAATTATTAACTTGACAACTTGACAAGTTAACCATATCTTATAGGTATGATACAAATGACCGTTGGTGATTTTAAAGCACAGTTTTCCTCTGTTTTGGAACAGGTTATGCAGGGTGAAGAAGTACAGATTTTATATGGACGCCTTAAAAAACCTGTGGCTTGTCTTTCGAAACTGACAGAAAAACCTAAACGTAAAAAGCGCCCTCTGGGCTCTTATGAAGGTAAGGCAAGTTATTGGGAAGATGAAACTTTTGAGTTTACTCCTGAATGGCTTTTTGATGACATGAATGATTTGCTATAGAGCAAGGAGTTATTTATGAAATATCTGCTCGATACACATGTTTTTCTATGGTCATTTCTTGATACAAAAAGAATCAAACCAAAAGCTTTAAAAATAATCGCAAATGAAGAAAATGAAATATTTGTTAGTCCAATCACTTTTTGGGAGCTGGCTGTTAAATATCAATCAAAAAAACTTGATCTAAAAGGAATTAATATTCTTCACCTGCCACACATAGCAGAAGAATATAATTTTACTATTCTTTCGCCTGAACCATATGATTACATAAGTATAGGTCAAATCCCACAAAAAGAAAATCACCATGATCCATTTGACCGTATGCTGATTCAACAGGCGATTCGAAATGATTTAGTTCTAATAAGTAAAGATGAAAAATTTCCACAGTATGAAGAAAATGGTCTTCAACTTTTGTGGGAATAAGATTATCTAGTTAAAAAAAATGCGGTCGAAAAAATCGACCGCAAAATAATATTCTGGTTATTTCAAGCAGCTTCTATCCAAGCGGTCAAAGCCGTCGGTAAGCTGTTTTGCAATTTCTACGAGTTTTGCTAAGTCGCCTTTGCGGGCACCTTCGATGTTGAGAGGCATAACCGGGTCGTGGAGTGACAATCTAAGGAGCATCCAGCCCTGAACGCTTTCGCCCTTAAAGCTGATTCTGACACCTTCGTAAGATTCAGGCATTTCGTAATCTGCTTCGATAGCGCGGCGTTTGAACTCTGCAAGGACGTTCTGGCCGTAAGTCTTAAAATCATCTCCAGAAATCTTAAAGCGGTATTCACCTTCTTCAACAAGTGGAGG